>Ga0214921_10002850_pt1 | contig 27367 bp, 29 predicted proteins | sample LL1505_MetaG_FD_177992 | JGI IMG/M metagenome (GOLD analysis project Ga0214921, IMG submission 177992) | Freshwater microbial communities from Lake Lanier, Atlanta, Georgia, United States - LL-1505 | ecosystem: Environmental > Aquatic > Freshwater > Lake | place: USA: Georgia | collected... | reverse complement strand
GTCGGCGGGCTACCGGATTGGCCCCGGCGAAATTGAGAACTGCTTGGTCAAGCACCCTGCGGTGGCCAACGCCGCGGTCGTGCCCAAGCCCGACCCTGACAGGGGCGCCCTGGTGAAAGCCTATGTGGTGCTCTCACCCGAAGCGCTTGCTGCCCAAACCGGGGCAGGCCCGCGAGGGCGGGCTGCCTTTCAGAACCGGTTGATTGCCCAGTTGCAGGCCCACGTCAAGGGCCTGCTGGCGCCGTATGAGTATCCCAAGGAGATCGAGTTCGTAGACGCTTTGCCCATGACCACCACGGGCAAGGTGCAGCGGCGGGTGTTACGACTCCAGGAAGAAGCGCGCGCCGCCCAAGTCCACCGCGTGACCGGCCCTGGCTGAAGCCCCGATAAACTTACAACTAATCCCCATTTTCAAACTCTGGACCCCCCATGAAAACCATCCAACTCGGCACCAGCGACCTGCATGTCACCCCCATTTGCCTGGGCACCATGACCTTTGGAGAGCAGGTGGACGAACCCACCAGCCACGCGTTGCTGAGCCATGCGGTAGAGCGCGGTGTGACCTTTTGGGATACGGCGGAGATGTACGCTGTACCCCCGCGTGCCGAAACCTTTCAGGTGACTGAAACCTTTATCGGGCACTGGATCGCCAAAAATCCGCAGTTGCGCCAAAAGCTGACGATTGCCACCAAGGTGGCTGGCCCCTCGCGTGGCATGCCCTGGGTGCGCGGCGGCTCGATGGACTTGACGGCCGACGACATTGTGGCCGCCTGTGAGGGCAGCCTGAAACGACTCAACACGGACGTTATCGACCTGTACCAATTGCATTGGCCGACCCGCAACGTGCCCTTGTTTGGCATGATGGCTTTTGACCCGAGCAAAGACCGCACGGTCACGTCCATGCAGGCCCAGCTTGAGGCGCTTGGCCGGCTGGTAAAGGCGGGCAAAGTGCGCGCCGTAGGCTTGTCCAACGAGTCACCGTATGGCGTGTGCGAGTTCGTGCGACTGGCCGAGCAACACGGTTTGCCCCGCGCGGCCACAGTACAAAACGCTTACAGCCTCCTCAACCGCACCCACGAAAACGGCATGGACGAGGCGATGCACCGTTTGAACGTGTCGTTGTTGGCCTACTCTCCACTGGCCTATGGATTGTTAACCGGCAAGTACGACGCTTCGGGCATTACGGGGCCGGACGCGCCAACGAACGCGCGCATCACGATGTTCGAATCGACCCGAAAACAGCGCTGGGGTCGCCCTGAGGCGCTGGCCGCCGCGCGCCGCTACAACGCGCTGGCGCAGGCCCACGGACTCACCCCGACCCGCATGGCGTTGGCTTATTGCTACACCAAATGGCAGGTGGCCAGCACCATCATCGGCGTGACCACACAAGCGCAACTCGATGAGGATATTGACGCCTACGGCACCGTGCTGGCGCCGGAGCTGCTCAAAGCGATCGATGCCATCCGGTGGGAAATCCGCGATCCGGCGCTTTAACGCCGGCCGCTAAAGAGCGGGATTACAACGCCGAGAATATTTCTGCCGCGGCCGACACGGTGTGCGCAATGTCGGCATCGGTATGCGCGGCGCTCACAAAACCCGCCTCATAGAGGGCTGGCGCAAAGTACACCCCGCGGTCCAGCATGCCGTGGAAAAGTGCGTTAAAGCGCTTGGCATCGGTGGTCATGACCTTGCCGTAGTTTTGCGGCAGTTCGGGAAACAAGAAAAAGCCGAACATGCCGCCCTCGCTGTCGGCGCAAAACGGGACGCCCGCGGCTTGCGCTGCCCCGGTCAGGCCAGCGACCAATTTTTGGGTTTGGCCGGCCAGCGCGTCATAGAACCCCGGCTTGCTGATTTCGCGCAGAGTCGCCAGACCGCAGGCCGTGGCAATCGGGTTGCCTGAGAGGGTGCCCGCTTGGTAGACCGTTCCCAAGGGCGCCATGTGTTCCATGATGGCGCGCTTGGCGCCAAAAGCGGCCAGGGGCATTCCCCCGCCAATCACCTTGCCCATGACCGTGATGTCGGGGACAAAGCCCGGAATCGCTTTTGCATAGACGCTCTGGGCGCCGCCCAAGGCCACGCGAAATCCGGTCATGACCTCGTCCAGCACCAGCAGCGCGCCGTATTCGGTGCAGAGCTCGCGCGCCCGGCGCATAAAGGGCGTGGCGGTGCGCACAAAGTTCATGTTGCCGGCAATCGGCTCAATCATCAGGCAGGCCAGCTCCTTGCCATGCAGTACAAAAGCCTCTTCAAGCTGCGCCAGATTGTTGAACTCCAACACCAGCGTGTGCTGAACCACCTCAGGCGGCACACCCGAGCTGGTCGGATTGCCAAAAGTGGCCAGACCCGAGCCCGCCTTGACCAACAGGGCATCGGCATGTCCGTGGTAGCAGCCCTCAAATTTGATCAGTTTGCTGCGCCCGGTGGCGCCGCGCGCCAAGCGGATGGCGCTCATGGCTGCCTCGGTTCCAGAGCTGACCAAGCGCACCATGTCCATGCTGGGCATGTGTTTCAAGATTTCTTCGGCCAGCTCCACCTCGCGCTCCGTCGGGGCGCCAAAGGAAAAGCCTTCAGAAAGCGCTTTTTGCACGGCATCCACCACGGCCGGGTGCCCGTGGCCCAGAATCATCGGGCCCCAAGAGCCAATGTAATCGGTGTAGCGCTGGCCATTGGCATCCCACATATAGGCGCCCTGTGCGCGACTGATAAAGCGCGGTGTGCCACCCACGGCCCTGAAGGCGCGCACGGGTGAGTTGACGCCGCCGGGGATCACCCCGCTGGCGCGGTTAAACAGGTCTAGATTGCGGTCAGTGGCGGGTTTCATTGGGACTTATTTCAAAATGAAAGGGTTCATCGGATTCTTCGAATTCAGTGCCGTCCCCTTCGGGGTGGGCCCAAAACAGACGGTCGGGCTGCACGTGGCCCATCCCGGGGCGAAAGCCGCCCTCGAGGCTTCGGTCCAGGTAGCTCAGCGCTTCGGTGACGGCTTCGGCGAGCTCGGTGCCCGCGGCAATCAGTGCCGCCAGGGTCGCCGACAAGGTGTCCCCCGCGCCGACAAAGGTGGCCTCCAAGCGCTCAAACTTTTCGCTGCACAACACCGCGCTGCCCGAGCACAGAATGTTTTCAATGAATTGCTCAGGCAGACTCACGCCCGTGACCAAGGTGTAGGGCACGCCATATTCTTGGGCGGCAGCGGCAATATCCAGCGCGCGGGGTGCCTGGGCTTGGTCCCAGTCGGGCAGCAGCCAGCGGGAAAGCGTACTGTGGTTGCCCACCAATACGGTGGTTTGGGGCAGCATGAGTTCGGCGCACGCGTCCTGGTATTGGTCAATGTGGTCGTCCTGCCACCACGACAAGTCCGGCATGTAGGTCACCACCGGCACATCCGACCAGTCGGACAGCAGGGAGGCGATCGCGCTCAGGTTGTGCGGATTGCCCACAAAGCCGATCTTGAACACATCCGGTGGCACGTCTTCCAATATGGTGGTGGCCTGCTGGGTGACGGCGTCGTCATCAAACGAAAAGTGGTCCACGATTTCGCTGGTGTCGCGCACATAGGCTCCGGTCACCACCGGCATGGCGTGTACGCCGACCGAGGCCAGTGCCACGCAATCGGCAGCCAGGCCGCCTGCGCCGCTGGCGTCGTTGGCGTTAAACACCATGACGCTGGCCATCGGCTCGTCGAGCGCGTCGTCGCCAAAATCTTCCAGAACTTCAATGGCAGGCGACAAAGGCAGGTCTTTTTTCGGGCTTTTCATGGTCTTGGCAGAAAAATTGAAGCAATGCGAACCTTCACCCTGGAGCGCCGCCCAACTCTCGCGCTGGCGCCTGCTTATTACAATGGGCGGATTCTATTCCGAAGGTTTATGACGCTGTGACCGATACAAAAACATGGATGTGCCTCATTTGTGGCTGGATTTACGACGAGGCCCTAGGCGCTCCAGATGATGGCATTGCTCCCGGCACCCCTTGGGCCGACGTGCCCATGAACTGGGTCTGCCCCGAGTGCGGCGCCCGCAAAGAAGATTTTGAATTGGTGCAGATCTAAGCTGAGCCCCAAGCCGCAGGCTAGACGTCCTGCGCGCCCACCCCGCCCCCCTTTTTGACCACCCCATAGCGCTGCAGTGTCAGTGCGCGGGCCGTCGCGTGGTCGACCACCGGCGCAGGGTAGTCTCGCCCCAGCACCAGCCCCGCACTTTGCAACACCAGCGGTTTGGCCAGCCAAGGCGCGTGGATACTTTTGGCGTCGAGGCCGGCCAGCGCCGGCAGGTAGCGCTTGATGAACTTTCCTGACGCATCAAAGCGTTCGCTCTGTGTCACCGGGTTAAAGATTCGAAAGTAGGGTTGGGCGTCGCAGCCGCTGGAGGCCACCCATTGCCAGCCGCCGTTGTTGGCGGACAGGTCAAAGTCGTTCAGGTGGCGGGCAAAGTAGGCCTCACCCCAACGCCAGTCCAGCCCCAGGTGCTTCACCAGAAAACTGCCCGCCACCATGCGCAGGCGGTTGTGCATGTAGCCGCTTTGGTTGAGTTGCGCCATGGCCGCGTCCACCAGCGGGTACCCGGTGCGGCCCTCGCACCAGGCGGCAAACAAGTCTTGGGCACGTTCACCTTGCTCCCAAGCGATGGCGTCGTACTCGGGCTTGAAGGCGCCCGTGGCGACCTGGGGGAAATTGGCCAAAATCTGAAAATAAAAGTCGCGCCAGCCGAGTTCTGCCAGCCAGACGCTGGCGCCTTTGCTTCCGTTTTGGTGGCGGGGCAGGGCGAGCGCTACCAACTGTCGAATGGAGACCGTGCCAAAGCGCAAGTGCACGCCCAGATAGCTCGGGCCCTTTACCGCCGGAAAGTTGCGCGATTCGTCGTAGTGTTCCATGCGCGGCACAAAGTCTTCGAGCATCGCCTGGGCGCCCGATGCCCCGGACGCAATGCCCAATGCCCGCAGATTGGTCGGCTCAAACCCGATGTCCGCCAGCGTGGGAACGGGCCCATCACAGGCGGTGGGACGCGCAGCCAGGCGACGGCGGTGGGCGTGGCTGTCATGGCGCGTTGGGCCACCGTCGCCCATCTGCGCCAACCAGGCGCGCAAGTAGGGCGTAAACACGCCGTAGGGCTTGCCGGTTTGGGTCAGCACCTCGCGCCGCTCGAAAATGACATGGTCTTTGACGCTCCGCCAGTCCACACCCTGCGCGGCCAGAGCGCTTGCCACCCGTGCGTCACGTGCCAGTGCAGCGGGCTCGTAGTCGTGGGCGGCAAACACGGCCTGGGCCTGCAAGCTGGCCGCCAGGTGGGGGATTTCTTCCGCTGCCACCGCGTGGCGCACGATCAGGCCCGCCTGTGCCTTGCCGGCCAAGGCCCGCAGATCGGTGTCCAGTTCCACCAGGCTGGCCTGGATAAATTCGACGCGCCGGTCAGCGCGGGGCAGGCTGTCCAAAATGCTGCGGTCCAACACAAACACGCAATGCACTTGGGCGCAAGATTGCAGCGCAAGGGCGAGCGCGGGGTTGTCGGTGGTGCGCAAATCGCGCCTAAACCAGACCAGTCCGGTGGGGTAAGTGGGTTCCATGCCTGCCGTTAAAATCAAAATATGACCGCCGATTCTGCTCCTACCAACCTGACGCACCATTTTTTGATTGCGATGCCGGGCCTGGAGGACGGCATGTTCACCAAGAGTGTGGTCTATCTTTGCGAACACAGTCCGCGAGGGGCCCTTGGACTGATCATCAACAAGCCCGCAGAGCTTAAAATGGGAGCGCTGTTTGGCAAGGTGGATTTGCAGCTCCAACGCATGGACATGGTCGATCAAACCGTTTTTCAGGGGGGACCGGTGCATGAAGAGCGCGGTTTTGTCCTGCATGAGCCGGTGCTTGCCACCGAGGACCGGCCCGAAGAGTCGCTCTATGCGTCCACGATGGTGATTCCGGGCGGCCTGGAGATGACCACGTCCCGCGATGTCCTGGAAGCCATCGCTGTCGGTTCCGGCCCCCGAAAGGTCTTGGTCTCGCTGGGCTATTCGGCCTGGGGCGAAGGGCAACTCGAATCCGAAATCAAGGACAACAGCTGGCTCACGGTGGACGCCCAGAGCAGCATCATTTTCGACACGCCGGTGGCGCAGCGCTATGACCGGGCGCTGGCGCTCCTCGGCCTGCAGGCTTGGATGATTTCGCCGCACGCGGGCAGCGCATGAACGTGACGCCGTCCCAAGGCGCAATGGCCCCACCCGCAGTTGGGCTGTCGACTTTTATGGCGTTTGACTTTGGCACCAAACGCACCGGCGTCGCGGTGGGCAACCGCCTCTTTGGCACGGCGCAGGCCCAACCCACCATCTCGGCCACCGGCGACGCCCGCTTTGACCAGATTGCGCAGCGGCTGAAAGAGTGGCAACCGGACGCAATCGTCATTGGCGTGCCCTATCACCCTGACGGTGCGGCCCACGAGAACACTCTGCGAGCCCAAAAATTTGGCCGCCAGTTGCGCGGGCGGTTTGGCCTTCCCGTCTTTGAAGTGGACGAGCGCTATAGCACCACCGAAGCGTTGGCCTCGGGTGCCAAAGACGCCGATGCGGCCTCTGCGTGCATTATTTTGGAACAATTTTTAAGGAACTTGCCATGAGTCTGGTCCTGAATGCAGAAGCCCTCTACCTCGAGCTGTTGCGTGGCGTACGCACCCTGTGCGGCCCCGACTCGCGCTTGGTCGGCATTACGTCGGGCGGCGCCTGGCTGGCTGAGCGGCTACAAAAAGACCTGGATTTGAGCGGCAGCCACGGCACGATTTCCTCCAGCATGCACCGTGACGACTTTGCCAAACGGGGACTGGCGGCGGGCGGGCAGACCAAGCTTCCGTTCCCGGTTCAGGGCGCGCATATCGTGGTGCTCGATGATGTGCTGTTCACGGGGCGCACCATTCGCGCCGTGATGAACGAACTCTTCGACTACGGCCGCCCGGCCAGTGTGAAACTGGCGGTACTGGTGGACCGGGGCGGGCGGGAGTTGCCCATTCAGGCCGACCTGGCGGCTGCCCGCGTAAGCTTGGAGCCCACGCAGTCGCTGGCGCTGGCACGTGATGCCGATGGCCACTTTAGTTTTGATGTTAAAGGCGCTTGAGCATGCTTGGCCGACGCAACCCCCAACTGAATAAAAATGGCGAGCTGATCCACCTGTTGTCCACCGAGGGCCTGTCCAAGGACATGCTGACCCATATTCTGGACACCGCGGCCCAGTTTGTTTCGGTCAGCGACCGCGAGGTCAAGAAAGTCCCACTGCTCCGGGGAAAAAGCGTATTCAACCTGTTTTTTGAGAACAGCACCCGCACCCGAACCACCTTTGACATCGCAGCCACGCGCTTGTCTGCAGACGTGATCAACCTGGATATTGCGCGTTCGAGTGCTTCCAAAGGGGAGTCGTTGCTGGACACGATCGCCAACCTCAGCGCCATGGCGGCCGACATTTTTGTGGTGCGCCACAGTGAGTCCGGCGCGCCTTACTTGATCGCCCAGCACGTGGCGCCCCACGTGCACGTGGTCAACGCGGGCGACGGCCGCCACGCGCACCCGACCCAGGGTTTGCTGGACATGTACACGATCCGCCATTACAAAAAAGACTTCGCCAACCTGACGGTCGCGATCGTGGGTGACGTGCTGCACTCGCGCGTCGCGCGCTCGGACATCCATGCGCTAACCACCCTGGGCTGCGCGGAGGTCCGGGTGGTGGGGCCGCGCACTCTGGTGCCCGGCGACATGGCGGCGATGGGTGTGCGCGTGTGCAACACCCTGGAAGAAGGCATCAAAGACTGCGACGTCGTCATCATGCTGCGTTTGCAAAACGAGCGCATGAACGGGGCCCTGCTGCCGTCCAGCCAAGAGTATTTCAAGAGCTTCGGACTGACCCCTGAAAAACTGCAGTTGGCCAAAAGTGACGCCATCGTCATGCATCCCGGCCCCATCAACCGCGGGGTTGAAATTGACTCGGCCGTGGTGGACGGGCGGCAAAGCGTCATTTTGCCGCAGGTCACCTTTGGCATAGCGGTCCGCATGGCGGTGATGGGTATCGTGGCTGGCAATGAAGCGTAAGGAGTTCACGCCATGAGAATTCTGATTCAAAACGGACGCGTCATCGACCCCGCTACGGGTCTGGACCAGGTGGCCGATGTGGCGATCGCTGCGGGGCGCGTGCTGTCCATTGGGAAGGTGGCCGATGATTTTTCGGCTGCGCACACCATCAACGCGACAGACTGTCTGGTCATCCCCGGCTTGGTAGACCTTGCAGCGCGGCTGCGTGAGCCCGGTCACGAGCACGAGGGCATGCTGGCGTCCGAGTTGGCGGCCGCGGTGGCCGGTGGAGTCACCAGCCTGGTCTGCCCGCCCGACACCGACCCGGTCCTGGATGAGCCCGGGTTGGTAGAAATGCTCCGGTTTCGGGCGGAGAACCAGCGCCAGGCGCGGGTTTTGCCTTTGGGAGCGCTCACGCGGGGTCTCCAAGGTGAGGTTCTGACGGAGATGCTCCAACTCACCGAGGCCGGATGCGTGGGCTTTGGGCAGGCGGAGGTCTCCTTGGCAAACACGCAGGTGCTGCAACGCGCGCTGCAATACGCCCGCTCATTCGGGTACACCGTTTGGCTCAGACCCCAAGAGATGTATTTGGGCAGGGGCGTCGCCGCCAGCGGCCCGCTGGCCACACGCATGGGCCTGAGTGGCGTACCGGTAGCGGCCGAAACGATCGCCTTGCACACGATTTTTGAGCTGGTGCGCGCCACCGGCGCGCGCGTTCACCTGTGCCGAATCAGTAGCGCCGCCGGGGTGGAGTTGGTGCGCCAAGCCAAATCCCAAGGGCTGCCGGTGAGCTGTGATGTCAGCATAAATTCACTGCACTTGACGGACTTGGATGTGGGCTACTTTGACAGCCGCACCCGCCTTATGCCCCCGCTGCGTCAGCAGGCCGATCGGGCCGCCCTCAGAGCAGGCCTGGCTGATGGCACGGTGGACGCCTTGGTGTCAGACCACACGCCTGTGGGCGCCGACGAAAAAGACCTGCCATTTGCCGAAAGTGCACCCGGCGCCACCGGCTTGGAGTTACTTTTGAGTCTGGCCCTCAAGTGGGCCCAAGCCGATCACGTCCCGCTGCCACAAGCCCTGGCCTGCATCACCAGCCACGGTGCGGGCGTGCTCGGCGCATCGGTCGGACCGTTGGCGGGTAGCCTCGGACGCATTCATGGGGGCGGCACTGCGGATATTTGTGTGGTCGACCCGAAGGCGTCGTGGCAGGTCAAGGCGCAAGCGCTGCGCAGCCAGAGCAAGCACACCCCATTTGATGGCTACGAGCTGCCCGGCCAGGTTCGCGCCACGCTGGTGGGCGGCCGCGTGGCATTCGAGCGACACCTCTAACGATGCGTGCCTTGGGCCGGTTGCTGCGCCTGCTGGTGCATGTGGGTGTGGGCTTGTGGACGATTTACCGTCGTTTCCCCGCGCTCGAGCAAGATGCGCGGGATGCGGCAGTTCAGGCGTGGGCGCACACCATGTTGGCCTGCCTCGGCGTCAAGCTGCAGGTGCATGGCGAGGTGCCTCAGGCTGGGCCGGTGCTGCTGGCGGCAAACCATATCTCTTGGCTGGACATTCTGGTCATGCACTCGGCCCGCCATTGCCGCTTTATTTCCAAAGCGGACATTCAGCACTGGCCGTTCATTGGCACCTTGGCGACCGCCGGAGGCACGCTCTACATTACCCGCGAGTCGCGGCGCGACGCCTTGCGGGTGGTGCACCACATGGCCGAGTGCCTTCGGGCCCGGCAGGTGCTGGCGGTGTTTCCGGAGGGCACCACCGGCGATGGTCAGGACGTACTGCCGTTTCACGCCAATTTATTCCAGGCCGCCATTTCGGCGGACGCTCCGGTGATGCCGGTAGGATTGCGGTTTATCGACAGCAGGACGGGCTTCACCAGCCTTGCTCCCTGCTATATCGGCGACGACACGCTGGTCGGGTCCGTTTGGCGTACCTTGCGCGCCAAAGACTTGGTGGCGGTGGTGCGCTTCGGTGCCGCCCAAACGGCGGCCGGTCGGGATCGACGTGCTTGGGCGTCTGATTTACGAAGCGCAGTCGTTCAGTTGCGGGCTACTCCCGGCTGACCTTGACCCGAATCTCGGCGATATCCCAACCCTTGGTTCGGAGGTGGGCGATCAGCGCAGGCAATAATTGGCGCACTTTGGAGGCCACCGCGTTGTTGTCTACGACCAGGCACCAGACGCCGTCTTCGACCGGGCCAGCCTTGACGCATTGCCGCAGGGCAGGGGGCAAAAGTGGCCGAACCGATTGCAGCCGCGCGGCCGAATCCGTAGCCAGTTCGGCCAGTCGCGCTAAAGTCGGAGATTGTTGGGTGGCTTGCAGTACGGTCCAGGACCGAGACGGTCGGCTGGTATTTTTCATTTTGGGACGGCAAACATGCAATTGATTATCACGGATCCCCGCCTCTCGAAAAGCTATGTGCTGCAGATCAAGGGCCCGGCGTTGGCGGCGACTCTGGCGGCGTTGTTTCTGACGGTCACACTCGTGTCAGCCGGCATTTATCACTGGATTCTGCTCAAAGGGGCGCGCGACGGTTGGCCCGTAATCAGCTCGGTGATGCGGCTGGTGGTCAAGGACGAGTTTGACCAGCGTGACCGTTTTATGCGCGAAAACATCGAGCTCATGGCCAAGCGCATGGGTGAAATGCAGGCCAAGCTGCTGCAAATGGAGTCGCTTGCAGAGCGGGTTGCCGGCCTGGCCGGCGTGGATCCGGCGGCATTTAAAGTTCCGCCGGGGCAAGGGGGCGCTTTGGTGCTGGGGCGGGATATGACGATGCAAGAGCTTCAATCGACTTTGCAACAGATTGAGCAGTCCACCGGCCAGCGAAACGACCTGATGACCGTGATCGAGTCCCGCTTGTTCGAGCAAAAAATCAAGAAGATGATGATTCCCACCCGTTCACCCGTGCCCGACGCCAGTACGGGTTCGCCCTTTGGCTGGCGCATTGATCCGTTCACTGGACTGTCCGCAATGCATGAGGGCCTGGACTTTCCCGCGGCCGTGGGGACGCCGATCTACTCCGCCGCCGGCGGTGTGGTGGTCTCGCAGGAGGTGCATCCACAGTACGGAAACATGATCGAAGTGGACCATGGAGACGATCTTTTGACCCGCTACGCCCACCTTTCGCGAAGCGTGGTGAAAAAAGGCGATTTGATCAAGCGGGGTCAAAAAATCGCAGAAGTCGGGAATACCGGCCGGTCGACCGGGCCGCACTTGCATTTTGAGGTGCTAGTACGCGGCGTGGCGCAGGACCCGCAGAAATTCCTGCGCATGGGCGTCAGCACGGCCTCGCGTACGGCGCAACGTTAAAATCCGACACTTACAGGTGGCTGCAGCGACCTTGCCTGAGGGCATGCGTTGGCGATCGCGGCCATCACCCTGAACACCGTACACCAAAAGGACTGCGCTGTTCTGCCACCCACGGGGGTTGCAGGCCGGTTTCGTATCCATGCCACTTACTTTCCTGACCAAGCTCTTTGGAAGCCGCAATGACCGTTTGTTGAAGCAGTACCGGGCGACTGTGGTCCGCATTAACGCGATGGAGCCGACGTTAGAAGCACTGACGGATGAGGCGCTCAAGGCAAAAACCACCGAATTCAAGGCGCGTATTGCGGCAGGTGAAAGTTTGGACGCCATCCTGCCGGAGGCCTTTGCGGTGGTCCGTGAGGGATCCAAGCGGGTCATGAAGATGCGGCACTTTGATGTGCAGCTGATTGGTGGAATGTCGCTGCACCACGGGAAAATTTCTGAAATGGGCACCGGCGAGGGTAAAACGCTGACGGCCACACTCCCGGTCTACTTGAACGCATTGACCGGGCGGGGCGTGCACGTGGTCACGGTGAACGACTACCTGGCAAGCCGGGATGCGCGTTGGATGGGTCGCTTGTATGAATTCCTGGGCCTGACCGTGGGCATCAACACCCCTAATGTGCCGCGCGAGGAAAAGCAGGCAGCCTATCTCGCCGACATCACCTATGGCACCAACAACGAGTACGGCTTTGACTATTTGCGCGACAACATGGTCTACGAGGCCAAAGACCGCGTGCAGCGGGGCCTGAACTTCGCCATCGTGGACGAGGTGGACTCGATCTTGATTGATGAGGCGCGTACGCCGCTGATCATCAGTGGCCAGGCCGAAGACCATACCGATCTGTACATTGCGATCAACACCGTGGTCCCGGCGCTGACGCGCCAGGAGGGCGAGCTCGATTTGCGCACGGGTGAGGGTGTCATTACCCCGGGCGACTTCACGGTCGATGAAAAGTCCCAGCAAATCGTGCTGACAGAGCAGGGCCACGAGAGTGCAGAGCAATTGCTCGCCGGGCTGCGCCTGATCCCCGCAGGGTCATCGCTGTACGACCCCGCCAACATTACGTTGATGCACCACTTGTATGCGGCGCTTCGGGCCAATCACTTGTTCCACCGTGATCAGCACTATGTGGTTCAAGAAGGCGAAATTGTCATTGTTGACGAATTTACCGGCCGCCTGATGACAGGGCGCCGCTGGAGCGATGGCCTTCACCAAGCCGTAGAGGCCAAAGAGGGTGTGACGATTCAGGCCGAAAATCAGACCCTGGCCTCTATTACCTTCCAAAACTACTTCCGCTTGTACGGCAAACTTTCGGGCATGACCGGCACGGCGGACACCGAGGCCTACGAGTTTCAGGAAATATACGGGCTGGAGACGGTGGTCATTCCGCCCAATCGCCAGAGCCGCCGCGAAGACCAACTCGACCGCGTGTACAAGACCACGCAAGAAAAATACGTTGCGGCGATCGACGATATTCGTGAATGCTATGAGCGTGGACAGCCGGTTTTGGTCGGAACCACCTCCATCGAAAACTCAGAAATCATCGCCGAGTTGCTGACCAAGGCGGGTTTGCCGCACCAGGTGCTGAACGCCAAGCAGCATGCGCGCGAGGCGGATATCGTCGCCCAAGCGGGGCGGGCCAAGATGATCACGATCGCCACCAATATGGCGGGCCGGGGTACCGACATCGTCTTGGGGGGCAATATCGACAAGGCGGTGGATGCGGTGCGCCACGACGAGTCGCTGGACGATTCGGCCAAAGAGCAGCAAATTGCCCTGATCAAAGCGCAATGGAAAGTCGACCATGACGCCATCACGGCCTTGGGCGGCCTGCGCATTATTGCCACCGAACGCCATGAATCACGCCGCATTGACAACCAGTTGCGTGGCCGGTCCGGACGCCAAGGCGATCCCGGCTCGTCGCGTTTTTACCTGAGCCTCGACGACTCGCTGATGCGTATTTTTGCCGGTGACCGGGTCAAGGCCATCATGGACCGGTTGAAAATGCCCGAGGGCGAGGCTATTGAGGCGGGCATCGTGACGCGCAGCATTGAAAGTGCGCAGCGCAAAGTCGAGGCCCGTAACTTTGACATGCGCAAGCAGTTGTTGGAGTACGACGATGTGTCCAACGACCAGCGCAAAGTGATTTATCAGCAGCGCAATGCGATTTTGGATGCAGAGGACCTGAATGCCCAGATTCGGTCGCTGCGGGAAGGAACTTTCCAGGACCTGGTGCGGGCCTATGTGCCGCACGAGTCGGTCGAGGAGCAGTGGGACATTGCCGGCTTGCAAAAACTGCTGGCGGACGAATGGCGCATTGAGCTGGATCTGCAAGGGCAGATTGCAGCCGCCCAGTCGATTACCGACGAGGACATTCTGACCGCCGTGACAGAGGCGGCCAATGCTGCATTTGCTCTCAAAATCGAGCAAGTCGGAGTGGAAGGCTTTACGCACTTCGAGCGCATGGTGCTGCTGCAGACCATTGACACCCAGTGGCGCGATCACCTGAGTTCGCTGGACTATTTGCGCAAGGGAATTCATTTGCGCGGCTATGCGCAAAAGCAGCCCAAGCAGGAATACAAGCGCGAGGCCTTTGAACTTTTTGGTCAGATGCTCGATGCGGTCAAAAACGAAGTGACCAAGACCTTGATGACGGTGCGGATTCAGTCCAGTGAGCAACTCGAAGAAGCGGCCGACGCGCTTGAGGCGCGCGCCGAGAACATCAGCAACATCACCTACACCGCGCCCACTGAGACCGGCGAGGCAGAGACCACTGAAGCCGCGTCGGCGTCCCAAGCCGCGGACACCCAAGCGTTCATTCGCGTGGGTCGCAACGAGCCTTGCCCCTGTGGCAGCGGCAAAAAATACAAGCAATGTCACGGCAAACTCACTTGAGGTCTGCACATGCCCGTCAATCTGCCAGCACCTGATCCTTCCACCCTGTTCCCGATTGCGGGTGTACGCATCGGCGTCGTCGAGGCCGGCGTGCGAAAACAAGGCCGCAAAGACGTTTCGGTGTTTTTGTTGGATGCCGGCAGCAGTGTGGGGGGAGTTTTTACGACCAATCGTTTTTGTGCGGCTCCGGTTCAAATCTGTCAGGACAATCTGGCCCAGGGCGCTCAGATTCGGGCCTTGCTCGTGAATACCGGGAATGCCAATGCGGGTACCGGAGCCGACGGTCTGGCGCGCGCTCGGGCGACCTGCAGCGCTTTGGCCGAGCGCCTGGGTATCGATGCCCGCCAGGTGCTGCCATTTTCGACCGGCGTCATCATGGAGCCCTTGCCGAGTGAGCGCATCGTTTCCGCCTTGGATGGCGCCATTGCTGCGGCGCACCCCGACCGGTGGTTGCAGGCGGCTGAAGGCATCATGACCACGGACACTGTGCCCAAGGCCTTTGGGGCCCAGGTATCGATTGCCGGCAAGACGGTTAGTGTGACCGGCATCAGCAAAGGCGCGGGCATGATTCGGCCCAACATGGCCACCATGCTGGGCTTCATCGCTACCGATGCCTGTGTGCACCCCGACCTGATGCAGCCACTGGCACTGGCGCTGGCCCAGCAGTCTTTTAACTGCGTCACGGTGGACGGCGATACCTCCACCAATGACTCACTGGTGGTGGTCGCCACGCACCAGTCGAGTCATCCTCCGATCGAATCTTTGGATAGCCCCGAGGGTCAGGCGCTGTTTAAGACCCTGTTGGCTGTGGCGCAGCAGTTGGCCCACGCCATCGTGCGGGATGGTGAAGGGGCCACAAAATTCATCACCGTGCAGATTGACGGGGGTACCACCGAGGAAGAATGCAGCAAAGTGGCCTACGCCATTGCCCATTCGCCCTTGGTCAAGACGGCATTCTTTGCCAGTGACCCGAATTTGGGCCGTATCCTGGCCGCGGTTGGGTACGCCGGGATCTCCGATTTGGACCAAAGCGGCATTGAGCTCTTCCTGGACGACGTGCACGTGGCTACGCGGGGGGGCCGGAACCCGTCCTACAAAGAGGCCGATGGTCAGCGGGTCATGCGCCAAAGTGAAATCGTTGTTCGGGTGGTTCTGGGTCGAGGCGCTGCAAGTCACACCGTATGGACCTGTGATCTGAGTCATGACTACGTCACCATCAACGCCGATTACCGGTCCTAACAGGAGCCTCAGCTTGGCTGAAGATCGCTTTGCCCCATTTCTAGCGCGTGCCGTTCAATTCATGGAGCGGGTCGAATCGGCCCTGCGCCAGGACATTGAGCAGCCTGACTGGAACAGTTCGATTGCCTTTTTGTACCGCAAGCGGGTTTCTGGTCAGGGCTACCTGGTGCCGGTGCGCCAGGTGGGCGCCATGCGGCTGGACGACCTGAAGGAAATCGAGGTTCAAAAGGAAAAGATCGCTCGCAACACCGCCCAGTTTGTGAGCGGGCGCACGGCCAACAACGTTCTCTTGACCGGCGCGCGCGGGACCGGTAAATCCTCGCTGGTCAGGGCCTGTCTGAACACCTACTGCGACCAAGGTTTGCGGCTGATCGAAGTTGACAAAGAAGACCTGGTGGACTTGCCGGACATCGTGGACATCGTCGCGCTTCGGCCAGAAAAGTTTTTGATTTTTTGTGATGACCTGAGTTTTGACCAAGGTGAACCGGGCTACAAGGCTCTCAAGTCGGTGCTCGATGGGTCCGTTTCAGCCACGTCTGCCAATGTTCTCATTTACGCGACGAGCAATCGGCGCCACCTTCTGCCCGAATTCATGGCAGAAAACCTGACGTATACCCATACGGAGAGTGGCGAGGTGCATCCTGGTGAGGGCGTCGAAGAGAAGATATCCCTCTCTGAGCGCTTTGGTCTTTGGGTGAGTTTTTATCCTTTTACCCAGGACGAGTACCTTCAGATCGTTGCCCAGTGGTTGGACGCCCTTGGGGTGCCGCCCCATCTGGCAGCGCAATCGCGGCCAGAGGCGCTGATTTGGGCCCTAGAGCGGGGTTCGCGAAGCGGTCGGGTGGCATGGCAGTTTGCCAAAGATTTCGTGGGCCGCCATGCGCCGCGGTCCGAAGTCGGAACATGAGCGGCTTGCCGCGAATCGCAAATCCGGAGATCGCACGCCAAGGCGGCACCGACCGCCCTGAGGTTCAGGTGGCGGTGGGCGTGCTGGTTCAGGAAAACGGCGCGTTTTTGCTCACCTCGCGCCCCGCAGGCAAGCCTTATGCGGGTTACTGGGAATTTCCTGGAGGCAAAGTGGAGGAGGGCGAGACCACCTTCCAAGCCTTATGCCGTGAACTGAGAGAGGAACTGGGTATTGAGGTTCTGAGCGCTATGCCGTGGAAGGTGGAGGTCGTGGATTACCCCCACTCCTTGGTCCGACTCCATTTTTTCAAGGTCTCCGCCTGGAGTGGCGCGCTGCAGATGCGGGAGCAACAGGCGGCACAATGGGAAGGTCTGCCGGTGCGCGTGGCGCCCGTGTTGCCCGGGACTTTGCCGGTGTTGGAGTGGCTGGCCGCGGAGCCTGGCATTGCCCGCGCTGCGCAGATTTCTTAGGGGCTTTGCAACGCTGAGAGCCCGATGTGCCCGGAACTAATGCACTGGTCCGTGCTCTAGTTGCATATCGTCCGGCTTGTCTATGGCAGGAAGCCGAAACTCTTCGTTGGCCCAAGCACCTAAATCCACGCCTTTGCAGCGGGCGCTGCAGAATGGACGGTACGCGTTTGACGGCGCGTACAGGCTGGGGCCCTGGCATGCAGGGCATGTGACCCGTTTTATCGGTTCCGATTCCATCTACCGCCTCCAGTTAGGAGCAAAGAGTCAGTTCAAAGGCGATGTCCGACGTGTGTGGCTGCACCCGATCATGGACCGACTGGGTCACGAACCGGATGGACGCCACCAAGCGGTTGGCACTAATTTCTGGAATCGCACCCAGCGCGGGGTTGACCGATAGGCGCAGTAGTTGGAAGGTGCGGCCCTGGGGCAGGTTTTGCTGGAGCTGTCCGCCCAGCGCAACGATTTTTTGCGGCGACCCGGAGTCCCGCAACAAGCCCAAGAGTGCTTTGATCGCGTTGGACAGGGGCAATAGCGTTTCCACCCACCCGTACAAATCGCTGCGCCGCTGCTCACCCGAGTAGTGTTGCCAAGCGTAATAGGCCGGCAGATCAAAATTGCAGGTTCCGCCGGGAATGCTGGTACGGCTGCGGACACTTTTGAGCCATTCGTTTTCTTCGAGCGTTCGGCCCAGCTTATTCGGCGCATTGTTGAGGTTGTCGATACAGGCGCTGAGCTGGTCGACCAATTTTTCCAGCAAATTTGCTGCAATATCCGGGTTGCCCCGAAAATTGCGCATGATCTGCCGCTGGCGCTCCAGGTCTTTCAGAACGTCCGCCTTGAGTTCCGTCCGGGCGCTGACGCCCATAATCTCGAAGAGAGTGACCAAGGCAAAGTGGTGATCTAGCTCGTCAGTACGGGCGATCAGGGAAAAAAGTCGCTGAAATAGCTGCTCCAGACGCAGATAAGTGCGAATTCTTTCGTTAAACGGATATTCGTAGAGGATCACGCGCGATTTTCCAGTGCCGGGATCATAGCCCGAACTGCGCCTCCAATTCCTCCAACTCGCGCTTGATTTCAATCAAGTCTTTGCCTTCATTGAAAATTACGAAGTCCGCGGCCTTGAGGCGCCGGCTCCGTGAACTCTGGGCCTGAATGATGCCCTCTACCTCGCTTGGGCTCAGGCCGCTGCGTTTTACCACGCGTGCGATCTGGGTTGGGGTCGTGCAATCCACGATCAGCACCCGGTCCAGGGTCTTGCGCCAATGGCGTGATTCCACCAGCAGCGGAATATCGAAAACAATGCATCGCGCCCCCTGGGACAAGGCGGCATGAGCCTGCCGATCAACTTCGATGGCGATCAAAGGGTGAACAATTGCCTCCAGCCGCGCGCGCGCTTGGGCATCAGAAAACACCAGTTGACGCATCTGTAAGCGATCCATGGCACCCGTGGCATCGATAAATTCAGAACCAAAAGCCGTTCGAACGGCTGGAATGGCTGCGCCGCCCGCGGCTGTGGTCGCGCGGGAAATGGCGTCCGCATCAATGACTGCAGCGCCATGATCCCCCAGCAGTTGGCAGACCGTACTTTTTCCGCTGCCAATACCGCCACTGACCCCGAGCCGTAGACTTTGACGGGTCATAGGCCTAAGCCCGCGCGAAGCGCCTCAGGAGTCCACGCCAGGCAGACAAAACCGGCGCCCGCTAAAAAAGGGCCGAAAGGCATGTAGCCGCCATCACGCAGGCCACCCACCAACTTCAGCGTCAGCCCCACGATGCTTCCAACGATCGACGCGATCAGAATCAGCGGGATGAGCATTTGCCAGCCAAACCAGGCTCCCAGGCAGGCAAAAAGCTTGAAGTCACCGTAACCCATTCCTTCCTTGCCGGTTGCCCATTTGAACCCCCAGTAGACCGACCAGAGCGAAAGGTAGCCCGCGATAGCGCCCCAAAGCGCGTCCGACGGCAGAGTTGCCGTCCAATGAAGGTTGGCAGCGATGAGTCCGAGCCACAGCAATGGCAGAACAACAACGTCGGGAAGCAAGGTGGTTTCCCAATCAATGAAGGCCAAAACCAGCAAAGCGGCGGAGAAAATGCACCAGGCGCCCGCCGCCAATGTTAGGCCCCATCGCGCTACACACAAGCCAAAAAGGGCAGCCGATGCCAGTTCCACCAGGGGATACTTTGGGCTGATGGTCGCGTGGCATTCGTGGCATCGTCCGCGCAAGACCACATAACTGAGTACCGGGATATTGTGCTGCCACCGCACCGGTGCGGCACACGCGGGACATTGCGATCGGGGCACCAGCAGGTTGAATGGGGCCGTTGCAACGCCCCCGGCTGCAGCTTCTGCACCAGACCACTCCAAATGCTCGCGGGCCCATTGGCGTTCGAGCATTTTGGGGAGACGATAAATCACCACATTCAAAAAGCTTCCGATGAGGAGGCCCAGCACGGCGGCAAGTGCGAACTCCGATGACAGTTCAACGAGATTCAAACGATTTGTCCCATCTTGAAAATTGGCAGATACATCGCCACCACAATGCCGCCAATAATGCTCCCTAAAATCACGATGATCATCGGCTCCATCAGGCTGGAGATGCCCGCCACCATGTCGTCCACCTCCGATTCATAAAAATCAGCAGCTTTGCCGAGCATGTAGTCAATGGAGCCGGATTCTTCGCCGATTGCACACATTTGCAACACCATCGGAGGGAATAGCCGGGACTGCGCCATCGCCGAGCTGAGAGAGGCGCCGATGGCCACCTGTTGGCGAATTCCGACCGTGGCTTCCGCGTACACCGCGTTACCCGCAGAGCCGCCTACGGATTCCAGTGCCTCAACCAAAGGAACGCCGGCGGCAAACATGGTCGCCAGGGTGCGTGTCCAACGTGCAATGCAGGACTTGCGCACCAAAACCCCAAACACCGGCAGCCTTAGCAGTAACCGATCCATGACGGATTGCACATGGGCGCTGGTTTTCCATGCCCGAAAAAAGAAGAACAATCCTCCGCCTAGACCGCCGAATAGCAGGTACCAATACTGGGTGAAAATTTCGCTGATTTCGATGAGCCGCAGCGTTAACCAAGGGAGTTCGCCACCAAAGGAGGCGAAGATTTGCTTAAAGGCTGGAATCACCCAGATCATGATGACTGTGATGACGACGAAGGCGACGATTAACACGCCCACGGGGTACATCAAGGCCGATTTGATCTTTGATTTGACCGACTCCATTTTCTCCATGTAGGTGGCAAGTCGGTCGAGCAGCGAATCCAAAATCCCCGCCGCCTCGCCCGCGGCAATCAGGTTGCAATACAGCGCGCTGAATTGGTTGGGATACTTTCGAAAAGCCGAGCTCATTGAGGAGCCGGTCTCAATGTCAATTCGCAAGTCATTGATCAACTTGCTCAGGCTTGCGTTGGCGTTTCCTTGCCCAACAATATCAAAGGACTGGAGCAGGGGTACGCCCGCTTTCATCATGGTGGCCAGTTGTCGCGTGAAGGTAGCCACCTCTTTAGGCTTGATGGATTGCGCCCAACCCAGGCGCTTTTTCCGAACCTTTTTGGGCGTGACGCCTTGGCGCCACAGCATGGCACGGACCACGGCCTCTGCGGTGGCGCGGGTCTCGCCACTGACGCTCTTGCCGTTGCGGTCCTTGCCCTCCCATTCAAAAAGGGATTCGGTGGCAGCAACTTTGCGCCGTGCTTGCTGGACGGTTTTTATGCTGGCCATAGGTCCCTGCCGTATTGTTATTCGTTGGTCACGGCCAGTACTTCTTCTACGGAAGTGAGGCCCATTTTGACCTTTTGTAGGCCGGATGTGCGCAAGGAGCGCACCCCTTCGCGCTCAGACTGCTCCGCAATGTCCATCGACGAACCGTCACGCAAGATAATGCGTTGCATCTCTTCGCTGATGGGCATCACTTGGTAAATACCAATACGCCCTTTGTAACCGTTGTTGCAACTGGCGCAGCCCATCGCACGATAAGGGCGCCATGATCCGTCGAGATCCGCGCGCTTGAAACCCGCCTCCAGCAATGTCTGTTCAGGGATGTCGGTAGCCTGTTTACATTTTGGGCATAGGCGTCGGGCTAGGCGTTGTGCAGTTACCAAGACCACGCTCGAGGCAATATTGAAGGGCGCAACACCCATATTGCGCAGGCGTGTGATTGTGCTCGGCGCGTCATTGGTGTGTAGGGTGGACAGCACCATATGACCGGTTTGCGCCGCCTTAATCGAAATATCAGCGGTTTCAAGGTCCCGAATTTCTCCCACCATGATGATGTCGGGATCCTGCCGCAAGAATGACTTCAAAGCCACGGCGAACGTGAGCCCTGCTTTCTCGTTGACATTGACTTGATTGACGCCGGGCAGGTTAATTTCTGACGGGTCTTCCGCCGTAGCAATGTTCACGGTGGGCTTGTTCAACAAGTTCAGGCAGGTGTACAGCGACACGGTTTTCCCCGAACCGGTAGGACCGGTAACCAGGACCATTCCGTAAGGACGCCCAATGGCTCTAAGTAAACGTTCCTTTTCAATTGTGTCGTAGCCCAAGGCTTCTATACCCATTTTTGCGCTGTTGGGATCCAGAATCCGGATCACAATCTTTTCACCAAAAAGGGTGGGCAGTGTGCTGACACGAAAGTCAATGGTTCGGTCACGACCCATTTTGAGTTTCATACGACCGTCCTGCGGTATACGACGCTCAGAGATGTCCATACGCGATATCACTTTGATCCGCGAAGCAAGCTTTTCTTTGATACTGACCGGCGGCGCACCGATTTCCCTCAGTTCTCCATCAATTCGAAAGCGGACGCGGTAGCTAAACTCATAGGGTTCGAAATGCAGGTCTGAAGCGCCCATCGTGAAAGCGTCATACAGCATTTTTTGCAAGAAACGTACGACCGGCGCATCGTCAATTTCATTGTCCTGAACGGATCCTTCGAGCGGCGCATCTGAGGTGACTTCCAGGCTCTTTTCGTCGAAATCGCTGTTCAAAAAATCGGCGGCAAACTTTTCATTTGCTTCGGTGAACCGACTTGCATTCAAAGTCATTAGTTTGTCGAACTCGACCACCACCCACTCAACCGAAAGTTGGGTCGCAAATTTGATTTTTTCGGCGGCCTCCCGGTTCGAAGGATCGGCGGTTGCGATGACCAGCGCGTTGTTGCGTCTTCCAATGGGCAACAGTCCGTAATCGCGACAAATTTTTTGGTCTAACAAGTTCTCGGGCAAAGCTTCAAGGTCCACCGCATCCAAATCGAGCAGAGGAGCGATAAACGCCTTGCTTAGCGTATGAGCCAACGTAATGGACGAGACCGCCCCCGAATTCACCAACTCTGCGACAAAGTTCTTGCGATTTCCTTGGGCCTTGCTGAAAAGCAATTCGGCCGTTTTTTGGTCCAGATCCCCTGCTGCCACCAGCGCCCGACCGATACCCGAAAGGTTGCCCGAGGCTGCGATTGGGTTGCCGGCAGTGGTGTCGTTCATAGATCTGCCAAGTGTTTCCCGAGTCCGTCCTTCGCAGAAACGATGGGTACGAGGTCTCCGAGCGGCCAGTCGATGCGCAGATGGGGATCGTCCCATGCCAAGCACCTTTCAAATTCCGGTGCGTAGTAGTCGGTGGTTTTGTACAAAAACTCCGCAGATTCTGACAACACTAAAAAGCCATGCGCCAGGCCTGGCGGTATCCAGAGCTGGCGTTGATTGGTGGCCGATAGTATTTCTCCGACCCAATGTCCATAGGTGGGTGATTCGCGGCGGATGTCCACGGCGACGTCAAATACTTCGCCCGCCACCACTCGAACCAATTTTCCTTGTGGCTTTTGTATTTGGAAGTGCAATCCCCGGAGTACGCCGCGTGCCGACTTGGAATGGTTATCCTGCACAAAGTTGACATCTAAACCGGTGGCGGCCGCAAAGTCGCGGGCGTTGAAGCTTTCATAAAAAAAGCCGCGTTGATCGCCAAAAACACGCGGTTCAATTTTCAGAACATCCGCAATTGCTGTGGGTGTGGCCTGCATTAGAAAACCTTTTCGGTGAGCAGCCGAAGCAAATACTGCCCGTAGCCGGACTTCGCCAAGGGTTGGGCAAGGCGTTCTAGTTGCGCATCGTCGATCCAGCCGCTGCGCCAGGCTATCTCCTCCGGAGCGGCGACCTTGAGCCCCTGGCGGTTTTCAATGGTGTGAATAAATTGACTGGCTTCGAGCATGGACTCGTGGGTACCCGTGTCCAACCAAGCATAGCCACGTCCCATGGTTTGAACATCCAGCATGCCGCGTTCCAAGTACAGGCGGTTGAGGTCGGTGATTTCCAGTTCGCCGCGGCCGGAGGGCTTGACCATTTTGGCCAAATTCACCACTTCACTGTCGTAAAAATACAAGCCTGTCACAGCGTAGCGCGATTTGGGCTTCCTAGGTTTCTCTTCGAGACTGATGACTCTCCCAGAAGCATCAAACTCGACCACCCCATAGCGTTCAGGGTCTTGTACGGCGTAGGCAAAGACCGTTGCCCCTTCGGCTTGGTTGCAGGCGGAACTCAGCAAGGCGGCAAAGTCGTGGCCGTAAAAAATGTTGTCGCCCAGCACCAAAGCGCTCGGGGCCCCGGCTAGAAATCCCTCACCGATCAAAAAGGCCTGCGCTAAACCGTCCGGGCTAGGCTGCACCGCGTAAGAGAGCTGGAGGCCCCATTGGCTGCCGTTGCCCAAGAGTTGTTCAAACCGGGGGGTGTCCTGGGGCGTGGAGATGATCAGTATTTCCCGGATTCCCGCTAGAAGCAGGGTGCTCAAAGGGTAATAGATCATCGGCTTGTCGTAAATCGGCAGCAACTGCTTGCTGACGACCTGCGTCGCGGGATACAAACGAGTGCCTGAACCGCCCGCTAGGATGATTCCTTTGCGCGTTACCGCTCTTAGCTCGCTCATGGTGGCTTGGGCCCTATCGTTTCTTGCAGCATCCGTCGCACTCCAATTTGCCAATGTGGCAAGTGTAATGAAAACGTTGAGCACAGTTTTTCAGTATTGAGCCGCGAGTTCAACGGTCGCTTGGCGGGGGTAGGGTAGTGGGCGGTTGTCGTGGCCAAGACTTGATCTGGCCCCGCTTTTAAGGGCAGTCCGATTTCACGCGCCTGTGACAGAACGAACTGCGCATATTCACGCCAACTCGTTTGACCGTGAGCGGTGCAGTGGTAGGTGCCGGCTAGCGAAGGGCTGCACATGGCATCCCTCAAAGCAAGACTCGTGACGTCGGCTAGCAACTCTGCGGGAGTTGGGGCGCCAATCTGGTCGTCTATCACCGTGAGCGAGTCCCGCTCGGCGGCGAGTCGCAACATGGTCTTCGCAAAATTAGCTCCACGTGCCGCGAAAACCCAACTGGTCCGAAAAATAAGGTGATTGGAGCAGGCGGCGATTGCCAATTCACCCTCCCATTTGGTACGGCCATAGACGCTGAGGGGAGCACAGTCGTCCTCTTCCTTCCACGGGTTGTGACCGCTGCCGTCAAACACATAGTCGGTGGAGTAGTGCACCATCCAGGCACCCAGTCGTTGCGCTTCAGCGGCCAATACGCCAGGCGCCAGTGCGTTGATGAGTCTGGCGCGATCGCTTTCACTTTCGGCGCGGTCTACGGCGGTATACGCGGCTGCATTCACAATGACCTGAGGTGCCAGCGTGCGAACCGTGTTTGCCAGACCTTCCAAATTTCCCAAATCTCCACACAGGCCCGTGGCATCCGGGCTTGGGCTGGACCCCAAAGCGATCACGTCGCCCAGAACCGCCAGGCTGCGCTGCAGTTCCCAGCCGACCTGGCCGTAGGCGCCCAAAAGCAGAATTTTCATTGTGGGCCGTGCCTCAGGATTGGGCGTATTGTGTCGCGACCCACGCTCGGTAGGCACCGCTTTGGACTTGCGCGACCCAGTTCGGGTTGTCCAGGTACCACTGAACGGTCTTTCGAATCCCGGTGGCGAAGGTCTCGGCCGGCTTCCATCCCAGCTCACGCTCAATCTTGCGAGCGTCGATGGCGTAACGGCGATCGTGGCCAGGACGATCGGTCACATAAGTAATCTGTGCCCGGTAAGACAGCCCGTCAGCGCGCGGGTTCAATTCGTCAAGCAGATCACAGACCGTGTGCACGATCTCCAGGTTGGGTTTTTCGTTCCATCCGCCGATGTTGTAGGTCTCTCCCAGGCGCCCCCCGGCCAAGACAGCCCGAATGGCGCTGCAGTGGTCCTTGACGTAAAGCCAATCCCGGATCTGTTGACCGTCGCCGTATACCGGCAACGGTTTTCCGGCTTGGGCGTTCACAATCATCAGCGGTATCAGTTTCTCCGGGAAGTGAAGGGGGCCGTAGTTGTTCGAGCAGTTGGTAGTTAGCACTGGCAGGCCGTACGTGTGGTGGTACGCACGTACCAAGTGATCGCTGGCAGCTTTGCTGGCACTGTACGGACTGTTGGGCTCGTAACGATGGGTTTCAGAGAAAGCAGGGTCGGTGCCGCCAAGTGAGCCGTACACCTCATCGGTGGATACATGCAGCAGCCGAAATGCCAATTTGCCTGCGGTGTCAAGTGCCGCCCAGTAGGCCCTTATCTGCTCCAGTAATTGGAACGTTCCCACAATGTTGGTTTGAATGAACTCGCCCGGGCCAAGGATCGATCGGTCAACATGGCTCTCGGCCGCAAAGTTCAGCACCGCACGGGGTCGGTGTTGCGCAAGCAGGGTTTGGACTAAGGGTGCATCGCCAATGTCGCCCTGGATAAAAATGTGGCGAGGATCGCCCGAAAGCGCTGTCAAGTTGTGCACGTTGCCTGCATAGGTGAGTTTGTCAAGGTTCACCACCGGTTCATCAGAGGCGCCAAGCCAGTCCAGCACAAAGTTGCTGCCGATAAATCCGGCACCGCCGGTCACAAGGATAGTCATTGGGTGGAAACAGGGGTCAGGGAACGCAAATCTACGGAATCCAGCACGCTGGGGATTATCTACTCCGATGGGCTGCTGCGGGTGCGCTTTTATCCTTGCACTGCAGCAAATTGCCATTCAAATCAGGGTAAACTCGCACCCACGTCGGAGAGCGCCGAGGCCCCAAGGCTTCGCAAGCTGTCCGTGTGACACCGCCGTCGTGGTGAAATTGGTAGACACGCTATCTTGAGGTGGTAGTGGCGAAAGCTTTGCGAGTTCGAGTCTCGCCGACGGCACCAAATAATAGTTGTGTGGCCCTGCTTTGTAGGGTTAGCGCAAGCAACGGTGGTCAGAATTTTGTGATGCGCATAGATCAATACCTTCCTGTTTTGATGTTCATACTGGTCGGCGTAGCTGTCGGCATCATTCCCCAAGTGCTAGGCTATATTTTGGGCCCGAACCGGCCCGATGCGGCAAAAAATTCCCCCTACGAGTGTGGCTTCGAGGCGTTTGAAGACGCCCGGATGAAGTTCGACGTGCGCTATTACTTAGTTGCCATCCTCTTCATTTTGTTTGACCTGGAAATTGCCTTTTTGTTCCCTTGGGCCGTCTCGCTGAAGGAAATTGGCGCTACGGGATTCTGGTCAGTGATGGTTTTCCTGGCGATTCTGGTTGTAGGGTTTGCCTACGAGTGGAAAAAGGGTGCCTTGGATTGGGAGTAGACAGATGATTGAAGGCGTCCTAAACGAAGGCTTTGTCACCACCAGTTATGACTCGGTGGTGAACTGGGCCAAAACCGGCTCCATTTGGCCGATGACCTTTGGATTGGCCTGTTGCGCGGTTGAAATGATGCATGCGGCGGCTGCCCGTTATGACCTCAGCCGCTTTGGCTCGGAGGTTTTTCGCGCCAGTCCGCGGCAGTCCGATTTGATGATCGTGGCGGGCACGCTTTGCAACAAAATGGCTCCCGCATTGCGCAAGGTCTACGACCAAATGTCCGAGCCCCGCTGGGTCATCAGCATGGGATCTTGCGCCAATGGCGGTGGTTATTACCACTACAGCTATTCCGTAGTCCGCGGTTGCGACCGCATCGTACCGGTGGATGTCTATGTCCCCGGTTGCCCACCCACCGCCGAGGCGCTGGTATACGGCATCTTGCAATTGCAGCAAAAAATTCGCCGCACCGAAACCATCGCCCGGGCCTGAGTACCTATGTCTGAATTTTCTGTTCGTCCTGAGGCGACCCTGGACGCCGTTGTGCTTGCGCTCGGCGACAAGGTCCAGCAAATTTCTATTGCGCTGGGTGAGGTCACGGTGCAAGTGGCCGCCAGCAACTACCACGCTGCTGCTCTCCTGCTGCGCGACGCGACCGGATGCCAATTTGAGCAAATGGTCGACCTGTGTGCGGTGGATTACTCGGAGTACGCGAACGTTCCGCGGGAGGGTTCGCGCTACTGTGTGGTGGTGCATTTGCTCTCGATCAGCCTGAACCAGCGGGTTCGCTTGAAGGTCTTCGTCCCTGACGATGACATGCCCATGGTCGAGTCGATCAATGACATCTGGAATTCGGCAAATTGGTTCGAGCGCGAGGCCTTCGACCTGTTTGGCGTGGTGTTC
>Ga0214921_10002849_pt1 | contig 27368 bp, 19 predicted proteins | sample LL1505_MetaG_FD_177992 | JGI IMG/M metagenome (GOLD analysis project Ga0214921, IMG submission 177992) | Freshwater microbial communities from Lake Lanier, Atlanta, Georgia, United States - LL-1505 | ecosystem: Environmental > Aquatic > Freshwater > Lake | place: USA: Georgia | collected... | reverse complement strand
AGCAGAGGATCTAAATACAGGTTGACGATCATTGCTATTTTGATCTGCTTCATCTATAAAAGTATTCACCCCAATGATTGGAATCTCGCCATGATGTTTTCTGGTTTCATATAACATGCTTTCTTCTTGAATCTTTGATCGCTGATACATTCTTTCCATCGCACCCAATACCCCACCCCTTGCATTGATTCTTTCTAATTCTTGTAATACGGCTTCTTCTACCAAGTCGGTTAACTCGTTCATCAAGAAGCTACCCTGTTGTGCATTTTCTACTTTAGCGGTTCCAAGTTCTTTATTGATAATTAACTGAATGGCAAGTGCCCTTCTTACACTCTCTTTTGTTGGTGTAGTAATTGCTTCGTCATAAGCATTGGTATGTAAGCTATTACACTGGTCATAAATTGCATATAATGCTTGCAAGGTGGTCCTGATATCGTTAAAATCAATTTCTTGTGCGTGTAAACTTCTACCACTTGTTTGAATATGGTATTTTAATTTTTGAGACCTTGAATTCGCCTTGTATTTAAGCTTCATTGTTTGCGCCCAGATTCTTCTTGCGACTCTTCCAATCACTGCATATTCTGGATCCATTCCATTGCTAAAAAAGAAACTGAAATTCGGAATAAAATCATCTATCTCTAAACCTCTGTTCAAAAAATACTCAATGTAAGTAAATCCATTTGCTAGCGTAAATGCCAATTGCGTAATTGGATTGGCCCCTGCTTCTGCAATATGGTATCCTGAAATAGAGATGCTATAAAAGTTTTTTACTTTTTGGTCTACAAAATAAGCTTGTACATCGCCCATTAATTTTAATGCAAAATCAATAGAGAAAATACATGTATTTTGAGCTTGGTCTTCTTTTAGTATATCTGCTTGTAATGTTCCGCGTACATTTTGTAAAACTTGCTTTTTAATATTTGCATACACTTTTGGATCTAGCACCTGATCCCCACTCACACCCAATAATTTTAAGCCCAAGCCATTGTGTTGGATAGATTGTTTTTTCAATCCTTCAAAATCATGGTATACTGGTCTTGTGGTATTCTTAAAAATTTGGCTTAATTTTTTATTGACTGCAGGCCACATTTTTTGTTCAGTGATATATTGCTCACAAGCTTGATCAATCGCTGCATTAAAAAACATTGCAAGTATAATTGCTGCAGGCCCGTTGATGGTCATACTTACAGAGCTCGTTGGGTCATTTAAATTAATGCCAGAATATAATTTCTTGATGTCATCTACAGAGGCAATATTCACACCCGCATTGCCGATTTTTCCAAATACATCCATTCTATTAGATGGATCTTGACCATATAAAGTCACACTATCAAAAGCGGTAGACAATCTTGTTGCAGGTTGCCCTTTCGCTAAAAAATGAAAGCGTTGGTTGGTTTTTTCGGGACCACCTTCTCCTGCAAACATTCTTGTAGGATCTTCCCCTGTTCGCTTCAAATCAAAGACGCCAGCAGTATATGGATAATGCCCTGGCACATTTTCTTTTAATTGCCACTCCGCAATATCTCCCCAGTCTTGAAAATTCGGTAAATACACTTTTTGCAAAGTCAAACCAGATTCTGTTTTAAAACTTAAAGGTTGATGTATTTTCTTACCTCTTATTTCATAGACCAATGCATCTTGTTGGTACTTGGTTTTTGTCGCTTCCCAATTTTGAATAGATTTTTTCACTTCTGGATCGATGGCCCCAGCTGCTTTATCTGCTTCCTCTTTTAAAATAGGTAACTTTTTAAGCTTAGGGTTTTGCATCACTTGCTCATAACTATACCACTGAGAAGCCAACTGCTTTTGTTCTGAAATCCAAACTTTATTTTTTTGAATCGTTGCTACAATTTCATTTAAATAATTAAATCGATTCAATGGAATAGTTGGTGTAGCAACTTGATTGGAATTATATGCTAGAGGTTGTGCAATCGTATTCCAATTTAATTGATGTTGTTGATTCACTAACTGGATCATATGATTAAACATATGCTGCATACCAGGATCATTGAACTTTGAGGCAATAGTTCCATAAACAGGAAGCTTTGAATGATCCGCATCAAATAAATGACGCGACCTAGCGTATTGCTTTTTCACATCTCTGATCGCATCTAATCCACCTGCTCGATCAAATTTATTGATACCAATAATTTGTGCAAAGTCAATCATATTGATCTTCTCCAATTGACTCGCTGCACCAAATTCTGGTGTCATGATATACATTGGAAGTGTTACATAATCTACAATAGATGCATCATTTTGACCAACACCTGCAGTCTCAATGATGATAGCATCATATCCTGCTGCTTTGCATAAATAAATCACTTGGTCTAAGGACCCAGAGATGGATTGATGATCGGACCTAGTTGCAAGTGAACGCATAAATACATTAGGATGATGGATGGCGTTCATTCTAATTCTATCTCCTAATAATGCACCACCAGTCTTTTTCTTAGTTGGATCTACAGACACTACCGCAATACTTAAGTTTGGATTGGTTTGAATAAAATAATGTACCAAACGATCACACACGGTAGACTTACCTGCACCACCCGTTCCAGTTAATCCAATGACAGGAATATTTTTTTGAACAATTTTTTTATCTTTCTTAATTTTCAAAGTACCATTTTGCAAAAGTGTAATATCCCTTGCTAATTTTCTTGGATCAGTTTTTTTATCAAAAGGTAATTTTGGATACTTAATTGTTTGATTAGATTTTAATTGAAAATTAGCAATTTCAATTACTTCTTTAATCATGCCTTCGATCCCCATGGCAAGACCATCTTTTGGTAAATATATTTTTGAAATCCCCTTTGCATGAATGATCGCAGCTTCGGAAGGTAAAATGGTACCACCACCTCCACCAACTATTTTAATATGTTGGTAGCCCGCATCGTCTAATAATTTTCTGAGGTAGGAAAAAAATTCAATATGACCTCCTTGATAAGATGTGATTGCAATCAATTGTACATCTTCTTCGATCGCTGCTTCTACAATTTCTTGAGCAGATCGATTATGTCCCATGTGGATGACTTCTGCACCTTGTTCTTGCAACACACGGCGCATGATATTGATAGAGGCATCATGGCCATCAAATAAACTAGTCGAAGTTAAAATTCTTATTTTTTGCATACCGCAAAACTAACATATGTTAGCGGTATAGCAAAGTGAAAATTTACTTTTTTGCGTGTGCTTTCGCTGCAGCAATAAAATGCACAAACAAAGGCGCAGGCGCTTCTACGGTGCTCTTTAATTCTGGATGGTATTGTACGCCAATAAAAAATGGATGATTCGGTAATTCTACAATTTCAACCAATCCAGTAGCAGGATTTACCCCACTTGTCACCATACCTTTTTCGTGAAAATCGTTCATATAGGCATTGTTAAATTCATAACGATGACGATGGCGTTCGTTGATAGAAGTAGTGCCATATATTTTGTGCGCTAAAGTATTTTCGGTAATGTTACAAGGGTAAGATCCCAAACGCATGGTGCCGCCCATCATGGTAATACGCTTTTGTTCTTCCATCATATTGATTACAGGTTCTGGGCTATTCGGATCCATCTCTACAGAATGTGCACCTTTTAAACCAATGACATTTCTAGCAAATTCAATCACTGCCATTTGCATACCTAAACAAATACCAAAAAACGGTAAATTATTTTCTCTAGCATATTGAACAGCTACAATCTTTCCTTCAATCCCTCTATTTCCAAATCCAGGGGCTACCAATAATCCATCTAAGCCACCCACTAATGCCTTTACATTTTCTTTGGTAATAGTCTCACTGTGGACATTCACCACATTCACCTTCACCTCGTTCATTGCACCTGCATGAATAAACCCTTCTAAGATAGATTTATAAGCATCTTGTAACTCAATATACTTTCCAATCAAACCAATATTGACAGTAGACTTAGGATTTTTTAATTTGTCTAAAAATACTTTCCACTTGGTTAAATCTGGTTCATTGAATTTTGTAATCTTTAATTTATCAAGCACAATTAAATCTAATTTTTCTTCCAACATTTTCAAAGGCACTTCATAAATGGTAGATGCATCTGCTGCTTCTATCACTCTTCCTGCTCTTACATTACAGAACAATGCAATTTTTCTTTTTATTTCGTCATTCAAAGGTTCTTCTGTTCTACAAACAATCACATCTGGATGCACGCCAGCTTCACTTAACATACGCACGCTGTGTTGTGTTGGTTTTGTTTTTAATTCTTTTGCTGCTTTTAAATAAGGGACCAACGTTAAATGCACCACCATCACATCTTCCTCTGGAAGTTCCCATTGGATCTGTCTTACGGTTTCAACGAATGGTAAACTTTCGATATCACCCACTGTTCCACCAATTTCAGTAATCACCACATCGTATTTACCTTCTTTGCCTAATAGCAACATGCGATGCTTGATTTCATCCGTGATATGCGGCACCACCTGCACTGTTTTTCCTAGGAATTCTCCCGCCCTTTCTTTATTAATCACCGTTTGGTAGATGCGTCCTGTAGTTACATTGTTTGCTTGTGATGTAGGCGTGCTTAAAAAGCGCTCATAGTGCCCAAGGTCTAAGTCGGTTTCTGCACCATCTTCGGTCACATAACACTCGCCGTGCTCATATGGATTTAAAGTACCTGGATCTACGTTAATGTATGGGTCAAACTTTTGGATCGTTGCAGTAATGCCACGCGCCTGTAATAATTTAGCTAGAGAAGCAGCAATAATGCCCTTTCCTAGACTACTTGTAACACCCCCAGTAACGAAAATATACTTTGCCATAACTTTAAATTCATCTAATATTGAAAAAGGAATTCCTGCAATAGTTGTCTATTGAGGATGACCCATTCAAATGGTTTTTAATGTGACCGTCTTATTTTTTGGAAAATATACTAGAGGTCATACAAAAATAAGCTAAAAAACACCGGCTACAAAATGAATAAAACGGCCTAAACATTAAATGTTTATAACTGTTATCTAAAAGTGAACATCTTGAATCAAAATAAAACCAATTCTATGAAAAAGACCCTTTACACCCTATTTGCACTGCTTCTAACGGCGAGTTTAATCAGCTGGCAATGGGAAAAAACACAGCATCCAACAATTGACAAAGGTGAAGTCATTGAATGCCTTAATATGGAGACCCAACAAGCTTACCAATTAGAGGCAAGCCAGGCAAAATTTGCCAATTTACATATAGCTCCTGCTGTAGTGAACCCAGCGGATTTATTAGGTACAATTGTTCCATTCAATGCTGCAGATGGCAAGCCAGGACAAGCGTATTTTATTCCTGCAAAAAAGAAATCATACAAGTGGTTAATTGTAATTCAAGAATGGTGGGGATTGAATGACAATATCAAAATGGAAGCAGACCAATATTTTAAAGACTTAGGGGATGTGAATGTGATGGCGGTGGATATGTATGATGGAAAAGTGGCTGCTACACCAGACAGTGCTATGAAATTAATGCGCGGTGCAGACATGAACAGAATGGTGGCTTTGATTCAAGGTGCAGTAAAGCATGCTGGACCAAAAGCTTCTATTTATAGTGTGGGTTGGTGCTTTGGAGGGATGTGGAGTTTACAAACTGCCATCATTGCAGGACCTCAAGCAAAAGGATCTGTCATGTATTATGGTCGACCAGAGGCCAATATGGAAAAATTGAAATCTATCCAATGCGATATCATTGGCTTTTTTGGAAATTTAGACCAGTCTCCTTCACCGGCAATGGTGAATGCTTTTGAAGCAAATATGAAACTTGCTGGTAAAAATTTAACTGCTTATAAATATGAGGCTGGTCATGGATTTGCGAATCCTAGCAATCCTAGCTATAACGCTGCTGCAAAAGAAGACTCTTATTCAAAAGCAATTGCTTTCTTGAAGGCGCACTAATTTTCATTTTAAAACTTAATAGAAGAGAAAATATACCTATCCCTAGGCTCAAATGATTTTGGAAACTGAGCGTAAAATGCAATAGATTTTTCTAAAAAGAAATAGCGAAAATATACTATTCCGTAGCGAACGTTTTTAGAGAGCCAAGGAATAGGTATATTTTCGCTAATTTATATTTAGCTTGAGTATTTAATATCCTTTTCCTAATACTAAATAATTAGCCACATAGTCTTGTACTCCTTCTTCGAGCGTTGAAAAAGGCTTGTCATATCCAGCAGCGCGAAGTTTAGACATATTCGCTTCTGTAAAATATTGATATTTATCTCGGATATCCAAAGGCATATCTATAAATTCGATATTGGGCTTTAGGCCTTGCGCAATAAATGTATTGGCTGCTAAATCATAAAAAGATCTTGCCTTTCCGGTACCTAAATTATACAATCCATTTTTAGATGCCACCCATTCTTTTGATAACATGGCATGCATCATCCAATCTATCACTGCAACTAAATCTTTTACATAAATAAAGTCACGTAATTGTTCTCCATCTTTAAAATCGGCGCGATGGCTTTTAAATAACTTGACAACCCCATCTAATTTAATTTGGTTAAAGGCATGAAAGATAACACTGGCCATTCGTCCTTTATGTGCTTCATTAGGACCATACACATTAAAAAATTTCAAGCCTGTCCATAAGGGTGGATGATCAGTTTGCGCAATGGCCCATTTATCAAATTCATTTTTACTTACCCCATATGGATTCAAAGGCTGTAGTTGATCTAAAATAGCGTGACTATCTTCATAACCATGTTCCCCGCTACCATAAGTAGCAGCAGAAGATGCATAAATCAATGGAATTTGTTTTGCAGTTGCATAATGCCATAAAGATTTTGAATATTCTAGATTCAATTCCTCATGAATGGCATAATTAAATTCAGTGGTGTCGGTTCTTGCACCTAAATGAATAATGATATCAATCTCATATTCATTATTCATTAATTTGTCTAAAAAAGCTTGTCGCTCTATGACCTTTGTATAATTTTTAAGTTCCCAGTTTTTTCTTTTTCCCTCTACGCCAAAATCATCAACCAATAATAAATCAGTCAACCCCTTTTCATTTAACAATTGTACCATCACAGAGCCAATAAAGCCTGCTGTTCCGGTTACAACAATGGTAGGTTGTTTTGACATTGAATTAAGCAATTAAATTATTTTCAATAGCAGTATCATAACTATTTTTCCAGCTAGCAATTGTTCCCCAATTTTCTCCCTCTACAGTGATTGAACCATCTGTTACTTTACCCAACACTGTAAAATCAATATTGAATTGTTTAGCAGCCGCCTCAATACTTCCTAACTGTGCACTTGTACAAGAAACTACCACTCTAGATTGTGCCTCACCCATCCAATAAGCATCTTTTCTTAAACTACTTGCATTTGAATTGACTTCAAAACCTTTGTTGTTATAAAATGCAGACTCTAATAATGTAATAATTAATCCACCCTCGCTAATATCATGCGCACTTAAAATTGTATGGTCTTTAATTAACGAAGCCACTAACTGTTGTAATGCAAATTCTTCTTCTAAATCAAAATGAGGTGCCTGAGAATACGCAACACCTTTTAATTTATTTAAATACTCAGAAGAGCCGATATCGTTTCTTTGTTTTCCTAATAAAACAATCGTATCACCATTGTTTTTGAAATCTAAGGTCATTCTGTTTTTCATATCTTCTACAATACCCACCATACCAATTGTTGGTGTAGGGAAAACAGGACCATCGGGGTTTTGATTGTAGAAGCTCACGTTACCCCCAGTTACAGGCGTATTGAATTTTCTACAAGCTGCACCCATACCTTCAACCGATTTTACAAACTGATAATACACTTCAGGATCATAAGGATTACCAAAGTTTAAACAGTTGGTCACACCTATTGGCTCACCACCAGAACAAACAATATTTCTTGCAGCTTCAGCTACTGCTATCATCGCACCAACTTCTGGATTTGCGTAAACATATTTACTATTGCAATCTACAGTCATCGCTAATGCCTTGCCTGTGCCTTTAGCAATCACTACAGATGCATCACTTGGTGCATTGGTCGAAGTATTTGCAGCACCTACCATGCTATCATATTGTGTATATATCCAACGCTTAGATGCAATATTTGGAATTTGCACTAATTGCTTTACAGACGCTTGTAAATTCGAAGTATCAGCCACGGAATTGATATCAAATGCATTCACTTTGGTTAAGTATGCAGGTGCTGAGTATTCACGTGTGTATTGAGGAGCACCACCACCTAATACTAATTCATAAGCTGGTAAAGATGCTTCGAGTTCTCCATGCATATAAAAATTCAATAAACCATCATCCGTTACTTCACCAATATTTGAACAAGATAAATCCCATTTTTCAAACACCGCTAAAACTTGTGCTTCTTTTCCTTTCTCCACCACCATCAACATTCTTTCTTGGCTCTCACTTAATAATAATTCCCAAGCCTTCATGTTTTGTTGACGCGTCGGAACTTTATCTAAATCAATGCGCATACCTACTTGTCCTTTTGCACTCATCTCTGCAGTGGAGCAAATAATACCTGCAGCACCCATATCTTGCATACCCACTACGCCTCCTGTTTCTATCACTTCTAAACAAGCTTCTAATAATTTTTTCTCTTGGAAAGGATCACCCACTTGCACTGCTGGTAATTCTTCTACGCTATCCGCAGTAATTTCTGCAGAGGCAAAACTTGCGCCACCAATACCATCTTTTCCTGTGGCACTACCAACAAAGAAAACAGGATTGCCTTTTCCTAATGCAATCGCACTTACTGTTTTTCCTGCTTTCACAATACCCACACTCATAGCATTCACTAGAGGATTGGTATGATAACATGCTTCAAAATATAATTCACCTCCAACTGTTGGCACACCAAAACAATTTCCATAATGTCCAATACCATGTACCACACCTGCTAATAAGCGTTGTGTTTTTTTATCTTCTAATTTTCCAAAACGTAAACTATTCAATGAAGCAATAGGACGCGCGCCCATCGTAAAAATATCTCTTTGAATTCCACCAACCCCAGTGGCAGCACCTTGAAAAGGCTCCAATGCACTAGGGTGATTATGTGATTCTATTTTGAATACGACACCGTAATCATTACCAATATCCATTAAGCCCGCATTTTCTTCCCCAGCAGCCACCAACATTCTTCCGCCATCACGTGGTAAAGTTTTTAACCACTTTATTGAATTTTTATAACTACAATGCTCAGACCACATGCCACTAAAAGCACATAATTCTGTGAAATTTGGGGTACGTCCTAGTTTTTCTTTGATAAGTTCAAACTCTTGTTCTGTAAGTCTTAGTTGTTGGGCTGTTTTGACTGTAATTTCCATGATGATGGCTTATGCTTGAATTGATTTGGCGAAGGTACAAAAGGACAGACTTAACCCACCATGGATTTACCAACATTCAAAAGCATGGTTGTTAGTAGTTAAAAAATGGATACATATGATTATCAATAGTTTGTAGTATTTTATCATATAAATAATATTATTAATATTTATCTTTTATGCACATTTTGTTATTTTTTATAAGTTATTGACCAAAATATTTAAATAAAGAGGATATCTTTGGTCTAATTATTTATATTTTAAATTAATAATATATGTCATTAAGAACCGACGCAGTCAATCATGTAAGTCATTTTAAACCTGAATCACCAGATATCAAGAGTGCTAAAATCACTGGCGTATTTGGAGAAAGTGTATTCACTACTAAAACAGCTAGAGAATACCTAAGTGACGAGGCTTACAAAAGTTTAATTACTAGTATTAAGGGTGGTAAAAAAATTGATCGTACTGTGGCGGGTCAAATTGCATCAGGAATGCGTGCTTGGGCAGAAACAAAAGGAGTAACACACTTTACACACTGGTTCCAACCTTTAACAGGTGCGACAGCAGAAAAGCATGACTCCTTCTTTACTTTAAAAGGAGATGGCACAGCTATCGAAGAATTTGATGGCGCTACTTTAATACAACAAGAACCAGATGCCTCTTCATTCCCGAATGGTGGATTAAGAGCCACATTTGAAGCAAGAGGTTATACTGCATGGGATCCATCTTCTCCCCCATTCATCATCGAAATTGGCAACGGAAAAACATTATGTATCCCTACCATTTTCATTGCTTACACTGGTGAATCATTAGACTACAAGGCGCCATTGATGAAAGCAGTGGATGCAGTGAACAAAGCTTCTGTAACTGTTTGTAATTATTTTGACAAGAACGTAAATAAAGTCATCCCTACATTAGGATGGGAGCAAGAATATTTTGTGATTGACGAAGCCTTGGTGAATGCAAGACCAGATTTATTACAATGCGGAAGAACCGTTTTTGGTTTCACACCTGCAAAAGGCCAACAATTAGAAGACCATTATTTTGGATCGATTCCAGAAAGAGTGTACGCCTTCATGCGTGATTTTGAAAATGAATCATATAAATTAGGCATTCCATTAAGAACAAGACACAATGAAGTGGCACCAGCTCAGTTTGAATGTGCGCCTATATTTGAAGAAGTGAATATTGCAGTGGACCATAATATCCTATTGATGGATGTAATGACACGAGTTGCAAAAAGACACCGTTTAGTCGTGTTGTTACATGAGAAACCATTTGCAGGCATCAATGGTAGCGGTAAGCACAATAACTGGAGTTTGGCAACAGATACTGGCATTAATTTATTGGCACCAGGTAAAACACCAAAGACCAATTTAATGTTCTTGACTTTCTTTGTAAACACCATTAAAGCAGTGCATGATTATGCAGATATCTTAAGAGCATCTATCGCATCTGCATCCAACGATTTCCGTTTAGGCGCGAACGAAGCACCTCCAGCAATTATTTCTGTATTCATTGGAGATTATTTAACCAAAGTATTGAACGATGTAGAGACGCGCGTTGGTGATAAGTTTGACGAACAAGACGAAGCAATCCTTAAATTAGATTTGCACAGAAGTATCCCTGAATTGATGATCGATAACACCGACAGAAACAGAACTTCTCCTTTTGCATTTACTGGTAACAAGTTTGAATTCCGTGCGGTAGGATCTACAGCAAATTGTGGACATCCAATGACGGTATTGAATACCATTGTGGCTGATACTTTAACAAAATTTGCTGCAGAAGTTGATGCGTTAATTGCAAAAGGTGAGAAAAAAGAAATTGCAATCATGCAAGTGATTCAAAAATACATTGTATCAAGTAAGAAGATTTTATTTGAAGGTGATGGTTACAGCGAAGCATGGCATAAAGAAGCAGAAAAAAGAGGCTTGTCTAATTTCAAGACAACACCTGTAGCATTGGATGCAATGGTGTCAGATAAATCAAAGCAATTGTTCAAAGACAATTGCATCTATACACATGGTGAATTAGAAGCGAGACATGAAATTGAACTAGAGAAGTACATAAAGAAAGTACAGATTGAAGCACGATTGATGGGCGATCTAGCAACCAACCATATCATACCTGCTTCTATCAAATATCAAAATGTATTGCTTAAAAATGTAAGCTTATTACGTGAAGCTGCATTACCTGAAAATTTATACAAAGGGCAAATGACTTTGTTAAAAGAAGTAAGCACACATATTCAACAAGTGTATGATAATGTAAACGAAATGGTAGAAGCAAGAAAAGTAGCGAATAACATTGAAGACACAAGAGCTAAAGCAATTGCATATGAGTCTAATGTGAAAGCTAAATACTTTGATAAAATTCGTTACCACGTAGACAAATTAGAAGAATTGGTGGACGATGAATTATGGACCTTACCAAAATATAGAGAATTGTTGTTCTTGAGATAATTGAGAAAGTAAATATCAAGGATGATCCCCAAAGGTGACCCCCCAAACAAAAAGGCTCCGATTTATCGGAGCCTTTTTAATATCAAAAAAAATAAGGTTACTTCATAGTAAATGTTTCCAAGAACTTAGTTGTAAAGTTTCCTTTTCTAAAATCTTCGTTCTGCATTAATTGCAGGTGGAATGGAATGGTTGTTTTCACACCTTCAATTACATATTCACTCAATGCACGATACATGGTATTGATGGCTTCCTCACGTGTCTGTGCCACCGTGATTAATTTACCAATCATTGAATCATAATAAGGAGGAATCACATAACCTGCATATACATGGCTATCTACACGAACACCATGTCCGCCTGGTGTATGCAATACAGTGATTTTTCCTGGAGAAGGTCTAAAATCATTGTATGGATCTTCGGCGTTGATACGACATTCAATCGCATGCAATTGTGGTTCGTAATTCTTTCCAGATATTTTTTCGCCAGCAGCGATTTTAATTTGCTCTTTGATTAAATCATAACTCACTACTTCCTCTGTGACGCAATGTTCAACTTGAATACGTGTATTCATTTCCATGAAGTAGAAATTACGATGCTTATCCACTAAAAATTCGATGGTACCCACACTTTCATAATTAATTGCAGCTGCTGCTTTGATCGCCGCTTCTCCCATTCTTTGACGCAATTCTGGTGTCATAAATGGAGAAGGAGATTCCTCTACTAATTTTTGATGTCTTCTTTGAATTGAACAATCACGCTCACTCAAATGACATACATTACCAAATTGGTCACCTGCTACTTGTATTTCAATATGTCTTGGTTCTTCTACAAATTTCTCCATATACAAACCATCATTCTTGAAACTTGCAGCAGCTTCCATCTTGGCATCGTTGAATGCTTTTTCTATCTCAGACTCATTCCAAACGACACGCATTCCTTTTCCACCACCACCAGCAGTTGCTTTGATGATCACTGGATACACTATTTCTTTTGCTAATTTCTTTGCAGCATCAATACTTTCTAATAAACCTTCTCCCCCTGGTACAACAGGCACACCCGCTTTGATCATCGTTTCTTTTGCAGTGATCTTATCCCCCATTTTATTGATCATGTCTGGGGTTGGGCCAATAAATTTAATGCCGTGGTCTGCACAGATTTGCGCAAACTTGGCATTCTCAGCTAGGAAACCATAACCAGGATGCACTGCATCTGCATTTGTGATTTCACAAGCCGCCATGATATGAGGGATATTCAAATAAGATTCTGCACTCTTTGGACCACCAATACAAACAGCTTCGTCAGCAAATTTTACATGCAAACTATCTTTATCCGCTGTCGAGTAAACTGCAACCGTTTTGATACCCATCTCTCTACAGGTTCTAATAATACGCAGAGCTATCTCGCCTCGGTTGGCAATCAATATTTTTTTAAACATCTTTTAAATTTAAGTTAAACAGAATGGGAGGTCTTTTGTAAACCCTTAGGCAGGTTGTACTAAAAACAATGGTTGATCAAACTCTACTGGGCTAGCATCTTCAACCAAAATTTTCACAATCGTTCCTTTTACTTCTGATTCAATCTCATTGAACAATTTCATTGCCTCAATGATACAAACCACTTTTCCAGCGCTTACTTCAGTACCCTCTTCTACCAATAATGGCTTATCAGGTGAAGCTCTTCTGTAGAAGGTACCAATCATTGGACTCTTAATAGTAATTAAATTGTCGGCAGCTGGGGCAGCAGCAGGCGCAGCTGGAGTAGAAGCAACTGGTGCGGCGGCAGATGCAGCAGCAGGCGCTGATGCGAACACTGTTTGAGCAGGAGCAGAAGTGACTGTGATTTTATCTTCTTTTTGCTTAATGGTTACTTTACCATCTTTATCTTCGATGCTTATTTCTCCAATATTGCTTTTGTTAACTACCTTAATTAAATCGTGAATTTGTTTTAAGTCCATATTTGGTTAATTTGGACAAAAGTGGGCTTTTTTTTGCTAAAAATCACAAAAAAAGGGCCATTTTTTATTAAAAACGGCCCTTTTTTAAGGAATTTATATAAGGCCTACTTTTTGATAATAGGCTAAAAAATCTACTTTACGCGTTCTACGTACTCACCATTTTTGGTGTTGATCTTGATCTTTTCCCCCTCGTTTACAAACAAAGGCACCATCACAGTCGCTCCTGATTCTAAGGTAGCAGCTTTTAAAGCACGGGTTGCAGTATCACCTTTTACGCCATTCTCACAATAAGTGATCAAGACATCTAATTTTTCTGGTAATTCTGCGCCAATCGGTAATTCGGTCTCTGTATTCATAAATACAAAAACTTCGGCACCTTCAATTAAGTATTGAGGGGCATCGATCATCTCTTCTGCCATTACAATTTGTTCGAATGTTTCATTGTTCATTAAGTTGTAACCGCTATCATCCTTGTATAAAAACTGGAATGTTTTTTTCTCAACACGCACTGGATAAACGGTTTCACCGCTATTCCATGTCTTTTCAATAGAGCGTTTATTGTCTACACCTTTTAACTTAGCCCAGATTTTAGCTGCTGCACGAGCTGTTTTATTTTCTCCAAATTCAACTACAGTATATAAACTATTGTCCAATTTTAGGATCATTCCTCTTGTGATGTCTGATGTTGTTGCCATAAGTATGTTTTATTAAAATGACTATGTGAAGCGCAAAAGTAGTACTTGCAAGCCATTTAGAAAAAAACATCAAATTTTTGTTGAAAAATAACTGCAAAAAAAGCTGGTTTAGCCTATTTTTGCGCCACAAATAATAAATAGAGACTATGTCAGTACTAGTAAATAAGCAATCTAAGATCATCGTACAAGGTTTTACAGGAACAGAAGGTAGTTTCCATGCCACTCAAATGATGGAATATGGAACACAAGTGGTTGGAGGTGTAACCCCAGGTAAAGGTGGTACAACCCATTTAGACCGTCCAGTTTTTAACACAGTAGCTGACGCTGTTAAAGCAACTGGTGCAGATGTGAGCATCATCTTTGTACCTCCAGCTTTTGCTGCTGATGCAATCATGGAAGCTGCAGATGCGGGCATTGCATTAGTCGTTTGTATTACAGAAGGTATTCCGGTTCAAGATATGGTGAAAGCAAAAAATTTCTTAGCTGGAAAGCACACAAGATTAATTGGACCAAACTGTCCTGGTGTGATTACTGCAGAAGAAGCTAAAGTAGGTATCATGCCTGGCTTTATATTTAAAAAAGGAACAATTGGTATCGTGTCAAAGAGCGGTACATTAACATACGAAGCAGCTGATCAAGTTGTGAAAGCTGGATTAGGTATCACAACTGCCATTGGTATTGGTGGAGATCCAATCATTGGAACAACTACTAAAGAAGCGGTTGAATTATTAATGAACGATCCTGCTACTGAAGGTATCATCATGATTGGCGAAATTGGTGGAAGTATGGAAGCAGACGCTGCTAATTGGATTAAGGATAATATGAAAAAACCAGTGGTAGGATTCATCGCAGGTCAAACAGCGCCTCCGGGTCGCCGTATGGGTCATGCTGGTGCCATCATTGGTGGAGCAGATGACACAGCTGAAGCAAAGATGAAGATCATGGCTGCATGTGGTATCCACGTTTGTGCAAGTCCAGCTGATATTGGAAAGACAATGGCTGCAGCTTTAAAGAAATAAGCGATCAACAAATTTGTCGAAATAAAGGAATCCCTTAGTATACCCATGCTAAGGGATTTTTTATTGTATTTTTGAAACATGAAGATGAACCTCAAAATGAATTCGCGCTTTGTATTCTGTATTTTATTTTGTTGCATTTTTTTTGCTAAGCTATCCAATGCACAACAAAAACCATTGAGCATTCATTTGACTACCCCATCCAAAATGTATTTAGGGGAATCTATCAAGTTAAAAGTGCAGGTGAAGCATCAATTGACGAAAGAACAAACCGGACATATTCAATTTGCATTGTTCAATTTCGAGACAAAAAAATCGGTGGATGGATGGTTCCTGAATTTTTTCCCTTTTCAATATTTCACTACTATCTCTAATGAAATTTTTGAAACCGAATTTCCTTTTACAGTGCCCAATGATTATAAAGGAAAATTTAGCATTGAATTAGTTGCAAAAGTTGACAGCATAACTGATAGCATCCACATTGATATTCCCACTTATATTAAGCAATAATATTGGATCAAGCAAAAGCGCATAAAAAAGTAGACTACTTAATCATTGGACAAGGTCTAGTTGGCACTTGGTTAAGTTATTATGCATTAAAAGCTGGTAAAACTTGCATGGTGGTGAATGATAGCCATACTGCTGCAGCATCACAAGTGGCAAGTGGGGTGATTAATCCAGTGACAGGAAGACGCATTGTACAAACATGGATGATTGATACTTTTTTACCATTTGCATTAAAAGCCTATACAGATTTAGGTGCTCAATTAAATGCAAACATTGTTAAAGAAGCATCTGTGGTATTAATTCATCCTTCATTACAAATGCAAGAAAGTTTTGAATACCGTTACGAACACGAGAATGTGTATTTGCAAAAAAATAATGCCTCCGATTTTGAAGCATGCATGTATACCCCTTTTGGAACAGGACAAATCAATCAAACGATTTGGATCGATTTAAATTTAATGATAACAGGATGGCGTCAACAATTAATCAACAATACGCAATATATAGATGCTAAATTTGATATAGCAGATTTACAAATTACCAATGAAGGTGTTAGCTGGAATGAAATACAAGCCAACCAAATACTATTTTGTGACGGCATAGCAAGCATGGAAAATCCGTATTTTAAAATGCTGCCATTTGCACCCAATAAAGGAGAAGCATTGATTGTAGAAATCAAAGACTTGCCAAATCAAGCCATCTACAAAAATAATATGACCATTGTGCCTTGGAAGGATCAACTATTCTGGGTGGGCTCTAATTATGAATGGGAATTTAAGGATGCTAACCCAAGTATGGATTTTAGAAATAAGATGGAAACAGCGCTCAGACAATTATTAAAAATTCCATTCAATGTGGTGGATCATATTGCAGGCATTCGACCAGCTAATCAAGAGCGAAGACCTTTTGTGGGCTTACATCCTAGCTATCCCGCCATTGGCATCTGCAATGGGATGGGCACTAAAGGCTGTTCACTTGCACCCTATTTTGCACATCAATTGATTGCGCATTGTGAGCAGGGTTCACCCATTCATCCGGAGGCTAGTTTGGAAAGATTTGAACAAATTTTGAAAAAATAAGCCTGTAGGAATTAAAAACTATTTTAAATTTTTATCTTTAGAAGAAGCAATATTTTTTTACCATTTATCCCAGCTAAAAAATGAACCAAGAACAACAAGCCTATTACAATATTCCTATTCAATATCGTAAGATGGAAAACCTCCATATTGTTTTTTGGATTTTTAAAGATATCGGCTGGTGTATGGGATTTGCATGGCTGGGTATTTCAATGATTATTCCTACTATCATTATTTCAATTGTCATTGCTTGGAGAACAAGAAATATTGTTTCAGAACTTTGTCATAACCTTGCTATCACTGTTTGGATTTCTGCGAACTCCTTTTGGATGTGCACCGAATTTTTTAAAGTAGATTATCTATCAATTGGATATGGACTCACTGTGAAACATTTAGCGATGATCCCATTTTTGATTGGAATGTTCATTCTTGGCTATTATTATATCTGGTATAAACCAAGACACCAAGAAGATTTAAAAACTTTATAGGTATTTTTTTAATCGATAGGATTGAACAAAAGTCACTAATCCTAAAATGGAGATGGTTAAAAACGCCCATCTTAAACCAAGTGCGCCAGACAAGAATCCAACAATTGGTGGACCAATTAAAAAGCCAAAAAAACCAATAGAGGATACGGAAGCCAATGCAATACTTGCTTGACCTGGTTCTGCTGATCTACCTACACTACCATATATCGTTGGGATTACAGAGGATACGCCAAATCCAACCAACATAAATCCAATTGTACTAGTAATGATTGTTGGATAAACAATAGCAATGACCAATCCTAGTGTAACCAATAATCCACTTAGCATTAATTGTTTTCTTGGGCCCCAATAATTAATCAGTGCATCTGCAAACATCCTACCCGTAGTCATACAGCCCATGAAACTTATATAGCCAATAGTTCTTTGACTTTCGGTCACCTTCACAACTGATTGAAAAAAGACCCCACTCCAATCAAACATCATCCCTTCACAAATCATATTACTCAGTGCAATTAATCCAAATTGAAACATCAATGGTGTTGGTTTGGTCCACATTTTTTTGAGTGACTGTTTGTTGGAAGCGCTATGTAAAAGATGTTGCTGTGTTGCAAAAAGAAAGACATAACCAACAACAAGGATCACTATAAATTGCATGATGGGTGTTAAAGACTGTGCAATAAAAAAGCTTCCTATCAATCCGCCTACAAATCCGGCTAAACTCCAAAAGCCATGAAAAGTAGAGATGATACTTTTCTCAAATAATTTAGCCAATTCAACAGCCTGTGTGTTCACGGACACGTTGAATAAATTTCCAATCATGCCAAAAATAAAAAGGGCTAGTCCTAAATGGAATACAGTTGTATTTGCAGCCCATCCAATATTGACCAAGCATAATGGATAAAGAATACATGCTATTTTAAGCATGATATTACTTCCATGTCTGGCCGTTAAGCTTCCAGAAATAGGAATGCCAATGAAAGAACCTAATGGCAGGAACAAGAGCATCCCCCCAAACTGCGCGTCACTCAACCCTAGCGCCAACTTAATGTCGGGGATTCTACTCGCCCAACTCGCAAAACAAATACCAGTATAAAAGAAATAACCTGATAAAATAGCGCGCCTCGACTGCTTGGATATACTTGTTTCGCTCATGGTTCAAAGATCGGTAATTTATAGGATTTGGGCTATATTTGCAGACCATTCATTATAATAGTCATCTATGTATCGTACGCACCATTGTGGTCAGTTAAATAGTCAATTTGTCAACCAGGAAGTTACCCTTGCGGGCTGGGTACAGACCATTCGTAAATTCGGGGCCATCACTTTTGTGGACTTGAGAGATCGTTATGGAATTACACAACTTTTATTGGGCGAAGCATTACAAGCACAATTGGATGCCCAACCACTTGGTCGTGAGTTTGTTTTACAAGCAAAAGGAAAAGTGATTGAACGTTCAAGCAAAAATGCCAATATCCCAACAGGTGAAATTGAAATCGAGGTGACTGAATTTAACATTTTAAACGCGTCGATTGTTCCTCCATTCACTATTCAAGATGACACGGATGGCGGAGATGATATAAGAATGAAATACCGTTTCTTGGATTTAAGAAGAAACGCAGTTAAAAAGAATATTGAATTAAGGTATCATGTGAACCGTGCTACAAGAAACTATTTACATGATAAAGGATTCATGGATATTGAAACACCATTTTTAATCAAGTCTACCCCAGAGGGTGCGCGTGATTTTGTGGTGCCAAGTCGAATGAATCCAGGTGAATTTTATGCCCTACCCCAGTCTCCACAAACTTTTAAGCAATTATTGATGGTGAGTGGATATGATCGTTACTACCAAATTGTAAAGTGTTTTAGAGATGAGGATTTAAGAGCCGATCGTCAACCAGAATTTACACAGATTGACTGTGAGATGAGTTTTGTAGAACAAGAAGATATTTTAAATATGTTCGAAGGTTTAATTAAGAGCATATTCAAAGACGTTAAAAATATAGATTATACCGAAGCAGTTCAACGCATGACTTGGGAAGATGCCATGTGGCGTTATGGAAATGACAAACCAGATATTCGTTTTGGCATGGAGGTTTGTAATTTAAAAAAGCCGGCGCATGTATTTTCTGATAAAGCAGATCAAGCAGCATTGATCAATGGCGTTGATTTTAAAGTATTTGACGAAGCAGAAACAGTGGTGGCCATTGCTGCACCAGGCTGTAGCGAGTTTACACGTAAACAAACTGATGATTTAACGGAGTGGGTGAAGCGCCCTCAGATAGGCATGAAAGGTATGGTATTCATCAAATGCAATGCCGATGGAAGTTTTAAGAGTAGTGTAGATAAATTCTATTCAGAGGCTAAATTGAAAGCCATCGCTGCAGCAACTGGCGCAAAAGCAGGAGATTTAATTTTAATCCTTGCAGGTGCGGAGGAAAGAACGCGTAAAGCCATTAGTGAATTAAGACTTGCATTAGGAAAGCAATTGGGCTTTAGAAAAGAAGATGAATTTAAATTATTGTGGGTCATGGATTTCCCATTATTTGAATATGACGAAGAAGGTAACCGTTGGGTCGCAAGACACCATCCGTTCACTTCTCCAAAGCCAGATCATATTGATATCATGATCAACAATGCACCCGAAATTAAAGACGCTGCTAAATATTTAGAACATCCTTATGCAGGTATTAAAGCCAACGCATATGATATGGTATTAAATGGCAATGAAATTGGCGGAGGATCTATTCGTATATTCCAAAGAGCATTACAAGAGAAAATGTTTGCCGCATTAGGCATGTCACCAGAAGAAGCCCAGCATAAATTTGGCTTCTTATTAGGTGCATTTGAATATGGTGCACCTCCACATGGTGGTATCGCATTTGGATTTGATCGACTTTGTGCTTTATTAGGTGGCAGTGAAAGTATTAGAGATTTTATTGCTTTCCCTAAAAACAATAGCGGACGTGATGTAATGCTAGATGCACCAAGCAGTATCGATGACAAACAATTTGAAGAATTGCATATCAAACTCAATTTAAAGTAGCCCCATGCAACAACCTTCGAAATTATACCTTGTATTGTCTTATATATTGATTCCAATAGCCTTGTTTTTTGGTTTCATGGATAGCATTTTATTGATATCTGCATTAGCCAATCCAAGTGCCATGATCCTAGTATTTGCAATGGCATGTATTGTGATTTATAGTTTCACTAGTTTTAAGTTTTTAAAATTAGGGATAGAAAGGGAGCAAACTCAAACAACTAAATTAAAAGATTGGATTAAAGTCAATGCTTATGTGAGCTTGTTGATGTTTTGTTTGATCTTTTTGAATGCAGTGAGCATCTTGCTTTCAAGCGATGTCATTTTGATCAAATTTATTGATGAATTTTTAGCACAACAATCTGGCTTACCTCCTGAAATGAATAGCCAATTTATACTAAAGACTTTGCATGTTGCAGCTTATTTCCTTTTTGTGATAGGAGCAGTAGGCATCTTACATATTCGTATAACTTTGAGATTGGTCAAAGAATATGATTACCTTTTTGAATAATCAATCAAACGACTTCATAAAAAATAAAGGCCCCAAATTGGGGCCTTTATTTTTTATACATTTTAATTGGTGATTTTCTCTGGCACCGCTCGACCAACAATGCCTGAAGCTGCGCCTCTATCTCCACCCTCGTGGTATTCTGCGTCTTCATTCACATCCCATAGATCAAATAATTCTTTCCCAGCTATAATATTCTTAGCAGCTAACATTGCAGTCATCATGCTATGGTCTTGATTATTGTATTTATGCATACCATTACGACCCACTAAATACAATCCTTTATATTCCTTTAATGCTTCGCGAATTAAATTTAAATGGTCCTTGTATTCATGGTCATATACAGGATAAGCTTTAGGTTGTCTTACTACATATCCATCTACCACTGCAGAAGGTTTGGTTAAACCAATTTGATCAATTTCTTTTGTGCCCAATGCAATTAATTCCTCATTGCTGCTGGTCCATAAACCATCGCCTTCAAAACAGAAATACTCTAAACCATAACAAGCCATTTCTGGATCTGGTACCATGAATGGACTCCAAGATTTAAAGTTTTGAATACGACCTACTTTCACATTTGGCTCGTGAATGTAAATCCAGTTATCGCTAAACGCGTCTTGGTCTTTACAAATTAAAACCACGGTTAAGAAGTCTCTATATTTTAATTGACTAGCTGCATGTAATACAGGCGCACTAAATGCAGGCGCCACTGCAGGAATCAATTCACGCATTGGTGCAGAGGATAAAACATAATCAAATCCTTCTAATACAGTTCCATTACTAGTATACACATTCCATGTATCCCCAGTTTTTTCAATCTTGTTAACCCCTGTATTCATTTCAATTTTTACACCCAACGCTTTACTCTTTACCACACATTCCTCCCACATCATACCTGGGCCACGTTTTGGGTAGCGGAAAGAATCAATTAAGGTTTTAATTACATCTCCTTTGCTTCTTTTACCAGATGGTTTAAATAATGCATTCCATACTGCACTGCTCAAAGACAATCCTTTGATACGTTGTGCTGCCCAATCTGCAGAAATTTCTTTACAAGGTATCCCCCATACTTTTTCGGTATATGTTTTAAAGAAGATATTGAATAAACGTTTTCCAAATTGATTGGTCACCCAATCTTCAAAATTTTGAGGATCTTTGATTGGAAATAATTTTGCTTTCAAATAACTCATCACACATAAAAAGCTTTCAAAGATGCCTAATTTTAATAAGGCTTCAAATGCTGCTAGTGGATAAGAGAAAAACTTTTTGTTGTAAAATATTCTTGAGCTTCTTGGACGCTCTAATAATTCATCCGATAAAATCTCTGTCCAAAAATCTTCTACTTCTTTTGATTTTGAAAAAAATCGGTGACCGCCAATATCAAAATGATATCCTTTATAAGATTCAGTTCTAGAGATTCCTCCTACATAAGTTGGATCTTTCTCAAATACAGTGACATCTTGTGCCGCTTTACCTAATAAATAAGCAGCAGTTAATCCTGCTGGACCGGCACCTATAATGGCTACTTTTTTGCTCATGGAGGGTTGTAATTTGAGCAAAATTGCAAAAATATATTGGGATTGTGGCGATTATGCACAAAGAGTTTGATCAAAACCTTAAATTTGTTCCTATGTCAATGAATACAACTATAGAATGGAGCACCAAGCATTTCTCAGAACTCAATTTAGATGAACTATACGCCATCTTAAGACTCAGATCTGAGGTATTTGTAGTTGAACAAAACTGTGTCTTTTTAGATATGGACAATAACGACCAAATTGCATACCATACCATGGGAAGGTTGAACGGTGAAATGATTGCCACTACTCGACTATTTGATGTAGATCAAAGTTATCCAGGCTATCAAAGTATAGGACGCGTTGTGAGTTCACCAAGACATAGAGGGATTGGCGCAGGAAAAGCATTGATGCAATTTTCGATTGCTGAATGTGAAAGATTGTTTGGAAAGCACCCTATTAAAATTGGCGCACAATTATACTTAAAGAAATTTTACGGAGAACTTGGTTGGGAACAAGCTGGAGAGATGTATTATGAAGATGCCATTGAGCATATTCCAATGATCAGGAAATAAGCACCTGCTTTAATTATTAATAAAGTGTTTTTTGAACCTATTGCATTTCTATAGCTAAAAATTTAGCCGTATGTGTTGTTGATTTTTTGATCATTTGTTCTGGGGTTCCAACAAATTGCACTACCCCTCCAGCAGATCCACCTTCTGGTCCCATATCAATAATATGGTCTGCCATTTTAATCACATCCATATTGTGTTCAATCACTAATACTGTATTACCTCTATCCACCAAGCGATTTAATACACCCATTAATAATTGAATGTCCTGAAAATGTAAGCCAGTCGTAGGCTCATCTAAAATATAAAAAGTCTTTCCCGTATCTTTTTTCCCTAACTCTGTAGCTAATTTAATTCTTTGCGCCTCGCCTCCACTCAATGTTACAGCGGATTGTCCTAATGTGATATAGCCTAGTCCCACTTCTTGTAATACTTTTACTTTTCTGTAAATAAAAGGGACTGCTTGGAAAAATTCACAAGCTTCTTCGACCGTCATGTTCAACACATCGCTGATAGATTTTCCTTTGTATCTAATCTCTAAGGTTTCTCTGTTATATCTTTTGCCTGCACATTTTTCGCAATGCACATACACATCTGGTAAGAAATTCATTTCAATCACGCGCATTCCTCCTCCTTCACAAACTTCACATCTTCCACCTTTCACATTGAAAGAAAAACGACCTGCTTGATACCCTCTGATTTTTGCTTCTGGCACTGCAGCAAATAAGGTTCTAATATCTGTAAAGAAGCCGCAATAAGTGGCAGGATTACTTCTTGGTGTTCTTCCAATTGGAGATTGGTCAATTTCAATCACCTTATCAATATGTTCTAGTCCAGTGACAGATGCATAAGGCATTGGTTTGGTCTTACTATGATAACAGAACTGAGATAAGATTGGATATAAAGTTTCGTTGATTAAAGTAGACTTACCTGATCCGCTCACACCCGTCACTAATGTTAAAGTACCTAAAGGAAAACTTGCATTCACTTTCTTTAATGTATTACCAGTAGCACCTTTAATTTCAATAAACTGACCATTGCCTTTTCTGCGTTCAGCCGGAACAGCGATGGCTTTTTTGCCCGCTAAATACAGAGCAGTATCCGATTTTAATTTCAAAAAGGAAGCTGGTGTACCTGCTGCAACCACATGCCCTCCATGAATACCCGCTCTTGGACCAATATCCACTAAATAGTCCGATGCCATCATGATATCCTTATCGTGCTCCACCACCAAAACTGTATTCCCTATATCTCTTAATTGTTTAAGCGCTACAATCAATCGTTGATTGTCACGTTGATGTAAACCAATGGAAGGCTCGTCTAATATATAAGTGATGCCCTGCAATTGAGAACCAATTTGAGTGGCTAAACGGATACGTTGTGATTCTCCACCACTCAAAGATTTGGAAGGTCTACTTAAAGACAAATAAGACAGACCAACATTCATCAAAAATTCAATACGATCATTGATTTCTTTTAAAATACCTGTTGCAATTTGGGTATCTTTTTTATCTAATTTTTTTGGCAGGTCTAAAAACCATTGTTGTAAATCGTTTAAATGCATTTCATTCAATGCTGCAATATTCAATTCATTCACTTTAAACCAAAGACTTTCTTTTTTTAGTCTTGCACCATTACATGTTGGACAGGTATTGAGTTCCATGTACCCTTCCACCCATGCTTTTAAGTGATCGGTGCTTTGAGAAGAAGTAAACCATCTTTTCATCATAGGCACAATCCCTTCATAGCTTCCTGTATATTCATTAGGGATATTTTCATCATTTAAATCCATATCCAAAGTAGATGAAATATTTTTATCCCCAAATAAAATTAAATTCAATTGATCTTTGGGTAAATCTTGAAGCGCTTTGTCTAAATTAATTTTATGCTTTCTTGCAAATTGCTTGATTTGCTTAAACACACTTGCTTCTCTCGCTTCTCCCAATGGATGAATAGCCCCTTCATTAATACTTAATGCATGATCTGGCAAAAGTAAACTCATATCAATCGCATACACATTCCCTAATCCTTTACAATTAGAACATGCGCCATATGGCGAGTTAAAAGAAAAACTATTTGGAGAAGGGGTTTCGTAACTTAAACCAGTTTCGATACACATCAATTGTTTTGAATACTGCACAATTTTCTCTTTACCCTCTTCCAAAACAAATAATAAATCCTTCCCCATTTTTAAACTCTGCTGCACACTATCTGCGAGTCTGGTTTTCATGGCCTCGTTCACTGGGATACGGTCTACCACAATTTCAATATCATGTATCTTGTAACGATCCACTTGAAATTTTGGTCTTAGTTCAATGATCTCTCCATCCACTCTCGCTTTCACAAAACCTTTTTTCCTGATCTCTTCAAATAATTCTCTATAATGTCCTTTCCTTCCTCTTACAACAGGGGCTAATAGATTTATTTTTTTATCCTTGAACTTCTTTTGAATATCCTGAATGATTTCTGCTTCTGAAAATTGCACCATCGGCTTACCTGTCTCATAACTATATGCTTTACCTATACGTGCATATAATAAACGAAGGAAATCGTATAATTCTGTCACTGTTCCTACTGTAGACCTAGGATTTTTATTGGTTGTTTTTTGTTCAATTGCAATCACTGGAGACAAGCCCGTAATTTGATCCACATCTGGACGTTCCATATCCCCCATAAATTGTCTTGCATAGGCGCTAAAGCTCTCCATGTAACGACGTTGCCCTTCGTTGTAGATGGTATCAAATGCAAGTGAAGACTTACCACTTCCACTTACACCGGTGAAAACCACCAGCTGATTTTTGGGAATTGAAAGATCAAAATTCTTCAAATTGTGCTCTCTGGCACCAATTACTTCTATATTGTCGTTGATTTTGCTCATTGGGTGGCGTAAAGTTATAACAACCATTCCTATAATTAGTTGAGATGAGGCTTAAACATTTGTAAATTTGCCTAAGCAAAAGTTATTATAACCATGTTGAATCAAGCACCAATTTTGTATCAAAGAGCAAGCAACTTAACCATTTTGGTTGGTCTTTTGCTTATTGCAGTAAGTGCTTATTTGGGCAGGATTCCAGTGTTCCTTTTTTTGAACACAGATGGAGGTGCATTCATGGATCAATTTTTTAAGTGGACTACCTGGGGTGCAGAGGGATGGGTTTGGATTCCCTACTTAATTGTGTTAGTTACTTGGTTTAAAAAAGATATCAAATTGATTGTATTAAATTTTTTACTATCGACACTCATTACGCAAATTTCAAAACATGTTATTTGGGATGATATAACAAGACCAATTTTAAGTGGGATACCTTTAAATCAAATACATACGGTTCCAGGACAAGTCACACATGCTTATAATAGTTTCCCGTCGGGACATACTGCTACTGCATTTACCTTATTCTTATTGACTGTATATTTTTTTCCTACAAAATGGGTCTTCGCCGTTGGGGTTATCTATGCAATCATCTGTGCCTATTCAAGGGTGTATTTAGGACAACATTTTCCAATGGATCTTGGAGGAGGTATGTTAGTTGCTGTGCTTAGTATGCAATTAAGTATTTTGATTCGTCAGAAAATTTCAAATCGATAAATAATAATTATAATATTCAATAATCATATATGATGAAAAACAAATTCATGTTTTTTTGTGGCAAAAGATTAAGTATCATTTTATTACAATTGGTTTTGACAGGCGCTATGTTTGCTCAAGACACAACAGAACAAATTAATCCTTTGACCAAAAACGATCCAAGTCAATATAAAAAACCATATGTGATATTGATTTCGGCAGATGGATTTAGAGCAGACTTTACAGAAAAATACGAGGCAAAATTCTTACAAACCATAAGTCAAACTGGGGTTCGAGCTAAATACATGCAACCTTCTTATCCTTCTGTGACTTTCCCCAACCATTATACCATTGTGACTGGATTGTACCCTTCGCACCATGGCTTGGTTGATAACACTTACATAGATGTTCCAACTGGTCAACAATATAGCATGGCCAATAAGAAAATGGTAGCCGAGGGTAAATGGTATGGCGGCACCCCATTATGGGTATTAGCAGAACAACAAAAAATGTTATCGGCTAGTTTTTTTTGGGTGGCATCAGAAGCGGATATACAAGGTATCAAACCTACCTATCATTATATTTACAATGAAAAAACAGCTATTGGAACAAGGATCCAAGCGGTCAAAAATTGGTTGATGCTTCCTGAAGATAGACGTCCAC
>Ga0214921_10002848_pt1 | contig 27384 bp, 26 predicted proteins | sample LL1505_MetaG_FD_177992 | JGI IMG/M metagenome (GOLD analysis project Ga0214921, IMG submission 177992) | Freshwater microbial communities from Lake Lanier, Atlanta, Georgia, United States - LL-1505 | ecosystem: Environmental > Aquatic > Freshwater > Lake | place: USA: Georgia | collected... | reverse complement strand
ACCTGGGCGAGGCTGCAACGGCCCTGGGCCACCTGGGTGAGCATCAGCACCAGGGAGGTTTCCACCCCAGGCATGCCCGAGGGACTATGGGGGTAGGGCTTGGCCTTCTCCCCCAGGGTGTGGGGGGCATGGTCAGTGGCAATGCAGTCAATCACCCCATCCAGTAATGCCTGCCAGAGCTGCTCCCGGTCTTGGGGGCTACGCAGGGGGGGATTCATCTGCACCAGGCTGCCGCGGCTGGCGTAGGCACTGCTGTCCAGCAGCAGGTGTTGGGGGGTGACCTCCGTGGAAACCAAGCTGGTTTTGTGTTGCCGCAACCACTGGGCCTCTGCTCCGGTGGAGAGGTGCAGGATGTGCAGCCGGCGGCCATGGCGGGCCGACAGCTCTAGGGCCCGGCGGGTGGCGGCCATAGCCGCCTCGGGGTCATGGATCTGGGAATGCAGATCTGCCGGGCGCCCTTGGGCCTCTGGGTAGAGGGCGAGCAGCTGCTCCCGCCGTTGGCGCAAGCGGATTTGGTCTTCAGCATGGACAGCGATCAGCTGGTCGCCGGTGGCAAAGATCTCCTCCTGCACCGCCGGGTCGCCACAGTCGAGGGCCCCATGGGCACTGCCCATGAACACCTTGATGCCGCAGCACGGGCCTGGATCCGCCAGGGCCGCCAAGTTGGAGCCATCCCCGCAGGCCCCTAGAAAAAAGCCGTAATTCACCCGGCTAACCGCCGCTGCCCGGTCCCGCTTTGCCAGCAGCGTTGCCCTGTCAATGGTGGGAGGCACCGTGTTGGGCATCTCCAGAAAACTGGTAACGCCGCCCCGCAGGCAGGCACGGCTGGCACTGACCAGGTCTTCCTTATGGGTGAGGCCAGGGTCCCGGAAGTGCACCTGGGGATCGATCACCCCAGGCAGCAGGGTGAGGCCATGGGCCTCCAACACCGGTTGCTGCCCCCAGGCGGGGGGGGTGTCATGGATGGCTTGGATTAAGCCGGCACGGATCTCCACCGAACCTTGTCGACACTGGCCATCGGGCAACAGCACTTTGGCGTTACGCACTAGTAAATCGCCTTGGGCTTGATCCATCGACTGGGGACCCATCAACTACGCGCCCTAATCTGAACGGCCGAGCAAAAAAGCGTTGACCGAGGCCCCCGCCCCCGCCAAAAAAGACCAATGGGGCTTCTGGCGCAGCCTCGGCTTAACGGTGGCAGTGGCCCTAGGCATCCGTCATTTTCTGGTGGAAGCCAGGTACATACCCTCCGGTTCAATGCTGCCGGGCCTACAACTGCAGGATCGACTGTTAGTAGAAAAACTCAGTTATTTGCAGCGGGGACCGCGACGGGGCGAAATCGTGGTGTTCCACGCCCCCCATGCCTTTGACCCCGCCCTGCAACAGGAATACAAGGCCGGCCCCCTGCGCTGTTTCCTGGTGAATCTGCCCTTGGTGGGCAGCCTTCCCGGCCTGCAGGAACCGGCCTGTGATGCCTTCATCAAGCGGGTGGTGGCCGTGGCCGGCGACCGGGTGAGCGTGGATCCCACCGGCCATCTATCCATCAATGGCCGGCCCGTAATCGAGCCCTATGTGCGCAACTACTGCGAAAACAGCCCCGGGGGCAGCTGCAGGCCCCTGGAGGCAGTGGTGCCAGCAAAATCTGTGCTGGTGCTAGGTGATAACCGGGCAAATAGTTGGGACGGGCGTTTCTGGCCCGGCACCCACTTCGTGCCACTCAATCAAATCATCGGCCGGGCAGTATTCCGTTTCTTCCCGCTTAACGCCACCGGATCATTGGTTAGCCCGGATCCCACCGCCACAGGCGGGGCGCTTGCAGCCCCGTCGCCAGCACCTGGCCCCTAAGGCTGGCCGCCGGTAGGGGGCAATTAGCTGCCAGGGAGCCTGGCTGGGCCACAAAAGGGCGGCTGGGGTCCCAAAGCAACCAGCGACGGCTGCCCGCCAGCAGCCGTTCCGGTTCTAGCCCCAAAAACCTGGAGGGGCCCCAGCTAAGCGCCTGCCATAACTCGGCCACAGCCCAACCCTGCTGCTCCACCAGGGCCTGCCAGAGGCAGGGCAACAGGGCCTGGTAACCCGCCACCCCAGGGCGCCGCTGGTCGAGGGGCAGCAACTGCTCCTCCCGATCAAGGGGGCTGTGGTGCACCGCCACCGCCGTAATTAGGCCCTGGCGGAGGGCCTGACTAAGGGCGAGCCGATCGCTGGGGCCCCCCAAGGAGGGCCGCACCCGCCAGCCCTCGCCGAGGGGATCAAGGCTGGCGTTGTCTGTGCTCAGATGCCACCAGCAAACGCTGGCCAGGGGCCTGGCAGGGGCCGCCGCCAGCAGCGCCACCCCGGCGGCGGTGGAGAGATTCAGCAAGCGCAGCTGGGGGGCCAATTCCCCCAGGGCCAGCAGGCTGCGCAGGGGCAGGCTTTCACTCACGGCAGGGTCCAGGGGCCAGCCCAGCCGCAGGGCCGCCACACCCTCGCGCACGAAACCCGCCTGGGTAAGGGCCGGATCAAGGGGGGCCACCAGCAAAGGGTGCTGGTCGGCTTCCCCCAGCAAGAGGGAGCGTTCCAGTAGCGCCAGGGGGGGCAGCAGCTCCCCATCACTGAGGCCCACGGCGCCAGCCCCCAGCAACTCCCCATGGGGGGCCAGGCTCTGGCCCTGGCCGCCACGGCTAAGGGCACCCCAGAGCTTCAGGCATAGCGGGGCGGGCCAGGCCAGGTGCAGGCTTTCCGGTAGATCACGCCAACTGCGGGCCCGGGGCAGCAGGGCCACGGTGCCGTAACCGGCGGCCGCACATTCGGTGGCCAAACTGCCAAGGGTTTCGGCCGTACCGCTGTCGGGATCCTCCAGATGGCTATGGGGATCCACCAACACCGGAGCTAGCAACCAGGGCTCCTCAGCCAGCTCAATCCGGGTGTTTTGGTCAGCTCCGGCCTCCGCCTCCCCATCTAGAGCCAACAGCACTGGGCCCTCAAACAGGGCCGAACGCCGTTGGAGGGGCCGATCAGCCGCCTCCAACACCTGAAGCCCTCGGAGCAATCGCTTCACAGGGCGCCGGCGGCAGTGCGATCGAGCACCCCCCCCAGGTGGCTGGTCAAGTTGAGGCTGGCCACCACCGGTGCACCGCTGCCCCCAGGGCCGTAATCAATCACGCTCACACCGCCGTTGCCCTGTTTCACCGCCCAGATGTCTGCGGGGCCAAGGCCCAATAGATAACAAAGGATTGTTTTGTTTACGGCATCGTGGGCCACCACCAGGGCGGTCTCGTTGTCGTTGAGGCCAGCAACGATCCGCTGCCAACTGGCCACGGAACGCTCCCATACCTGCTGGATCGTTTCACCCCCGGGCATTTCCACCGTGTGGGGGCTGGCCTGCCAGGCGCTCAGCAATTCGGGCCAACCCTGGCGAATTTCCTCCTCCAGGCAGCCCTCCCATTCACCGTGGGCAATCTCCACCAGGCCAGGGCAACTGGTGAGGGGCACCGGTTGGGGCTGCTGGCTGAGGATTGCCTCAGCGGTTTGGCGGGGCCGGGCCATCGAACTGGTGTAGGCCCGGTCCAGCGGCACTTCCCGCAGGAAATCTCCGGCGGCGGCGGCCTGGGCCTGGCCCCGCTCGTTCAGGGGAATGTCAATTTGCCCCTGGAAGCGACCCTCACGGTTCCAATGGGTTTCCCCATGGCGCACCAGCAGAAGCCGCGGGCCCTTACGGCGACTGGGCAAGGCTTCGCCCAGGTGGCTGGTGGTGTTCAGCGACTCAATCTGCAACTGGCCGCCGGGGCGCAGGTTCAACACTGAAAGCGAACAGTTATTGATCGCATAGCGGTTGAAGTCGCTAACGGGCAGCCCCAGGGCCGCCAGTAATAAACAACGCAGGATGCCGTTATGGGCTACCACCAACACGCTGTGGTCTTGCTCGGGCGGATGCAGAACCTGGAGTTCCCGCCAGAAGGCCTGGGCCTGGGCATGCAGTTCCCGCACCGGGTAATAGGTGCTGCCATCAGCCCGGCTGAGCTGAAATTCTGCCGGTGACTCCCTCCAGAGCCTTTCCTCCTGGGGAAATTGCTGGCTCAGGTCCGAGCGCTTAAGTCCGGCCCAGGGGCTGAGATCTATCTCCAATAGCCCCTCACTGGGCGTTGGGGTCAAATCACAACCTTGGCTTTGCAGTAAAAGTTCTGCGGTGCGCTGGGCCCGCTGCAGCGGTGAGCACCAGGCGGCCGAGAGCGGCAGCTCCCGCAGGGCCTCCCCCAATTGGCGAGCCTGAATTTCCCCAGCAGCACTGAGTTCCGAATCATTCTCGCGGCCTTGAATCCGGCCTTCGAGGTTGAAGCTGCTGAGACCGTGACGAACCAGCAAAATCCTTGTGGCCACTGGAATCTCAGGGGATCGCGGCGCCATAGTACGCAACCCAGAAGACGGGGGCCCCCAGCGGCCAGGGACAATGCCCCTATTGAAAGGGGAATCGGTGCCGCCAAGCGAAGGAGCTAAGCGCCCAGCAGTGGGGCTAAATCTTCTGGCTCTGTTCAGTTTGCTGCTGGCAGCTTTTATCTGGGTGGTGTCATTGGTAGACAGCGTCCAGCGACCCTCCGTAGACAACGTTCTTGAACAACGGCAACTGGAATTACAGGTGCTAGCGGCCCAGGAACCCAGCGCCAGCCTGTGGCACCCCCTGGCGGTGGAGCAGCCGGAGCGAAAATTGCTAGAGAGCCTTGCCACCAGCAGTGGCGCTGGCAGCAGCAGCACCCTGATCGAGCGGGCGCTCCTGGAGCGACAACTGGGGCAAGACAGTGCCGCTGTTGATCACCTAACCACTGCCCTGGGGGGGGCCTCCGACCCAGAACGGCACCTGGCCCAGCGGCTGCTGAAAGGGCAAAACAAGCAAGGCCTGCCCCTGCCACCCCTGCCCGATCGACCGATTTATCGACAACTCACCTGCAAGGCCCTGGGCCTGCAGGTGGATGAGTGTGTGCCAAGCGCAGTGGCAACCCAGGCGGCCTGGCGGCTGGGGCTGGTGAATCTGCTGCCATTAATTGGGGTACTTAGCGGCCTGGTGCTCATAGCCCAGGCCCTCTGGCGCCGTTGGCGGGGGCGCCATAACCCTGAACCCAGCCTGCTGGGTCCAGACCTGACCCTGATGGAAACAGCCCTAGTTATCGCCGGCGGCTTTGTGGTGCTGGGCGAATTGCTGGCCCCCCTGGTGACCATGCCCCTGGTAAATGGGGTTATCAATCTGGTGAACATCAGCGGTGCAGCCAAGGCAGGGGCCGCGGTGCTGGGTTACTACAGCTTTACGGCCCTACCGGCCCTACTAATTCTCTGGTTGCTGCTGCGCCAACGGGGGCCGATACCAGAGGGGGGCTGGCTGCAATGGCGCTGGTCGCCCCACTGTTTACCCCAGGGGGCCCGGGGTCTGCTGCTCAGCCTGCCGCCTGTGGCCCTGATGGGTTGGCTGGTGGCCCAGTTCTGGCAAAACGCTGGGGGGAGCAATCCCCTGCTGGAACAGGTGCTGGAAAGCCACAACGGGGCAGCCCTCGCCTGCCTTGCCCTAACTGCGGTGCTACTGGCACCCTTATTCGAGGAATTGCTGTTCCGCGGGGTTTTGCTCCCTGTGGTGGGAAAACACTGGGGGGCGCCGGCGGGGATCGTATTAAGTGCGGTCACCTTTGCTTTGGCCCATCTCAGCCTCAGTGAAGCCCTACCCCTGCTGGCCCTGGGTTTAGGTCTCGGTTGGTTGCGCTATAGCAGCGGCCGCTTAATGAGCTGTGTGGTGATGCATAGCCTTTGGAATGGTTTCACCTTCATCAACTTGTTGTTACTTGGTAGCTGAAGCTTGCCCCTGCCTGGGCTGGGTGGTTCACTGGCGCATTGCGACCTGAGTCTGCAGCTGTGGTGGCCGTTCCCCTGCCCAACTATTCCGCCGATGCAGGCCTAGAGCAACGGCGAGTGCAGGTGGCCCAACGCAAGGCCCAACGCCAGAAACGTTCGCTTGAATTACTGCAGGGCTCCCTTTCCGCCAAGCGGGTGGAAAAACAGGCCCCCTGGTTGGCAGGCCTCCATCGGGTAGCCGATGGAGGCCTAATGGCCACCGGGGTGGCCGCCCTCGCCCTGGCCGGCCTAACCCTCCACTGGCAAGGGAACTGGGGCAGCGATTACCGCGAACTTCAGGCCGCCCAAGAACTGGAACATCGGGTGCTGGAGTCGAGCTCGGCTTTGGAGCAACACCATTTGCTGCGGGCCCGTCAACCGGGAGCCCTGGTGGCAACCCGCAGCCAAGACCTGATTTTTATGCCCAGTCCCCCTTCAGCCAAAGACGCCATCAACCTTTTACATCCCCCCCTGCAGTTCAACCTGATGGCCAGCGGGTACTGAACCTTGAGAAGGCGCCCCCCCAGCTCATCTCGGCCAGCCCAGGCCCCAAGCCCCCGCCAGGGACGCACCGCCCGCCCCGGCAGCAGCCCTAAGCACCGCATCCTGCAGTTACATCCGGTGCCGGCCAACCGGCTGATCACCGTGGTGGTGCTCCTATGCCTGGGGCTAGGGGGACTCGCCCTCCGGCTCGCCTGGTTGCAGGTGGTGCAAGGCAGTCGCCTGGAGGCCAAGGCCCGCCAAGTGCAAACAGAGAAACAGAATCCCCTAGGCCGCAGGCGCAGCATTGTTGATCGCAGCGGCAGGCTGTTGGCCATTGATGAAGAGCGGGTAATTGTTTGGGCCCACCCCCGCTATTTCCGCTTCCCAGGGGATGACCCCGGCCAACGGCGCACCCCAAGGGAGGTGGCCCTCAAATTGGCGCCGCTGCTGGGCGTAGCACCGCAAAGTCTGATCCAACGCATGGGTCAGCAGAAGTCAGGGGTGAAACTCGCCAGCAACCTGGAACCATCACTGGGTTCAAGGCTTAAAGCCCTAGGCATCGACGGCATTGACTTCGAACATGGCCCCCAAAGGGTGTATCCCCAGGGGCCACTGTTTGCAAATGTGGTGGGCTTCCTCAACCTGGAACGGGTGCCCCAGGCGGGCTTAGAACAAAGCCGAGAACAGGATCTCCGCAGCCAAGAGATGCAGGTCGGCATCCGCAAAGGCGGCGATGGCACCCCCCTCCCCGATGGCCTCGGGGCGGGCAGCATGTTCCGCGACGACCTGAAACTGCAACTCACCCTCGACACCCGGCTGCAACGGGTGGCGCAGATGGAACTGGCCCGTCAGGTGAAGAAATGGAGCGCTAAGCGCGGGGCAGCCCTGGTTATGGATGCCCGCAATGGTGAATTGCTAGCGCTCACTTCTGTGCCCACCTATGACCCCAACCAGTTCTGGCGCCATGCGCCGGGATTATTCCGTGAATGGTCAGTCCAGGATCTCTACGAACCAGGCTCCACCTTCAAGCCCATCAACCTGGCCATTGGTTTGCAGGAAAAGGTGATCAATGCCAACACCAAGGTGCATGACACTGGCTCCCTGCAAATTGGTGGATGGCCAATTTTCAACAACGACCACAGTGCCCACGGGTTAATAGACCTACCCACGGTGCTGCAGGTCTCCAGCAACATCGGCATGGTTAGGGCAATGCAGCAGCTCAAACCAACCCTTTACTGGCAATGGCTCGATCGGCTAGGCATCGGCAGTGCCCCAGATACCGACCTACCGGGGGCTGTGAGTGGTCAATTAAAAACGCGCCAAACCTTCCTCGAGAATCCGATCGAACCTGCCACCGCCGCCTTTGGCCAGGGCTTTGCGCTTACACCGCTCAAGGTGCTGCAACTGCACGCCATGCTGGTAAATGGTGGCAAATTGGTGAGCCCCCACATCACTAGGGGGCTACGTAGCGGCGATGACCTGGCCGGCCCAGGCCTTAGCAATGGGCGCCAGATGCTTGATCCTGCTGTTACTCGGCTGGTGCTCAACTGGCTGGAAACAGTGGTGGAAAAGGGCAGTGGCAAAGCTGCCCAGATCCCGGGATATCGCATTGGCGGTAAAACAGGCACCGCCCAAAAGGCCGCCAACGGGGTCTACATCCCTGGTGCCCGTATCACCAGCTTTGTGGCCCACCTGCCAGTAAATGATCCCCGCTATGTGGTTTTGGTGGTGGTAGATGAGCCCCAGGGGGGCAATGCCTATGGCTCCACCGTGGCCGCACCAGTGGCCAAGAGCATCATCGAAGCGTTGCTGGTGATCGAGCAAATTGCCCCCACCAAAACGCGTCTGCGTACCCCCACACAAGCCTGAACCACTCCCCGTAACCATGGCTACTGTGGGCACACCTTGCCCAATCCCAGTGGCGTCTCTGCTTGACCAGCTTTCCACCATGACCGTGGTGGTGGCAGACACCGGCGACCTACAGGCAATCCAGAAGTTCACCCCCCGGGATGCAACCACTAACCCATCCTTAATACTGGCGGCGGCCCAGATACCGGCCTATCAAAACCTGATTGATGACACCCTTAGGGCCTCCCGTGCCCTGATCGGCCCCAATGCCCCTGCAGAACAGGTGGTAGCTGAAGCGCTAGATGAGATCTGCGTAACCTTTGGCAAGGAGATCCTTAAGATCGTGCCAGGCCGGGTTTCCACTGAAGTTGATGCCCGCCTTAGTTACGACACCGAAGCCACCATTGCCAAGGCAAAAAAACTGATCGGTTTGTATCACGAAGCTGGCATTGGCAATGATCGAGTATTAATCAAGATTGCCTCCACCTGGGAGGGAATCAAGGCTGCTGAAGTGCTAGAGCGCGAAGGCATCCATTGCAACCTCACCCTGCTATTTGGCTTTGCCCAGGCGGTGGCCTGCGCCGAAGCGGGCATCACTCTGATTTCACCGTTTGTTGGAAGAATCCTGGATTGGTATAAAAAAGACACCGGCCGTGACAGCTATCCTGGTGCCGAAGATCCTGGGGTGGTCTCAGTTACCAAGATCTTTAATTACTTCAAAACCTACGGATATAACACCGAGGTAATGGGTGCCAGTTTCCGCAACCTAGACGAGATCATTGAATTGGCAGGCTGCGATCTACTTACCATTTCACCCAACCTGCTTGATCAGTTGCGCCAAAGTGATGCTTCCCTTGGTCGCAAACTGGATGCCAGCAAGCCAGGGGCAACCATTGAAAAACTCAGCATTGATGCGGAGAGCTTCAAAGGCATGATGGCAGAGGATCGCATGGCCCACGAAAAACTGCACGAAGGTATCCAAGGCTTCAGCAAAGCCATTGAAACCCTTGAAGCTCAACTGGCCCACAGGCTTGCAGTGCTGGAGGGCGGGGCCGCCTTTGCCCACGCCGCCCAGGAGATTTTCCTACTCAATGACCTCGATGGCGATGGCTGCATCACCCGGGAGGAATGGCTGGGCAGTGATGCGGTATTTGATGCCCTCGATACCGACCACGACGGACGCCTATTGCCGGAAGATGTGCGCGGCGGCCTCGGCGCCGCCTTGGCAGCGGCGCGCTGAGACCATACAAGCAGTGGATTTCTGCCAAGCTTGATTACTGCAAAACCCTACCTAGATATTCAGGCTGTTGATGCCTACCTTGGGCCAAGGCTGGTTTTTGAAAACCTCAGCCTGAAGCTAGCCCTGGGTGAAAATACAGTGATCCTGGGCCCCAACGGCGCTGGTAAGAGTGGCCTAATTAAACTGCTTAGCCGCGAGATCTATCCCGTAGTTAAGCCTGGCTCCTGGCTGAAAATCTTTGGGCAGGAAACTATCAATCTTTGGGATTTACGTGGCCGCATTGGTCTAGTTTCTAATGGTCTACAGGCCGATTACATTGGCAGTGTTAGCGCCAGCAACGTGGTTCTATCAGGTTTCTTCGGCTCGGTGGGCATTGGCCGCAGCCAGCAGCCCAGCGACGCCCAAAGGGAACTGGTAGGGAAACTGCTAAACGATCTAGGCCTCGAAGAGCTTGCAGGGCGCCCCTACCAGCAGCTCTCTGATGGCCAAAGGCGAAGGCTCCTACTGGCCAGGGCCTTGGTGCATAAACCCCAGGTATTGGTATTGGATGAACCCACCAATGGGCTTGATCTCAAGGCCAAACATCAACTGCTTACTAACCTGCGCAGCCTTGCCCAGGCCGGCACAACCTTGTTGCTAGTGACGCACCAGTTCGAGGCAATTATCCCGGAGATAAGCCGCTGCGTTTTTCTTAGCCAGGGCAAAGTTGTGGGGGATGGTCCGATTCCTCAATTAATGCAAAATGCTCCGCTCAGCTCACTATTTGACACACCTTTGCAAGTGAGCACAGCCGCGGGCTATCGCCAGGTATTTCCAGCGGAATAGCAATAAAGAATTAACCATAGTCAAGCGAGCAAAGGCTAGGGCTAAAATTCTAATAATTTAAACACTCGAACCAAGTAAGGGCAAATCTTTTTCATCAAAAAAATTTGATTTCCAGAAATAGCCAAACAAAATCAAAAGGCCTGATATAGTTTAAGAAATCAGCTCAGAAATCCAATGAATCGCTCAAGCACAATGGCCCTTAAGCACGCCATTGTAATTACCGGACTGTTGCTAGCCCCAGGCGCCACTGAAACCAGAGCCCAGATGCAAAGTCAAAACCAAATAAATCTCGACCAGAATGCCGCCCTAGGGGCTGTGGCAAAGATGACCGAAGCCCAACGAACATATTTTCGAAAGAATGGTCGTTTTCAGGCCAATATTGCCAGCCTACAGCAAGACTTTGCCATTACCTTGCCCAGCAGCTTCAACTATGCAGCAAGGACCACAACTTATTCAGCCTATAACTATGTTATCCCAAGCCAGGCGGCAAATACCGGCACGCTAAAGGCATATGTTGGAGCAACTTTTATGACACCAGGTCAAACGCCAAAAATGATAACGATCATTTGCCAAAACACCCAGCCAGGCCAAATTCGCCCTGCTGATCCTATGTTAGTTCTAGGTACAGCCATTGCCAATCCCAACGGAAGCATTGTTCAATGTGGAGATTTTTCAACACAAATAAGCGCCTCAGTGGTCAATGAATAAGTAAATCACTAAGCAGAACAATAAGGGAATAAAATAAAATAAAATAAAATAGTTTTATCGAGCAACTTCCATACAGGCCACTGCTCCGCAGTAGCCGAGGGAAAAGCACAAATCCCAAATGGCTAGGCCTTTGACGGTTTTGCCTTGCCGCCGCCTTCGGTCCTCAAGGCCAGCCAACCCATGTCCAAGACATTTGAGCTCCGCCTCCAATCTGCACCAAAACAGCAACATCTTGGCGGAGCGCTGCCCGGGCGGCAATTGCTCCAGTTCCGCCAGCTCTTCCTTACAAAACACCCGTTGGGCAAGCCGGTCCCAACGGCAATTACGATCTAGTTTTTCCACATCCACGCCCACCGCAAGGCTGGGGTGAAAGGCCAACAAAATCAAATCACCGGCATGGGTAATGTTGAAATGAGGGGGCGGTCCATGGGAAGCAGAAACCAACTCAGGCTTTCCGTGGCTACCCGCCTTGATCAACAACTTATGGGGCTCCAGTCCAAGCAAATTAGCCAACAAAATCCTGATTCCAGCCCTACCAAGGAGGTAGCGTTGCCTATCCTCCTCGCGTCGGAAGGTAGCCTGATGAACTTGCTCATCTGCAGTTAATAGCCCAGTAACAACGTTGTTATTTTGGTTTTGGTTTAACTGCTGCCGCTGGATTGAAAGTACGATCGGTGGATCTTGGCGGCTGCGACCAAGGGCTGCCATGGCTTCGCTGGGGAGCGCTTCGCCAAGATTCCAAGCAATGGGCTGCAACCTATTAATTAGCTGCTCCAAGCGCTGGTGGGGAGATAGAATTTCACAATAACACCCCCTGAGCTAAAGCTCAGCCAAGAACTTCAATTTGAGGTAATAAATTGGACGGGAACAAAGAGCAGCGGCAAAACCTAGCATGATTGCTATAAAATATGATCAATAGGGTGGGAATTATACAAATAGAATTCTGCCGGGGGAAAGAAAATGGATCTCCCCAAACCTAGATAACTATTTCTTTGATTTTGTGAGGCGATCTGGATTAAGAATTTCAGGATCCGCAGGGGCAGAGGCCTCTGGATCTTCTATCAACATGTGCTGAAGCACCTGCTCCGGTCGCTCACTATCACGCCAGCGCACTACATAAGCCGGCATCAATGTACCCCTGGCGTTTTTCTGTTCGACCGGACTTATGATCCAGCCACGCCTGGATCTACCCTGGGGATTGCGCTTGATTACTGAATCACCATTTTGATAACGAAACCCGATTCTTTCGCCGCTCATGGAAAATTCCGCAGTGAATTAAAAAATAGATCAAAGCCGTTTAAACACTTAGTCAATCTCAGGCTAAGCCTCATCCCCATTGCCTAGAATTTGCTCTCGCCAGTTTGGGCCAATTCTGAATTCGATAAATTCACGAATCAACTGTCGCACAGCTTGGGAAGGGGTAACGTCCTCCTGGCGACAAAGTAACTCAAAGCAAGCCTTTTTCTTTGGATCAATCAAAACACTTAATCGCGCTGTCCTTTCTTCCTTTTGCAAAGGTTGATTCTCCAGGCTGGGTTTACATAGGAGCAAAGATAAAGGCTGACCCTGCGGGAATGATTATAATAGCATGGGAGCTAGCATGTAATTAAATATTATTTTAGCACTGATGCTGGGGTTAGGGGCATGCTGCTGGGATGTCCCAGTTGGCAATGCCAAGCAACCGATGGCCCTGGTTAATGCCGATCCTGCCCAAGTGCTGGCGGAGGTGTTTGGCTATCCAGCCTTTCGGGGGCCCCAGGAGGCGATCGTTAAGCACGTATGTGCTGGCGGCTCAGCCCTAGTGCTGATGCCGACCGGCGGCGGTAAATCGCTGTGTTATCAGCTCCCTGCCCTCTGTCGAGAAGGCACGGGGGTGGTGATATCGCCCCTCATTGCCTTGATGCAAGACCAGGTGGAGGCCATGGCTCAGCTGGGCGTGCGGGCGGCTGCGCTCCACTCCGGCCAGGGCCAGGAGCAAACGCTGGCCACCTGGCGCTCCCTGAGGGCCAGGGACCTTGATCTGCTTTACCTCTCCCCTGAACGGCTGCTGGCTGGCGATTGCCTAGACAGACTTGGAGAGATGGAAATCGCCCTTTTTGCCATCGATGAGGCCCACTGTGTGTCGCAATGGGGCCATGATTTTCGACCGGAATATCTACAATTATCCCAGTTAGCTGAACGCTTCCCCAGCGTTCCCAGGGTTGCCCTAACAGCCACAGCTGATCCTAAGACCAGCCTAGAAATTCGCCAAAGATTACAACTGGAGCAGGAGCCAGTGTTCCTGGCAAGTTTTGATCGGCCAAATATTCGATACCTGCTAAGGGACAAGGAAGATGCCCGCAAACAACTGCTTAGTTTTCTAAACCAGCGCCAGGGCGATTCAGGCATTGTATATGCGCGCTCTAGGAATAGGGTTGATAGCTTCTGCAAAGAACTTCAGCAATCTGGCCATAGGGCCATGGCCTACCACGCGGGCCTAAGTCCTGAAGTTAGATCTGCGGTGCTTGAAAGATTCCGGCGCGATAGTGGTGTGATAGTTGTGGCAACAATTGCCTTTGGCATGGGCATTGATAAACCTGATGTGCGCTTTGTGGCCCATGTGGATTTACCAAAAAGCCTAGAGGCCTACTACCAGGAAACAGGTCGTGCAGGCAGAGATGGCTTAGCTGCCACCGCCTGGATGCTGCATGGGGCTGGAGATATACCCCAACTGCGACGTTTCATAGAAGATTCAGAGGCTGAAGCAGCCCAGAAACAAATAGAACATGGCAAGCTCGACGCTCTTATCAGTTTTACAGAAGCATCATCCTGCCGACGCCAACTGCTACTCAATCATTTTGGTGAATCCCTAAAAGAAGCTTGCGGAAACTGTGACATTTGCCTAGAACCAGATCAACGTAGCGACGTAACTGAAGCAGCCCGCAAAGCCCTTTCAGCTGTAATTCGCAGTGGCAACCGTTTTGGTGCGGCCCATGTGGTTGATATTTTACTTGGGGCAGATACAATACGCATCCGGGAATTGGGCCATAAACAATTGAGCGTATATGCCATTGGCAAGGAGCTAGACCGTGGTCAATGGCGCAGTCTTTTTCGCCAACTACTAGCCAAGGGCTATCTGATAAGCGACCCCGCCGGCCATGGGGGGCTGCAGCTCGGCGCCGAGCCCTTGGTGCGACCTCTGCTAAGGGGGGAAGAATGCCTAGCCCTCCGGCTCCCCCCACCCCAGCGGGAGCGACGCCAGGGGCTCGCAGCCCCTAGGGAGCCCCAAGCGGTGGCAGGGGCAGATGCCGAACTGCTGCTAGTGCTGAAGGAATGGCGCCGCCAGCAGGCCCAAAGCCAAGCGGTGCCGCCCTATGTGGTATTTCACGATCGCACCCTCCTGGAAATTGCCAGCCATCGCCCCAAAGACACAGAAGCCCTCGCCGCAATCAGCGGGGTTGGCAAGGCTAAATTAGGTAAATATGGAGAGGAACTGCTTCAGCTAATCAGCAAGAGCCCATAGGGAATAATTAATATTTTTTAGGAAATTTCCCAGTCACCCACCCTGAAGCACTATTCAGCTATTTAAGCGGGGCCTTAATGGTTTTATGGGGGACAGGCGCCGCCGCTGGCGAATCCAGGCCTTGATCCAAATCAATATCAATTTCTCCCACCCAAATCCCCAGGGCTAAAATGCAAGCAACTGCAGCAATTAGCACGCTGATCTGGTGTCGTGTCATGGGGCAGTCCTAGGGGAACAGGGCTTCTGAGCTCAGTCTGACTGATCAAAGGTCGCTTAGGCCAGATTGCATACCAGAGAGCATTTTGCTTGCTAGAGAGAATTTTGTTGCCAGAAACAATCCTGGGTAGCTGCTATCGCCTCACCTTGACCGCTCAATTTGTACCACCAGCAGCCTTAGGGCCTGGCGGCTGGAGTCAGTGCGATAGCGGCCCCTTAGGCCCAGCCATGTGGCCCAATTTTCCGCCTGGAACGCCTGCAGCTTTGCCTCCAGAGCAGGTAGTTGCTTCGTTAACTTTTTTCCCAGTAACTTTCTCAGCACCACCAGGTCCTGGAGATTCCCCAACACCCCCTGCAGACTTTTCAACTCATCAACCCAACTGCTGTAATTCACTCCATAAAAGTCACCATAGCCCTCGGCTTGGTAGCGAACTGCCTTAATTTTCTTACGCAATTCATGCAAGCTCCGGGCCCCCCTGGCTGGATCCTCCGCTTGCCAGCCCAGCTGCATTAGCAGGGCCCCAAGGCTACGTAATTGCAAATCTGGTAACAGCTCCAGCAACGGCCGTTCCCCCAGGGGAGTGAGCTGCGGAGCCTCTAGCCAGTGGCCCCAACGCTGCAACCACTGGCGATGGCCAGAGCTCGATAGGTGGCTATTCACCAGGCGCCCCATTTGGCGCCGTTGGCTCCCAAGCTGTGCCAGCAGCGGTTTTAGCTGGGCTTGCTCCTGGCTGGGTAGCTGCGGCAGCAGTACCAAATTGAGTTGGTCGTAGATCACATCCAGGTCCCGGGCCCGGCCCAGGGGGCGCCCTTGCCTAGCCACCCTGTCAGGCCCCAAGCATCGGGGTAGATCCAGGGCCGCTGCCCCCTGGTCTACCCAGGAACGCACCCGTCTCAGGTTCACCCTGAGTTGATGCAAAGTTTCTGAATCTTTTTTCTGTAGCAATTGGCTGCGCAGGCGTTTAATCCGCCGGAAGCAGCTGTTCAGATTCTCCAATCCATGCTGGCCCCAGCTATCCATTAAGACCTGGCAGATATTCAATTACTACCGAGGTTATAGCTTTTCCGTTGGCTGCTCCCATCGGCGGCCCGTTGAATCACCTCCAGCTGGGCTGTGGGGGGAATAGCTGCTTTCATGTCCATGTTGCTGCCAGCGCCCAAGGGACGGGCAGCTTGCCCAGCAAGGCTGAGCTTTAGGTTTTGGCAAACGCTCTTTGGCTTCAGCATTGGATCAAAGCCCTTCATGCCATTGGTGAGGGTGATCTGCGGATCCGAGGCCGCTAGGGCCACCAGTAAGCCGGAGTCATAGCCGGCCGCTTCCACCGTGCCGGGTTTGTAGCCATAGCGGGCCTGAAAATCCCTGCGAAAGCTTTCCCACGCCGGGCCCCGGCTGGTTAATTCCACGCCGATCTGGGCCTGGCTGCTGTTGTCAGTGGGGGGCACATTCCAAACCAGCTGCATGCCCTCTGGCCAGGTTTGTTTGAGAATCGCCTCCATCAGGGGGCTTTGGCTGGGGGTCATCACCACCAGGCTGGCCGGTCGAAACCAATCGGCATCAGACACCAATAATTTCAGTTCCTCCGGCTTGTTGGGGTCCACGGCCCTTGCCTGCAGGTCTGGGCCCTGCAGCACCCCGCCCTGGCCGCGCATCCCCTCCAGAAAGCGATCCGCCAGCAACTGTTGGTCTGCACTGCCATCGGTCACCACCATGAAACTCCTGAGGTTCTGTTCCCCCAGGGCTTTAACAAGGGCATCAATGGTGAGGCTGCGGGCCGGTGCCACGGGCCAGAGCCGGTCGGAACCCGGCCGGCTGGCCAGTTGCTGTAAGGAAGCCCCCCTTTGCAGGGGCAGCAAAATCTGGCGGTGGCGGTCTTCAGCCAAGAGGCCAGTTTCCACAAGGGGGGCCGCCGCAGGCGCCAGCAGCAGGGGGGGGAGCGGCCGCTCCCTCAATTTTTTGGCAGGGTTAGTGCCGGGGGGCAGCCAGCCCACTGACCATTGGGTTGGTTTTGCCCCACAAATTTGGGCCTGCTCCTGGGCCAAGCTGAAGCCCCGGCGCAAGCCATCGCCGAGGCCCGCCACAGCGCCTTCAGAGGAAAGCAGCATCAGCGCATCCCCTAGCTGGGGGGCAGCGGACCCAAGGCTTTGCACCCCCAACACAGCGGCCAAAACCCCCAGCAGTCGCAAGCCGTAGGAAGTGGGGTCAGTGGTCATGCCAGGTACCGTCCAGCCGCAGCAGGTTAGATCCCCTGTTCTGCCTAGGCTGCTGAAATTCCAGGCGTTGGCCTACATGCGCTTCCTCCCCTCTAGCTTGCCTCGCCTCGCCAGTGGAGCCCTGGCCAGCCTGATCCTGCTGGGCCAGGGAGCGCCAGCCAGGGCGATCCCAGAGGCGGATGCCCTCAAGAAGTTGGCAGTGATACCCGTTTTCTTGATCACCAATGAACAGGGCTCGCCGCTGCCGATTCCCCAAGGCGACAAGTTGGTGCTACCAATGTTCATGGAGCAAGGGCGCGCTTTGAAGGAGTTAGAGGCCTTCAATAAGGCCAACCCCACGGCCAAGGCCCGGGTTATTCCAATTCCGATGAATCTGGCCAATGAGAAAGTAAATGAAATCAATAGCAAGCTCACCGATAAAAAACTGATTGCCCCTGTGATCAGTGCTGATGCTGATTTCACCAAGGCGGTGGAAATGCTGCGCAAGCAGGGGGTGAGCGAACAACAGATCAAAGAAGGTTTATCTGTTCCCGTATTTTTCTCTAAACCCTTTATCACGGTTAACACACCCAAAGGCACCAAAGCGGTGTTCTTTCTGAGCTATGACGACGCCAAGAAAGCGGCCGATAAAATTACTGGTACAAAGGTGGAGCTGCTAGCTGCAGACATTACCGTGGCCCTTGGTCAAATCATTGAACAAAAACAAGATCAGTTTGTTTTCTATCCAACCCAGGCTTTCTTTAAGCTGATGCAAGACCAACAACAACAACCCAAGGCCCAGTAATTCTTCTCAATTCTGGGCTGGGGGCTCTGGCGCCTCCGGCAAAAATTGCGCCAATATTCCAACCAACAAAAGACTTAACCCCAGCACTAGGGCCAACTGGCGATTCGGCTCAGCACCCCAAAGGGCGGCGGAAAGAAAAGCGCCCCCCAGCAGTAGGCAGGGCACCAGCACAATGCCCTTCGCCGTGCGATTGATACTCATCCCTGGCCCCCGGCTGAGCAGCTGCTGCTTAGTTCAGCCAGGTGGGCAGCCACCAATTGACTGCTGAGATCTGTGGTTTTGCCAATGGGGCGCACCCTGGCCAAGAGCAGGCCCCCCTCGCTGCCCATCGGCATCAGGTTGACCCGCTGGCCCCGGGGCAATTGTTTACGCAGAAAATCCAGGGCAGCAGCCTCCTTGCCCTCCAGGGGCTGGACGCAGGCCAAACGCACGCTGTAGCTGCGATTGTGGTCACCAATTAAGAGCAGATCCGCCTGCCGCACCTGAAGCACTTCAGCGGCAAATACAGACCCAGGCCAGGCCAGCAGAAGCACCAGCAGCAGGCCCCCCAGCCAGGGAACCCAGGGGCGGGACCCCACGGGGCAGTTTCCAACCAATTCAATCCTTGCCAATTTCTGAACTAAAGCCGATCGCCACAATTGGCGCAAAACAGATGCTCACTGGGATTGCTATGGCCGCAGCTGCCGCAGTTGCGCCGTTCGCTAAGGGCCAATTCAGGGTGGCTGGGCAAGCCAACCATCTGGGCATTGCTCTTGCCGGGGGGCACCATCGGATAGCAATTTTCATGGCGCCTCACCTTCACATCCACCAAAACAGGGCCGGGATAATTGAGGGCTTCCCGCAGGGTGCTATGCAACTGATCACGGCTATTAATAGCAAATCCTTTAACGCCAAAAGCCTCAGCCACAGCCGGGAAGTTTGGCATTCCTTGACTCATATCTGAAGCCGAATAACGCTCACCGTAGAAACTTTCCTGCCACTGGCGCACCATGCCCTGCCAGCCGTTGTTAACGATGATTAGCTTCACCGGCAACTGATATTGGGCTAAGGTGCCCAGCTCCTGAATATTCATCAGAACGCTGGCATCGCCGGCAACGCACACCACCTGTTGACCTTCAAGGGCTGTTTGGGCACCGATAGCTGCCGGCAGTCCGTAGCCCATGGTGCCTAGGCCACTGCTGCTAATCCATTGGCGGGGGCCATTATGCAGGTACTGGGCTGCCCACATTTGGTGTTGACCCACGTCAGTGGTAACCGTGGCGTGGGGAGCTAGCTCCTGGAGGGCCAACATCACCTCTTGGGGGGCGATTTCACCCACAGGTTCTGGAACATTCAGCGGATAGTGCTTTTTCCATTCAGCGATGCGATCCAGCCAGGCGGCGGTGCGGTGGCTGGGTTTCTCTGTTTCAGAGCTACTTAGCATCAGCTGTAGGGCCGCCTTCACATCGGCCACAATCGCCACATCCGGCACCCGGTTTTTTCCTACCTCAGCGGCATCTATATCGATGTGAATCACCTGGGCCCGGGGGGCAAAGCTGTCTAAACGGCCAGTGACCCGGTCATCAAAACGGGCTCCGGCAGCAATCAACAGATCGCAATCTGTTACCGCAAAGTTGGCGTAGGCAGTGCCATGCATCCCGAGCATGCCCACGGACAGATCATCTGTTTCATCAAAACTGCCCTTGCCCATCAAGGTGGTGGTAACTGGCAGCTGGAAGCGTTCGGCCAGGGCCTTCACCTCCTGGTGGGCTCCGGCGCTCACCGCCCCACCACCCACATAGAGCAAAGGACGCCGGGCGGCCCGGATCAGGGTGAGGGCCTCGTCAATGCTCGCTTGACGGGGGGCTTTGGGGAGCCGATAACCTGCGGGCACCACGGAGCCCGGGGCCACCGGCACGTAGTGGAAACGCTCAACACCCACATCCTTGGGCACATCAATCAACACCGGTCCCGGTCGGCCAGTGCTGGCCAGCAGGAAGGCCTCAGCCACAATCCGGCCGATGTGGGCGGGGTCCCGCACCACCCAGGAGTGCTTAACAATTGGCAGGGTGATGCCAAAGATGTCGGTTTCCTGGAAGGCATCAGTGCCAATGGAGGCGCGGCCCACCTGGCCAGTGATCACCACCATGGGCACAGAATCCATCTGGGCCGTGGCGATCCCCGTAACCAGATTGGTGGCTCCGGGACCGGAGGTGCCAAAACAAACCCCCACCTTGCCGGTGGCGCGGGCATAGGCGTCGGCGGCGTGGGTGCCCCCCTGTTCGTGGCGCACCAGCAGGTGTTTTAACCAGCCCCGCTGTTCTGCCAGCAGCAACTCGTCGTAGATAGGCAAGATCGCTCCGCCCGGGTAGCCAAAGATGTGCTGCACCCCATGGCGGTGCAGGGCATCCATCAGGGCATAGGCCCCGCTTACTTCCCCTGGGAGCTCCAGGGCGGTGGTGGCCTCTCTTGCAGACGTGAGCGTCACGGCAACACCCGCTGACTGGTCAATAGCTAAACAACTTAGGCGCCAGCGGCGCTGGCTGCCAGGGCTTCAGAGCAAACCAAGGGCATGGAGGGGGCCATGGCCGCTGATCAGTTCCAGCAAAAACGCAGAAAAGCCCAGCATCGCCAGGCGACCGTTCCAAACCTCTGAACTGATGTTCCAGCCCCAAACCCACTTTTCCTGGGGGTAAAGCTTCACCTTTGCCGGCAGCGCCGCCGCCTGCTCCAGGTTCACCTCGGGCCCCGCCAGGGATTGCTGCACCAGGTCGGCCAAACCCTCAATGAAGGTGCTGTCTACGTCTAGGGCTGGCACCCGGCGAAAGTTACTAACCCCTGCTGCGGTGGCAATCTCCCGGTATTCGATATCGATCTCTTCGAGGGTTTCGATGTGTTCGCTCACGAAACTGATCGGCACCACCACCAGTTCTTTAACGCCGGATTCACCCAATTCCACCAAGGCTTCCTCGGTGTAGGGCTGCAGCCATTCCACCGGCCCCACCCGACTCTGGTAGGCCAAGGTCCAGGGGTTACCGCGGCCCAGGGTGTCCATGATCAGCTGGGCGCAGCATTCAATCTGCTGTTGATAAGGATCACCGGCTTCTTCCACATAGCTCTTTGGCACCCCATGGGCACTAAAAAACACATGGGCGCTGGCGGGATCAACGCAGGCATCGATTTCCTTAGCGATCAACTGGGCCATGGCCCGCAGGTAACCGGGATGGTCGTACCAGCTGCGAATCGCCCGCAGGGGTAGGGCAGCGAAAGACGGATCCCCTTGGCGCAACCTTTGCAGTTCCCGGAAGCTGGAACCGCTGGTGCTGATTGAGAAATGGGGATATAGCGGGAGCACCACCACCTGGTCAATGCCGTCGGCTTTCATGTCTGCCACGGCCGATTCGGTGAAGGGGTGCCAGTAACGCATTGCCACATAGGTGGTGGCATCCAAGTGGCGGTGGCGCAGCACGCTCTGCAGTTCCCGGGCCTGTTGGTCTGTGATTCGGCGTAAAGGCGAGCCACCGCCGATGGAGCGGTAGGCCTGCTGGGATTTTTGACTACGCAGGCTGCTGATCAACCAAGCCAGTGGTTTCTGCAGGGCAGGGATGGGCAGCCGGATGATTTCTGGATCGGAGAACAGGTTGTAGAGAAATGGCCCCACATCCTGGATCCGTTCCGGTCCCCCCAGGTTCAGCAGCACAACGCCGACCCGGCCCATGCCCGTGTCTTCAATAATTTAGCCAAAGCCTAACCGCCCACCCCCTGGTGCCCGCGGGCCGCGATCGTTACGGTCTCGCCCATGGGTAGCTCCGTGGCCGAAAACCTCACCCAGCTCAATGGCGGCCTCCGCAGCACCGGCGTGCGCCTGCGGCTGGAGCAGCGCGGTGAACGGCTGGGGCTGCGCGGACCCTTGCCGCGCCGAGATGGGCGCCCCGGACTCCAGGTACAGCGGCTCAGCCTTGGGCTCCCGGCCGATGCCGCCGGCCTGAAGGAGGCCCTGCGCCAGTTGTATCGGCTCCAGGCGGAACTGGACCAGGGGCGCTTTGTGTGGCCAGGACCCACCGCTGCCGAAGCACCTGGCCTAGCCGCCGTGCTGGAACGCTTTGAGGCCGCATTTTTCGCTGAACCCCGGAGGCGCCGATTTCCAGCCGGTAGCCGCTCCACCTGGACCGCCGCCTACCTGCCCTACCTAAGAAGACTCCAGTCCCTGGCCGAGGGCCCCCTGGGGCCTGAACTGCTGGAACGGGTGCTGGAGAGCTATCCGCTGGCCAGCCGCAGTCGCCAGCAGTGCGGCACGGTGCTGGCGGTGCTGGCCCGCCAGGAGGCGATCGCCCTGCCCGGCGACTGGGCCGAGCGGGCGGGGGGCTATGGCCTGCACCAGGCGCAATTTCGCCAGTTGCCCAGTGATAGGGCGATTCTCGAGGCTGCAGATCTGATACCAAACCCTGGCTGGCGGCTAGCTTTTGGGCTAATGGCCACCTATGGCCTGCGCAACCACGAGGTGTTTTTCACTGACCTGGGCGGCCTTGATTCGGACCCCGACGCCGTGCTGCGGGTGCTGCCCACCACCAAAACCGGTGAACACCAGGTTTGGCCCTTTCAACCCGAGTGGGTGGAGCTATTTGACCTGCGGTCCCTGGGCCAGCGACGGGAGCTGTTACCACCGGTTTGCACCGACCTGGGCCGCACCACCCTGCAACAGGTGGGCCGCCGGGTGGCAGAACAATTCCGCCGATACCAGCTGCCTTTCACCCCCTATGACCTGCGCCACGCCTGGGCCCTGCGCACCATTCACATGGGTTTGCCCGATACGGTGGCGGCTCGGATGATGGGCCACTCGGTGACTATCCACACCCGCACCTATCACCACTGGATCACCCGCCGCGACCAACAGCAGGCGGTGGATGCCGCCCTGGCCAGGCGCAGCCCATGAGCCCACGACCCTTGCGCCAGCTGGCCTATCGCCATCGCTGGATCTATGACGGCGTTACGGCCCTTTCTTCCCTGCCGGTGGGCGGCCCTGGGCGGCTGCGGTCCCTGGCGGCGGAATGGATTATCGAAGCTGTCCCCAGGGGCGCCGCCGTGCTGGACCTGTGCTGCGGCACTGGCGAGGCGGCAGCACCGCTCCTGGCGGCGGGGCTGGCGGTAACTGGCCTAGACATCTCTGATCGGGCCCTGGAGTTGGCCGCCCGGCGCCATCCGGGCCTGGGGCTGGTGCAGGGCCTGGCCGAACAGCCACCCTTGCCCCCAGCGGCCTGGGCCGGCATCCAACTGAGCCTGGCTCTCCATGAATTTCCCGAAGATGAACGCCGGGCCCTGCTGCGTTCCGCCCGGCGCCTGATCCAGCCCGGAGGGGTGCTGGTGCTGCTGGACCTCCACCAGGCCGGGCCCTGGCTGAAACCGCTGCAACAGCTGTTTTGCAGCTTGTTTGAAACGGAAACCGCCCAGGCTTTTCTGGCCACCCAGCTGGAGCCAGAGCTGGCGGCCTGTGGTTGGCAGCTGGAACGGCAACAACTATTAGCCGGAGGAGCCTTGCAACGGTTACTTTGTCGTCCCCTCTCCCCTGGGAGCCCCAGCCCATGAATGCTTCCGCCGAGGCCCATCGGCAACGCATGGCCCGCCGCAAGGAGGTGCAAGACCAGCGGGTGGGGGAACGCAGCCTGGAGAAAGGCTTGGTGATTGTGAACACCGGCAACGGCAAGGGCAAAACCACGGCGGCCCTAGGGGTGGTTTTGCGCAGCCTCGGCCACGGCCACCGGGTGGCGGTGGTGCAATACATCAAAGGGGCCTGGGAGCCGGGGGAAGCCCTGGCCCTGCAGCGGTTTTCCGACCTGCTGGAGTGGCGCGCCCTGGGGGAGGGTTTCACCTGGGAAACCCAAGACAAGGTGCGGGACCGGGAGCTGGTGCAGCAGGCCTGGCAAGAGTCGTTGGTCTTTCTGGGGGATCCCGCTTTTCAGCTGGTGCTGCTGGATGAGGTGAATGTGGCCTTGAAGCACGGCTACCTGGAGCTGGAGGCCCTGCTGCAGGGGTTGGACACTCGCCCCGAGGGCACCCATGTGGTGCTCACCGGTCGGGGGGCGCCCCCCGGGCTGATCGAACGGGCTGACCTGGTCACAGAAATGACCCTGGTGCGGCACCCCTTCCGGGAGCAGGGGGTTAAGGCCCAGAAAGGGATTGAGTTTTAGGGGCTGGGCTTCCCCCCCGGAACCGGTTGCTACTCTTCGCCCGATAGGGGGCAGGGATGGCTTACAAACGGGTTCTGCTGAAGCTCAGTGGCGAAGCCCTTATGGGGGACCAGAGCTATGGCATTGATCCCAGCATCGTTAAAGGGATTGCCGCTGATGTGGCCAAGGTGGTGGCCACCGGCACCGAGCTGGCGATCGTGGTGGGTGGTGGCAACATCTTCCGCGGCCTGAAGGGCGCCGCCGCTGGCATGGAACGGGCCACCGCCGATTACATGGGCATGCTTGCCACCGTGATGAACGCCATCGCCCTCCAGGATTCCCTAGAGGCTGCCGGGGTGGCCACCCGGGTGCAAACGGCCATTGCCATGCAGGAGGTAGCTGAGCCCTACATCCGCCGGCGGGCGATGCGGCATCTGGAGAAAGGCCGGGTGGTGGTATTTGGCGCCGGCTGCGGCAACCCCTTCTTCACCACAGACACCACCGCAGCCCTGCGGGCTGCCGAAATCAATGCCAACGTGGTGCTGAAGGCCACCAAGGTGGATGGGGTCTACGACCGTGATCCAATGAAATATCCCGACGCCGTTCGCTACGAAAGCCTTACCTTCCAGGATGTGCTCACCGGTGAACTGGGGGTTATGGATTCCACAGCCATTGCCCTTTGTAAAGACAACAACATCCCAATTGTGGTATTCGATCTGTTCGGCCCAGGCAACATCGCCCGGGCGGTTGCGGGCGAACCGATCGGCACCCGTATCACTCCCACTGCTGCCTGACCATGGACCTTGAAGCGAGCATGCGTAAGTCGCTGGAAGCCACCCAGCGCACCTTTAACACCATCCGGACGGGACGGGCAAATCCCTCCCTGCTAGACAAAATCATTGTTGAGTATTACGGGGCGGAAACACCCCTGAAGTCCCTCGCCACGATCACCACGCCAGACTCCCAGACGATCCAGATCCAGCCCTTTGATAGTGGCTCGATGGCGGTGATTGAAAAGGCAATTGCCACCAGTGATTTGGGGCTAACCACCAACAACGACGGCAAGGTGGTACGCATCAATATTCCACCCCTCACTGAAGAGCGGCGCAAGGACCTTTGCAAGCTGGCTTCCAAATACGCTGAGGAGGGAAAGGTAGGCCTCCGCAACATTCGTCGCGATGCCATCGATCAGATCAAGAAACAAGAAAAAGACGGAGATCTTTCTGAAGACCTCAGCCACGATGAACAGGAAAAGATCCAAAAAATCACAGATAAATCTATTACTGAGCTAGAGAAAATGTTGGCTGACAAAGAAGCCGACATCCTCAAGGTGTGACCCCGGCCAGCTTCGATGTGGCCGTGGTAGGTGCCGGGGCTGCCGGGGCTGCCGCCGCCTATCAGCTGGCCCTAAGGGGGCGTTCGGTGCTGTTGATCGATGGCCAGGCCCTGCCTCGGCCCAAGCCCTGCGGCGGCGGCATGGCAGCTTCTGTGCAGCAATGGTTCCCCTGTTCCCTGCAGCCCGTGGTGGATCGGGTGATCTCCCAGGTGCGCTTTACCTGGTGCCTGGGGGATCCGGTGCTGGCGGAATTGCCCGGTGACTCCCCCTTTTGGATTGTGCGGCGGGATCGCCTAGACCATTACCTGGCGGAGCAGGCCCAGGCCCAGGGGGCTGAGCTGCTCGACCGTTGCCTGGTGGAAGACCTGCGGCGCCGGGGGGATGGCTGGGAACTACAGCTTCAGAGAAGTAGCGCTTTAAAAACCGTGCATTGCCGGGCCCTGGTGCTGGCCCATGGCTCCAAGGGGGATCTGGCCGCCCGGCTCCAGGTGGGGGACCCCCACCCCCGCCTGGCCGCTGCCATGGCCGTGGAAATAGAAGGGCCGGTACAGGAACCCCACACCGCCCGCTTTGAATTTGGCCTGGTGAAACACGGTTTCTGTTGGTGTTTCCCCCGCCGGGGCGGCTACAGCATCGGGGTGGGCACCTTTCTGGGCAGGGACCAGGCCGACTACGACCAGGTGCTGGGCCAGTTGCTCCCCTCCTTGGGTTTTCCAGCCGCTGCCGGCGAGCGCCAGCTCTGGCCCCTGCGGGTATGGAATGGCCACCATCCACTCCATGGCCCAGGGGTGGTGGTGGTGGGTGATGCCGCCTCCCTGGCGGATCCCTTTTTGGCTGAGGGCTTGCGGCCTGCCCTGCTTTCCGGCATACGTTCCGCTGAAGCCCTCGACCGCTGGCTAGGCGGTGAAAATGGAGCCTTGGCGGGCTACACGGCAGCCATGCGCCGGGAGTGGGGCGAATCGATGGCCTGGGGCCGGCGCATGGGCCAAGTGTTTTATAGGTTGCCCAAGGTGGGCTATCAACTGGGGATCAAAAGACCCACCGCCCCCCAACGCATTGCCCAGATCCTCAGTGGTGAAATGGGCTACGGCGACATTGCCCAACGGGTAATCCGCCGCCTGGGCGGCAGCATGTTTAGCCGAGGTAAATAATGGTTCCGCTGCTGGCTATAACAGTTTCCTCGTTGCTGTCCTCACTGCTGCCGTGCCCGCTGGCGGCAGGCTGGGAACTGATCTGGGAAAAGCAATTACCCACCAAAAGCGCCACGGGCCAAGCCATTGGTGGCTTCTCAGCCATACAACTAAATCCAAACCTGCGCAGTTTGCTGTTACTCAGCGATGCCCCGGCCAGCTTTGTGCTGGAGGCAAAATGGCGGGGATCACTCCTGGCACCCCAATGGCAACTGGGCGAACCCCAACCTCTGCTGAATCCCCCTGAAGGCCCCCTGGATGGGGAAGCCTTGGTGCGCGTTGGGCAGAACTATTGGATGGCCAGTGAGGGCCGCTTGGGGGGCTTGCAACCGGCGGCGTTGCTGGAGCTTCAGGCCGTTCCTGATGGTGGTAGCAGTGATGGTGTTGGAAGTGGAAAGTTGAAGGTGGTGGGTTTCCATCCGCTGCCCGAGGACTGGCAACCGCAACTGGGCCGAGGCCTGGCGCCCAACCAAGGCCCCGAGGCCCTGGTGGCACTGCCAGGCCAGCGGCTGCTGATCGCCGCTGAACGGCCGCTGCAGCAGGACCCCAACGGCCAGTTGCGGCTGCTGCTAGCCCAACTGGGGCCCAAGGGTCTGCGCTATGAGCCCATAGGCAGCCCACTTGCCTACAGCCCAGAACCTGGGGCTGCCGCCCATTGGGGGCTCACAGACCTGTTAGCCCTGGAGCCCGGCAACCGTGAACAAACTGGGCCGCTACTGGCCCTATGGCGCGGTTACGCCGAACCGCAGCGCTGGTGGAGTCGCCTAGAGCTACTGGCTCCGCTGCCCCTGGGGCCCAGTAGCCCAAAGCCCCAAGCCCCCTTGGCCCAATGGGATCTGCTAGCCGTCGGCCTAGGGCCAGACAATTGGGAAGCCATGGCCGTGGGACCAAGGCTTGCTGATGGGCGAAGCACCTTGCTACTGGCCAGCGATGACAACTTCAACCCCCTGCAGGCCAATCGCCTGGCCTTGATAGCGCCGAAACACAATGGCTGCCCCCCAGGAAAGCGACTGGGCCTGGGGCCGGGACAGGGTCCGGGACAGAGGCAGGG
>Ga0214921_10002847_pt1 | contig 27385 bp, 27 predicted proteins | sample LL1505_MetaG_FD_177992 | JGI IMG/M metagenome (GOLD analysis project Ga0214921, IMG submission 177992) | Freshwater microbial communities from Lake Lanier, Atlanta, Georgia, United States - LL-1505 | ecosystem: Environmental > Aquatic > Freshwater > Lake | place: USA: Georgia | collected... | reverse complement strand
TATACCAGTTAATATTTTCAAAATCTGTATACCTATAATATATACTACCTGGATCTGCTTTTGGTCCTAAACTATGTTCATCTGCTAAAAAATCATTAATACTAATAAATGCATTTTCATCAGTAGCAGCTCTTTTTAATCCTTTTGAAAATCTTTTTAGTTTATTTATTAATTTTAATTTACTAAATTTATAATCTTTGTAAATATTTGAATTCATAAATTGAGTTAGATTAAAAAATTGATTTAATATATTTATATACTTAAATAAATGAATTTATACTAATTAATGAATAAAGAAGATTTACCATGGATAGAAAAATATCGTCCCCGCAATATATCTGATATATTATTTGATAATATTCTTAGAGATAAATTCAATCGGATTATTGAAACTAAAATCTATCCCAATTTAATTTTAATGGGTAATCCTGGTGTTGGTAAAACAAGCACTCTTTTAGCGTTTGCTAGACAAGTAACTGGGAAATATTATAATGATGCAGTTTTAGAATTAAATGCTTCAGATAATCGTGGATTAGACATCGTAGATAAAATGATTATTCATTTTTGTAAAAAAATAGTGACAGATAAAGAAGGAAACTTATTAAAGAAATTTATTATTTTTGATGAAGCCGATAATATAACACCAAAAGCACAATATGTAATTAGTGATTTGATTGATCAATTTAGTGCTACTACAGTATTTACATTTACGTGTAATGATTCTACACAAATTATTGAATCAATTCAAAGTAAATCATTAATTATTAAATTCAATAAAGTTAATGAAAAGAATATGAAAATAAGATTAAATGAAATCTGCAGATTAGAAAAAATTTCTATAGATGAATCTATTATTGATGAAATTATTTTAAATTCAGAAGGAGATATGAGAACATCATTAATTAATTTAGAAGTAATTAATAAAGGTTTGAAAGAAATTGATAAAAAAAATTATAGAAATTTAATGACTAATAAGATTGAAAAGAATCTATTGGATCAATTATTAATTTCTATTATTGATGGTAATTTTTTAGATTGTGTAAAATATTATAAACAAATAAAAAATAATGGATATTCAAATATTGATATTATTTATAATATGATTAATCATGTAAAAATCGTAGATATAGATGAACCAACTAGAATAAAATTATTAGCTCGATTAAGTAAAACATTTGTTATTTTGAATGATAAGAGTGAATCTGATGTACAGATTTATGGCTTGTTTAGTTATTTTTAAGGAGTTTACTGAGTTAGAAAACTCTCTTCATTTATACAAACCATCATGCTATTTTTAATAGCACATATTTCATTTTTATCATTAATAGATATTTCAATTGGTTTATTATTTTTATCAAATGATTTTATAGGTACATTATTTTTTAATTTATAATTAATATTATCTGCAATAGATTTATCTAAAACTTTAGATAAATCATTTTTTAAATCTTTTAACATAGGCTTAATATTAGGAATTTTAAATTTTTCTATTATTTTATTAGATTTTTGCTTTTGAATATAATAACCGTCTATTGTATAATAAGACATATAATTAATAAATAAAAAAATTAAATTAAATAACTTTTTTCTTTCTTCCTCTTTTTACTGGTTCAACTTTTACTTCACTATCTAGAAGTTTAAATGCATCATCTGCTTCTTTTTTAGTTTCCTCAACCTTCTTTACTTCCTCTACCTTCTTAACCTTCTTATCTCCTTCATCATCCGAATCAATAAATCCCATACTTCCCTTACTTAATTCATTCTTTCTAGATTCTTCTTTTGCATAATCATATACCCATGATTTTTCAACATTATTTTCTTTAACATCAAAGAAGTTTATTTCATAATTTCTAGAAGTATAAACTTTTCTTCTTGGCATACTCATAAAAATAGTAGTGGGTATTTGATCAACAATATCTATTATTAAAGGTTGATTTTCATAATCTTCTGGTTTCTTTCTTAAAATTCTTCCAACTGTTTGTACAATACTTGCCTTTGGTGTACACATAATCATAGTATCTAATGCTTGAATATCTAATCCTTCACTAACCATTTCAAAAGTAGCTAAAATTAAATCCTTTGATTCAGAAATTTTAAGATCTTTTTCTTTCATTCCTCCAACATAAAATCCAATATCTCCTTCAAACACTCCTTTCAACATTTCATTTAATTTTTCTAATTGTACCTTTCTGCCTGATAGAATTAGAACTTTTCTAGAAGGATCTTTTTCTTTAAGATTATAAATTAGATCATATATATAAGAATTTCTCTTATCTATTTCTGTAAGATTTGTAATAACAATTGGTTGAATAGATTTACCATTCTTACCAATAATATCTCTAAATTTTCTATCCTTTACCGAATAATTATGCATTTCTACTTTTACTTTATGTTTTAATGCTACTTCTTCTTTATACATCATATCTCCAAGAAACCAATAAAATACCTTCTCAGTTTTATCGGATCTATTTGGAGTAGCTGATAAACCTAATGTATAAGGAGTATTAATTTTAAGAAGGGCTTGTGAAAATACACGTGAAGATAAGTGATGACATTCATCGTAGATGACAAAGTCAAATTTAGAAAAGATATCTACTTCATAATCTTTCATGGCGATAGATTGAAGCATACCAACAACAAAATCTTTATCAATGTCAATCTTATTTTGTTGAATTTTTCCAATTGAACAATCTGTATATTGTTTTATTCTTTCAATCCATTGATTCATTAAGAATTCTTTATGCACTACAATTAGTGTTCTTCCTTTTAAAATTGTTGCCAAATATATACCTAAAACTGTCTTGCCCCTACCAGTAGGCACGGATAATAATCCTCCACCATCTTTTTTTATTTTTGGTAAAACAATATTTACAATATCTTTTTGATAATCGCGCAGTTCTCCCTTAAATTTTAAATCTAATGGATTACATGGTTTTACAGATGATATAATATTAGGAAATTTTTTAAGACCATAAAATTTTGGAATAAATAGTTTATCACTTGTTTCTGCAAAAATATCGAAAGGTTCATTTTTTTCAATTGCAAAATCAGATGTTATCTTAGGTAAAATATTTAGTTCTTTTTTAATTATTTCAAGTTGATCTTTAATTGTTTTTTTTAAAACATAAGATCCATTTGTTGTTATATATAGTGACATAAATCTAATAATGTTGTATATTTATATATTAATTTAGTTTTATGTTATATAAATATCAATTTTTAACTAACTAATATTATTTACTAATTAATTTTAAATTGAGAATTATTATATAATATATATTATTATGGAATCAGTCAATAATTTTATAGGAGGTGCAGTTTCAAGTTTAGATACTGCTGTAACAGATATGTTAGATAATAAATATTTATTTATAATAATTATAGTTTTAGTTTTATTATATGGTAGTTCAAATGAATCTAGATTAACTAGTGAAATAATGAGATTATTTAACTCACCATTATCTCGTATATTTCTTATGGGGTTTATTTATTATATTGCTACCAAGAATGTACCTTTAGCTATATTAATGCTAACTGCAACTATTGTAACAATGCATACTCATAATAAACGTAAGATGAATATTATGATGTTATCTTTACATCATAATGGTTTACTTAAAACTGGTACTAGAAAACGCCGCCGTAGTTCTAAAAAATATAGTTCAAGAGAAAAATCATCTGAAAGTAAATTAAATAAAGTACTTTATAAATTAATTGTTGGATTAAATAAGGTAGTAGAAACAGGCGTATCATTAATACCTAAAAATTTAACAAATCTTGCAGTTCAAGCAAAAGAAATGTCAGCTGCTATGGGTAAACCAACACCAAAAGTTGTTAAAAAAATTGCTAAACAAATAAAACAAACTGCTAAAAAAAATGGACAAACAACACCAAAAGTAGTTAAAAAATTAGTTTCAGAATCACCAAAGTCATCACCTAAATCATCCCCTATGTCATCACCTAAATCATCCCCTAAATCATCCCCTATGTCATCACCTAAATCATCACCTAAATCTGCTAGTTCAACACGCAGTTCATCACCTAAATCTGAAACATTATTATCACCCGTAATAATAAAAAAATTACTTAAAGATAGAAGAGTAAACCCATCTCAAGCTCAAAAATTAAGTAAATTAAAATCAGATCAAGTATTAAATTTAATAAAGCCAGAAGATGTAATGGATTTATATGTAAATGAGAAAGTTTCTAATAAATTATTACAAAAATTATTAGAAAAAATATCACAAGCTAAACCACAAATAATTTTTCCAAAAAATACAAAAAAATCTGAGTTCTTTTCATCATTTTATTAACTGAATAAATTATAAACTAAATTGAAGATTAAATATTTAATTATTATTTTTATATAATTAAATATATAAATGAGTACAAAAATTAAGAAAGATACAAAAGACAAAGAATATTCAAGCGATTTTAAAGATGATTGTAAAGGATATACTGAATTACCAGATACATTATCAAAAAGAAAAAGAATAATTGCTATTGGTGATGTACATGGAGATTTAAATTTAACAATTGAAAATTTAAAAATTGCAAAAGTTATTGAAGTTACTGAAAAAAGAAAAAACTCTTTAGAGATTACATTTGAAGATGAATCTAAAGTATATTATAAATGGATTGGTGATGATACTGTAATAGTTCAAGTAGGTGATCAAGTAGATCGATGCAGACCAGTTGGATCTGGCAGAGTCTGTGTTGTAGATAAAGAAGCAACAATCGATGATGAACACAGTGATGTAAAAATATTAGATTTGTTTACTGAATTAAATAGATTAGCAAAGAAAGATAATGGAATAGTTATTAGTTTATTAGGCAATCATGAAATAATGAATTATCAAGGAAATGTTAATTATGTATCTTATAAAGGAGTTCATAATAAAGATTTTGAAGGAGTAAATCAAAAAAAAGAATATAGAAAAAAAGATGGCTCTACATTTGATGACGGTATTGAAGGAAGACGATATGCTTTTCGTGAAAAAATTAATAAAAAATTAGCATGTACACGTCAATCTGCAGTAATTGTTGGTAGTTTTATATTTGTACATGGAGGTATAGTAAATGAATTAGCACAAAATTATAAAATTGAAAAAGTAAATAGTGTAATTAGAAAATGGCTTATAAAAAAAATAGATGATAATAATAGTGATTTAGAAAATATATTAAATTCATCATCAATATCACCTTTTTGGACTCGTTTATTTGGTCACTTACCTTCCGGATTATCAGCAAGTGATTCTAGATGTGAAGAAATTACTGAAGTTTTAAAAACATGGGGTGATGGTAAAAATGGTTTAAAAGGTATGGTTATTGGTCATACACCTCAAATAGAAAAAGGTATTAATAGTACATGTGGAAAAAAAATTTGGAGAGTTGATATTGGAGCATCAAAAGCATTTGATGTATTTGATAAAATAAAAAAAAGTGGAAGAAAACCTGCAGTATTAGAGATTGTAGATGATGGTAAGGAATTTAATATTCTTAGTTAAAATATATATAGTTCTTAGTTTTTAGTTTTTAGTTTATTTATATATGTATATTATATAAATATACATATGGAAAATATTTCAAAACCCTCTTTAATTTTTACAACTAGTATGTATGGTGGTGGTACAGTAATATTAACTTCATTAATTTCTTGGTTTATTGTTTTAGGAGCGTATCCTGGTTATAGTCGTTTACATTTTTATATATCTAATTTTATACCATTGATAGTTTGTATTTTAGTTTTATGGCTAGTTAATAGTATATATTCAGAAAAAGAAAATCAAATTCTACCACTATCCCTTATAGTCATGTGTTTGATTATTTCTATTGTATCATCTATATATGCAATTATAAGTGCAAAGAAAGTATCAGATACATCTAAAAAAAATTGAAAAATTTAATCTAAATGTGTTCAATATTTAGGAAGTGAAAAATATAGATTAAAAATGTCGACTTCATCAGCCAGTTCTGAAAAGGAGGCATCTCCATCTGTATCAGTAGGTGCATCAGTAGGTGCATCAGTAGGTGCATCAGTAGGTGCATCAGTAGGTGCATCAGTAGGTGCATCAGGAGGTGCATCAGGAGGTGCATCAGGAGGTGCTGGTGGAGAAAAAGCACCGACTATTTGTTACTTGTATCATTGTAGTATTGATATTGATAAAGTTCCAATGATGGATTACAGTCGATCATACACTAATGAAATGGTCGTTCAAGCTGAATCAGAAGCGAAGGCTCTTGAAATTGCTGGATATTCTAACAGAGGACACGATACTCGTGAAATTTGGAAAGATGTTTCCAAGATTTTTATTCATCGAATAGGGATATCTGATTCAAAGGGTAACTTTGGGGTTGTTGTTAGCAGTCAGGAAGATACTGGATAAATGTATACAGAATTTGCAAATATTTAATAATTTATATAAATTATTAAATTATTTATTTATAAATGTTTTTCAGCTTCTTTTAATTGTTCAGCATAAGTTGAATTAGGCATATCTTTTTTTGCTTTATCTAATGCTACTTTAGCTTTTGACATTGCTTCTGGTCTATTGACATTTAATTTTTTCATGGTAGTTCCAAGAAATTCTTGCCATAATTTAAGAGCGGGGTTAAGACCACCTTTTCCTTTCTTAGAGCTTTTTTTAGATCCCTTTTTAGAAGCACGACGTCTTTTACCACCACTTAAACCTCCAGAAACACCGCCTTTACGAGAGCCTTTCTTGGAGGAAGCACGACGTCTGCGACCACCACTTAAGCCTCCGGAAACGCCCCCTTTACGGGAACCTTTTTTGGATCCTTTCTTGGAGGAAGCACGGCGTCTGCGACCACCACTTAAGCCTCCAGAAACACCGCCCTTACGGGAACCTTTTTTGGATCCTTTCTTGGAGGAAGCACGGCGTCTGCGACCACCACTTAAGCCTCCAGAAACACCGCCCTTACGGGAACCTTTTTTGGAGCCTTTCTTGGAGGAAGCACGACGTCTGCGACCACCACTTAAGCCTCCGGAAACACCGCCTTTACGGGAACCTTTTTTGGAGCCTTTCTTGGAGGAAGCACGGCGTCTGCGACCACCACTTAAGCCTCCAGAAACACCGCCTTTACGGGAACCTTTCTTGGAGCCTTTCCTGGAGGAAGCACGACGTCTGCGACCACCACTTAAGCCTCCTGAGACACCGCCCTTACGGGAACCTTTCTTGGAGCCTTTCTTGGAGGAAGCACGGCGTCTGCGACCACCACTTAAGCCTCCTGAGACACCGCCCTTACGGGAACCTTTCTTGGATCCTTTCTTGGAGGAAGCACGACGTCTGCGACCACCACTTAAGCCTCCTGAGACACCGCCCTTACGGGAACCTTTCTTGGATCCTTTCTTGGCACGACGTCTTTTACCACCACTTAAGCCACCTGAGACACCACCTTTACGGGAACCTTTTTTGGATCCTTTCTTGGCACGACGTCTTTTACCACCACTTAAGCCACCGGAAACACCACCTTTACGAGAACCTTTTTTGGATCCTTTCTTGGAGGCACGGCGTCTTTTACCACCACTTAAGCCTCCTGAGACACCCCCTTTACGAGAACCTTTTTTGGATCCTTTCTTGGATCCTTTTTTAGATGAATGTCTTTTGCCACCGAAAATTTCAGTAATTTTGTTTTCAATTTCACTAGTGTTCATTTATATATATTAATAATACAAAAAATAAAACAAAAAATAAAATTGAATAATAATTAATAAAAATATAAAACTATATTAATAAATTAAACTAATTAAAATGGGAGTTCCTGGGTTTTTTGCATGGATATTAAAAAATTATAAAAAAACAAATATGATTACAAACATCACTGAAACTCATGAATTAAAAAATAATGTATCAAATTTATTTATTGATACAAATTGTCTAATTCATCCACAATGTTTTAGTATTTTAGCTGAGAATAAAGATCTAAAAAATATAGATCATTTAGAAAATAAAATGATAAATCAAGTAATAAAATATTTATCAGAAATTATTGAAATTGTTAATCCAACTTCTTTAATATATATAGCAATTGATGGTGTTGCACCTATGGCAAAAATTAAACACCAACGTACTAGAAGATTTAAATCGGTAAGAGACAATGAAATAAAGAATGATATACGTCGAAAACACAAAGTTCCTGAAGAACAGTTGTGGTCAAATGCTTGTATTACACCTGGTACAATTTTTATGGAAAAATTAAATAAGGCAATAATAAATTATATTAATTTTTCAAAAACAAAGCAAAATAAAAATAGAACTGTATTATTTTCTTCATCAAATACTCCAGCAGAAGGTGAACATAAAGTTTTACAATATATACGCAACAATCCTCCAAAAGAGACTGACAATAGTGTTATCTATGGATTAGATGCAGATTTATTATTCTTATCATTATCTACCCATAATAAAAATATTTATTTAATTCGTGAATCTCAAGAATTAGGTAAAGAAGCTGAAATGAGTGTAGAGCAACAATCAAAATTTAATTATGTAAGTATTGATATATTGAGAGAATGTATCATTAATGAAATGATCTATCGTATTGCATATGAGGGTGATAATAAAATGGAAGAAAAAATAAAGAGTTCATATAAGAGATTTATAAATGATTTTACATTTGTTTGTTTTCTCTTAGGAAATGATTTTGTTCCGAATATAGTGTCATTAAATTTAAAAGCGGCTAGTAAAAAGATAGATAATGGATTAGATATTATTATTGAAAAGTATAGTGATATTTTTAAGGAACTAAATAAAAATCAAGCCAAAGATTTTCAATTTCTTATTAATAATGATTGCTCTATTAATTATCAATTCCTTAGAAAGTTTTGTAAAGAATTAGCAGATCATGAAACAGATTTTCTAAAACAGATTGCATTTAATAAACGTTTCTTTCCTCAACCACAAGGATTATTATCTGAATGTGAATTAGAACTTTTTAGATTGGATAATATTTGTTTTAAAGTTAAAGATCCTATTCAATTAGGTACAGCAAAGGATAAAGAAAGATATTATAAACATTATTTTGAAATTGATTTACCATCACCTAAAATTAATGATATATGTAAAGAATATATTTATGGATTGTATTGGATTAATAATTATTATATGAAAGATTGTATTGATTGGACATGGTGTTTTCCACATCATCATGGATTATTTATATCCGATTTATCAAATTATCTTGAAAGTACTAGCGAAGTTGAATTTAATAAGATATTTATTAAACCTGTAAATAATAATTATAATAAAGTAAAACCATTTGAACAGTTAATGATGGTATTACCAAAACAATTAAGTTATATGCTACCGATTCAATTAAAAAAAATAATGCAGACAGATGAAACAATTAAAAAATTATCACCAATGATTTTTGATCAAGATATGTTATATAAAACAAAACTATGGCAAGCTATACCAAATGTTGAAATGATACCATTAGAACATATTCAAGATTTAGTTAGTAAAGTAATATTAAATGAACTAGATTTAAAACGTAATAAAACGAATAAAGTGTATCAAAATGAAATGTAAATTTATTTTATAATTTTATAATTTTTTTATTTATTAATACATGGAACCAGAAAAAAAGTTCAAAAATTTAAATGCTAGATATACCAAGTATCTTAATGAGGTATCTAAAATATTAATAAATTATGATAAAAAAAAGGAATATTCTTTTGAAGAAATTAATGTAATTTATGAAACTATTTCAAAAATAAATCTAGAAAATTTAATAGTAGAAAATGATATTAATCATTTATTTCAAAATTATGCAAAATCAAATGAAACAATTATTAAATTAGAAAGCATTGTAAAAAAAAGAAATACAATTATAATTAAAAATTTATTAACATCTGAATTATACAAAAAATTTATTAATAAATTATCTGTAGATCATAAATCTTCATCTAAAAAAATAGAAACTATTATCTTAAAATTAATAAAAAAATATTCAATGGTATGGAAATGCTGTTGGACATTTATAGAAATTACTAATAATGGTGTTATAAAAAATATTCAATTATTTGATATAAATGATATAAATTTTATAAAAGAGAATTTAAAACAAATATAAATAAATGAGTTGAATATATAAAATAAATAAAATAATTTAAATATATAGTAATGACCGATAATTCTAATTCAAATTCAATAATAAAAAGTGTAAATACAGAACATATATCAAATCGAATTTTATTTATTCGGAATTTGTTAAAAGGGAAGCAATTAGAACCGATTATTATGATTGATTTTGATAACTGTAATACTGAATATGTCGAAAAATCAAGGGATGAATATGATGTTCGTAATATAATATATAAAAGAGTTTTAGATTTTAATAAAATTATTAATGAAATTGGTGGACGATTAGAATATATTAAATCTGGTACAACTGGTCATACATTTAAAGGGACCTCTATAATTGATCCAAATAATAAATTAAATAATTTAAGTTATGCTGTAAAAATAGTCGCATATCCTAAAAGAGAAAATTATGGAGATGTAAATAATGTAGAGCGTCCTGAAAATGCTGAATTAATAATGTTAAGAACATTAAGTTATTTTGTATGCAATCAACAGACACCTCATATCGTATTACCTATTGCTACATTTAATACTGAAATCAAACCATTTATAAATTTGATAAGAGATAATGCGAAGGGAAATAAGAAATTTGATGAATTTATGAAAAAATACAAACATGGTGATTATTATGATAATATATCTGTATTAATATCAGAATGGGCAAATGGAGGAGATTTATTAGATTATATTAGGGCAAATTATAAAACAATGACATTAAAAGAATGGCGTGTAATGTTTTTCCAATTATTAAGTGCATTAGCTGTAATTCATAAGAAATATCCATCATTTAGACATAATGATATGAAAGCAAATAATATTTTATTACAAATATCGGATAATAAATCAAGTCAAACTAGATATAGATACAAAGTAAATGGAATGGAATATATGGTTCCAAATATAGGAATTCAAGTAAAACTATGGGATTTTGATTTTGCATGTATACCAGGAATAGTAGATAATGCAAAAGTAGATGCAGAATGGACAAAAAAAATAAATATTAAATCACAGATGAATCGTTATTATGATATTCATTATTTTTTCAATACATTAACTAAGAAGGGATTTTTTGATAATTTTTGGGATGCGCCGGAAATCCCGCAAAAAATAAAAGAATTTGTGAGAAGAGTAGTTCCGGAAAAATATGCTGAAGGAGAATATGTTAGTGAAAGAGGTAGAATATTAATAGATAAAGAATATACTACACCAGATGAAATTATAAAAATTGATCCATTTTTTGAGAAAATGAGGGTAAAGAAAGAGATATAAGAAATTACATTCTAGCTAAATAAAAAGCTACTAAAGCAGCAAATATAATTACTACATATAATAGTGGGACAGAGTATTTTTTATCTTTAGATAAAACTAGAATTTTCAAATCCATATTATCATTAAATAATATTTTTGGTCGTTGTATTAAAATAATTGCAATTATAATAGTATAAATTAGTAATGTTGACTTTAATTTTTGATCAATTTCAATTGGCATTAACTATATATTCTTAAAATATAAAAAAATTATTATTTAAATTTTTTATAATTTTTCAAATATGAGTTTATTTTATTAAACTCCTCTATTAAACTCCTCTATATTCATTAGTTTCATTATCATCTAAAAATAATGTTCTAAAAAATACATTTCCTTTTATGTTATACCTTGGTTGAGCTTTATTAATAATTGCTTCTGTTTTAGCAACAAATGTATAATTCTTTTTTTTATCAGAGTAAGATTCTTTTCGAATTGTAAGAGAATATTCCATAGTTAAATTAACTTTATATTGATCGTCAATTTCTTCACCTTGTATATTTTTAAATTTAATAAATGATACCTTATATAAATTTCTACTCATATCATTCATTTTATTTTCTAAATATTTTGCAATAAATTCAAAAGGTTTCGAAATACCTTCAATTGGTGTAGGATTTCTATCTTGAACATTATATGTTGTTTCTTGATTTCTATTAGCTAATAATCTAATTCTATCTAATGAATCATTGACTGCTTTAAAATATTTTAATTTCTTAACATCTAAATCATTATCAAAATCTAAAGGGTAATAATGTTTTGGTTGAGTTAAAGATAAATCATTAAGATCGTACGAATTTAATCTATATTGGGAGTGATAATTATAAATATCCATTTTTTCGATTGTTTTTTTTTCTTTATAATAAAATAAATACCAGGTAATTACTATTATTAATCCTAATTGTAAATATAAATTCATTTTCTATATAATTAATAATATAAAAATAATATAAAAATAATATAAAAATAATATAAAAATAATATAAATATATTTTTATATTTTTTTAATTTTCAATTTAAGCATCATGTACTTCAAATAAAGTATGTTCATCTTCTGTATCAGGATCATCTAATTCTTCATCGGGAATATCTTGTTGAATATCTAATGCATCTTTTTCTTCTTGGTCATCTTCATTAAGTTCTTTAATTATTTTTTGTTCTTCTTCTGTTTGATTAAATTGTAAATTAGTTGTTTGGTCAAATGATATTATTTCTGCTACAGATTCAATCATATATTTAAATTTTTTATATTCAATATGATTTAATTGTTTATTAAAAATAGAATAACAATAATTTATAATATTAGAAATTAGAAATACTAAATTAGATTTAGTATAATTATCATCATTTAAATCAATTAAATATGCTAATTCAGATAATGTATAAAATATAATTATATGATCATTATCTTTTAATGATATTAAATAACTTGCATCAATATATTTTTTATTAATTAATAGATCTTTATCATTAAATTTAAAATCAGTTTGATGTTGAATACCATTATTTAATAAATTCCAATTAATTAAAATTTTTTTATTATTTTCTTTGGTGGTATTAATATATTTAAACTTAGATTGAAAATTTAATACAATTTGAGAATCTTTACTAATATTTACTTCTTGTTTAGCAAAATAATCTTGTTTATTTTTAGAATATTTATCATATATATTTGATGATTTTTGTATTATTTGAATATTTTTCTTATTTTTTATTTGATAAATAATTTTCTGAGAAAACTCCATTAATTTTTTTAAAGCATTTATTCTATTTCTCATAATTTCATCGAGAATTTCTTTATGAGTTAATATTTCATTAGTATAATAATTATTTTTTTGATAATCTTCAATATTAATATATTTACTATCAAATCCTAAATACTTTAATTTATTTTCAATTGAATAATTGGTTTTAATAAATTTACCAGTACCTTTAATTTCTACATAATTTTTCCCTTTTTCTTTATAACCTAATAAATTATTTTCTAATACACTATAAAAAATTTCTATTTTATCTTTATTTATAATTAATACATCTTGATTAAAATATTCATGTTTGGGAGTAAATATTACATCTTTTACTATTACAGTTTCACTCGATTGTCCTAAATAATTATGATCTAAAATATATGTATTTTGTTTTAAATAAATATTTTCATTATTAATATTTATATTTTCACCTATTATTGATTCTAATTTATTAATAAAAATAGTAATTAATTTATCATAAGTGGAATCATAATATTTTTTATAATTTTCTTCCATTTTTTTAATAAATTTTTCTTCTTTTGTTATTTTTTTTTCATTTTTAAGTTCTTTAATATGTTCAATTTTAATAAATTTTTGTAATTTTTTATTTCTATAATTTCTTAATAATTCATTAATTTTTTTTATATCATTTTCATTTCTTGAATCTAATTCAGAATCTGTTAATACAGTTGTTTTCTTAGAACCATCTGTATTAAATTTTTCAAATAACATTTTTTTAAAATATATTTTTAATTCTTCTTCTATTTTATTTATTTTTATTACCGGTTCATAAAATTTCCTTATATTAGATGTAAGAAATGGTAAGATTTTTAATTTTCGATATGGTAATGAAAAAGATTCAACTTTACCATCTAATTCATATCTTGGATGTTGTGTACCAACTCTGATTTTAATTTTATTATTATTAATTTCTATTTTTTCAGACATTAATAATTCTATTTTATCTAATGTTTCTTTTGCACTGCTATTATTAAATTGAGTATTTAATTTTAAGAAAAATCGAGTTGAAATAGTATCAAATAAATAATTATTTTTATTATTAGCGAATGTTTCAGTAATAGTATTTAATAAATTAATAAATGTATGTATTATTATTTCAATACTTATTCTTGAAAAACTTTTATCTTCTTTGGTATGTTGTTCAAAATACCAAATATTAAATTTAACCATCATTCCTGCAAAATAATATATTAAATAACATAAAATTTTGTAATTGCTAATTGGTTCAATATCATTTGAATTATTTATTCTAATATAAATATTATTAAATAATCCAAATGCAAATTTATTAAATAATAAATAATTATAATTTTTATCAAAATTTAAAAAGAAAATTTGATTGTTACTTAGATCTAATAAAATTAATAATAAAATATATGCTAAAATATTATTGTATTTTATTTTTTTATATTTATCAGTATCATCACTTGTATAAACAAAAATATCATTATCAAGTTTAAATAAGAAATAATTTGTTATTGATGTATTTATACCATATATTTTTGCATCGTTTTCTTTTTTTAGTTTTCGATTAGATGTATTTTCTGATCTTATTAAATTATTTGATGTTTCAATTAAATCGATAGTAGTTTTTGTAATTTCTTGTCTTTTTAATCTTGCCATTGGCATATTTCCAACATACATATTCAAATTCATCACATATCCAATTCTATCAATAATCTTATCAATATTTTTAATAGATTTACCAAATTTTTCATATTTTGATAATTCCTCTAATTTTTGTGAACTACTTGATAAATTTAATGTAAATACTCCTCCTTGATATGTTTCTGCAATAAATTTCTTAATATCAAGAAGTTGAGAACAGCTCTTGCAAATAAATTCTCCTTCTTTATTTTCTATTTTATATTTTTTAATAAATTCATACAACGCTTGATCAAATACAGAAGGATCTCTATTTTTTAACATAAGAATTTTATTAAAAGTTACAGTATGTTGACATGTTGCATTTTGTAATAAAGTATCCTCAAATGATTGTTTTTCTTCTTCAAATATTTCAATAATTTTTTCATCTTCTTTTAATTTTGGAACTTTTGGAATTTTTATCATTGGTGAATTAACTCCTGGTATTTTATCTTCATTTTTATCATATTCATCAGTAGTTTTAGGCAATTTTATATAATATAATAATTTTATAACTTTTGTATAATGTTCATCACGAATATTTAATTGTAAAAAACGATCTTGTATATTAGCAACTAATTTTTTTAAATAATATATATTTGCAGGTGCATCATTAATTTCATTCGTTAATATTTCATAGGTAAGTGTTGAAATTTTATTGTATATATTATCTAATAATGTTTTTAAATATGATTCAAAATTATTTTTACTTACAGATTGATATTTAGTACTAATTAATTTATCTTTTTCAATATCAAAAATCCAATACATTATTTTATCATTGTTTTTAACATTAAAAAATATATTTTCTAATAATTTTATACTAGCTTCATATCCATTACTATTTATAGTACGAATATCTTTAAAATCTTTTAAACTCATACATCTTATTTGTTGAGAATTATTAAATAAAGAAACAGGTAAGGCAACTCCGATAATATTTGATATTATATTTTTAGATAATGGTCGTAATTCAATTAATCTATTATAAGAGCCAATTAAATTACGATTATCTAAAAATTCTAAATTAGAATAACGAATTGCATCTACAAAATTTTGTGTTTTTAATTGAAAACCAACATTTTTAAAATTTTTAAAATTAATATAAGCAGAAACACGCATTTCTTTTAAATCACTAAAAAATTCACTATTTTCAATATTAACATGACCAATACTAACAAATTTATTTATAATTGCAACTTCTTCTGTATCATTATATAATACAATTTTACGATTAATCATTGATTGATAAAATATTTTTTCAATATCTTTTTTATTTACATCAGGCATGTAATAATCTTTAATTTTATTAATTTTTGTAATAATATATTTTAATTTGGTATCATTTCTTTTATTACTTTTTTCATTTTGATTAATTTTAGTATTTTGAACTCCTTCAATTTTTTCATATTTTTCATTATCTTTGTGAAATCTTAAAAATTCATCTGTTATAGGAATTAATAATTGTTTTTTAAATAGTTCATTAATTTTTTTATCAGCACTTATATAATTTAAATCTACGTTATCATAATCTATTAATAAATTATATAAAGATTGAGTTAATCCAGAACTTATTTCATCTATATTTAATAAACTTTCAATCGTAGCATAATCAATAGTTTCAAATTTTGAATCAACGATATTTATATATTTAAATTCTAATTTTTTTATATTTTGATCTTCAAAAATTTTCATTATATTATTTTTATCTTCAAATTGATAAATTTTTTTAAAAATAATTAATAACAATGCATTGTGGTATCTGTTTTCATTGTCTTTAGAAAAAAAAGGATCTTCTGCATTTTGATCAATTAATGTATCAATAAATTTTTTAGCAAAAATTAAATCACCATCAAATTCAGTTAAATTTTTATCTATTATAATAAAAATATTATTAAATAATTTATATGAATTAATAATGGTTGAATTCAATATTGATGTTAATTGAGTAATTTTATTAGAATTAAAAATATTAATAATATTTGAGACAAATAAACTTTCTGCATTTTCTATATCTTTTTCTAGGTTTAATTGAATACCAAAATAAAGAATACAATATATAATAATATATTTTTCTATTACATCTATAATTTGTTGAATCTGTTCTTTATTTTTTAATAATTCATTAATTTTTTGCTTAGAATTATTATTATTAATACTCTTTTCAATTAATTTAAGATATGATTCTTCTTTTCCAAATGATTTTATATTTTTTAATTTTTCAACCTTAAGATCTTTATAAATTTCATCAATACTGTTATATATTATAGTATCTATTTCACTTATATAATTCATATATAGTAATTTATAATATACATTATATTTTTTTAATGATAAAAACTAATTAAAAAAATTGATAATATAAATCTTTATTTAAAGATATAATAGATATTATAATTATAACATGGCACTTCAAATTTTAAATTCGATTGATTTAACTATTTATATGAATGATTTTGATACTATTAAACAAAATATTTATGATTTTAATCAAAAAAGCTTTCATAAGATCTCATTTAAATATAATCATACACCTGATGATAAACGTATGATTATTTTTAATGATTTTGTAAAGACTCCAACTAAAGATCAACTATTTAATAATTCTAGATCTATTGTACTCTCTCTAGAAGATTCTAAATATAAACTTGTAGCATACACTCATCCAGTAGTAGACTATAATAATCATGGAAAGATGAGTGGATTTACTGATAAACAATTTACTGAATGTTATGAAGGTACATTAGTTTCAGTTTATCATTGTAATGGAAAATGGAATTACTCAACTAGACGTTGTTTAGATGCTGCTCAATCATTTTGGACTTACAATAGTAAAATCAGTGATGTATCTCATTATGATATGTTTGTTGATTCACTAGTAAATTCTGTAGCAGATTTTGAAGCAAGTTTAGAAGTGGGTAAATCATATTATTTTGTACTAGTTCATCATAAAAATAAAACATATGTAGATTATAGTGAACGTTTTGGAGCATCATATAAAAAACTATTTCTATTATTTGCAAGAGATTGTGAAATGAATGAAACAACTGAATATAATGAAGCACTTAAAGTGTATCTTGATTCTACAATTCCTTATACAAATGATAATGTAAAAGAAAAAATGGAATCAGAAAAAAATGTGATGGGATACTCACTAAATGATAATGGACAACTGTATGTATATCATACTAAATATTATGAACAATTTGAGAAAGCTGCTCCATATGCTCATTCATATGAAGTTATGTTAATTGAACTATATAAACGTGATAATCTAGATGAACATTTTAAACTATTTCCAGAAAATGCAAAATATAAAGGGACAGCATTTGATACTAAGGGTGTAATGTATGGAGTATTTACATATTCATCGATGACACTACTAAACCTATATTATTATTTTACAAGTTATGATGGAGTTGTGCTCAGTCAAAGAAATCCAGAAGATTTTAAGAAATTATTTATGGAAAAGAATTTTACACTCCAGAGCCTTCTATATAAAATGAAAGGAATGGTTCTTTCTCAAAAGAGAAAACTAGAACTAACTGATGTTAAAAAGATGTTAAAATACTATATTAATAGTCAAGATCTAGTAAGATGCCTTAAAGAAATGGAAGATGTAAAGAAAGTAGATGGTGTACTATTTAAGAAAATTAATCCTAAATACAATTCAAATGCTATTGTAAATGAATTCCTAAAGAACCTATAAAAAAATTGATTTATTAATTTATTGACTTATATTTACTTAATAGTATATATAAACCATGCAGACTGAAACTAAAATGGAAGAACTACATTCTGAATCTGAGCTATCCGAAACTGAAATGGATACTGATGACGAATCTTATGAAACTGAATCAGAAGCATCTGATGACGTACTTGATGTACTTGAAGATGAACTCGAAAAAGAAGTAGAAGCTCTGGAACGAGATGCTGATGAAAAAGAACTTGAAGATGAATTAGTTAAGGAAATGCAAGTTGAAGATGAAGATAGTGCAGATGATGATGATAGTGATGATGATAGTGAAGATGATGAACTAGATGAATCAGTAATGGAATAAATAAATTATTTTATAATTTTTCAATATCTTGATTTATTTGTTTAAAAATATCTCGAATATGATCAAATGTTTTCTTTATTAAATCTTTAATATCTTTACCATCTGTACGATATCTAATTAAAATTTCATTTAGATATAAAAATGGAATATTATATCCTGAAAATTCCATATGTTTTTGCTCTTGAAGATAATAAGAAATTAGATTACCAAGGGTAGCATTTTCATTTTGAATTTTAAGTAATCCTTTAGTAAGAACATCTTCACTTTCTTCTTTTTCTAAATTAGAAATAATTAATTTTTCTAATTTATTACATTTTCCAATTATAATTTTACAAGCTCTATTTAGTAGTTCAATTTCATCTAATTGTCTTGAACTATTAATTTCTAAATCAAAATCTGTAGGATCTTTTTCATCATAGTAGTGATAAGCCATTGCTCCTCCATAAATACCATCATTAACACCAATATTTAAACTAGTAATACAAGTTGCACGTAGTTCGTGACCTTTTCTTAATTTAACTAAAAGTATTGGTCGTTTATAAGGAGAATCAATTTGTTTTCCTTTGTAGTAGAAAATAGCATCATCTGTAGTAATATTTTGAATACTTTCTTTATTATTTTTTACATTAATATACATTGTTAAATTATTTGCTTTATCAACAATTCTATCTTTTTTTACTTCTAGATCATCATATGATTCAATAGTTTTAATATCATTGTCAATATTAAAAACTGGAATATTTCTAAATCTATCTTTTAACATATCATTATTAAAAATAGAAGTATTAGTATCAAAAACCATATCATCTTGATGAAAAGCATAAATTGGAACATATGACATAACTAATCTTCGGAGTGTGTTGACGAGAACATTATTAACATCTTTTCCAGAGATCTGAAGATTCAGTTGATTATTATGAAAATGATTGGTGGATTTTTGATGGGATTTTACTTTAAATTTGATATCTACCATTTTCCGTTAATTATATATAGTTATAATTGATATTTATTTAAATTAATATAAATATCAATTTTTTATTAGATTTACAAAGTAAATCTAATAAAAAATTAGTGTGAGCAAAGCGTTAGAAAAGCGTTTGCAAAGCTATAGCTCAATTTTTTATTTAATATATTAGATTTATAAAGTAATAATAATTTTATGAACAAATGGATCATAAATAGTAACATAATCATTTCTATTCTTAAGATTTTCTAAAAATTTTTTTAAAATAATAGCCAATTCTAAAAATTTCTGTTTATTTTCAAGTTGCATCGATATAACATCATTAGATATTTCAACTATTTTTAATTCCATTTGATATCTAAATTTAGCTTCCTTTGCAATAAATTCAGGAGCAGTTAATATGTAATTAAGCATATCTATTATTACATTGACTTTATTAAATTGATCAATTGTATTCGATATTTTAAAAAGGTAATCTTTAATAATTTCAATATGAGTATTTTTCTTTGATTCATAATCATCCATTATATTATTATAATATAGTTATATTATAATTAGTAATAGTTTAAATAAATTAAGATATCAATTTTTTTAGGAAATATATTAAATATACCATTTATTATGTAGCATCATTACTCCTTTTTTTTGATGTCCTATTATAAAATTAAAATGAATTAAATAGGGGGTTATATTTTTAAAATTTCTATAATAATATTTTCCAGTAGGAAATAAATTAAGTGGTAGTTTTTTATATTTTAATTTATTTTTAATTTCATTGATATATATTTGATCATCCCACATTTCTTTATTTATTTTAATTAATTTCGGATTAAATAATTTAAGAGTATTTTCATTTGATTGTATAAACATAAATCCTGAACAAAGTTCACTGTTGTCATCATCTGACATTGTATCATTTTGAATTAATAAATCATTATCACCTATATTATTTAATAAATATTTTATAAAATCCTTATTTTCATATACTATATCACCATCAGTAATACATACATATTTATATTTTAATAAATTTTCATGTATTATTTTAAATTTATTAAATGTTATATTAGCCCAATTACCTTTTCGAATTGTTTGAAAATTAGAATTATCTTCCTCATCAATTAACGTGGTTTCATAACCTTTTGATTTTAATAAATTATATCCTTCTTTTCCAATACAATATGAATGAGGTAATGGTGAATAATTAATATTTTCAAGTGATTTTAAACAATTTAAGGTATAATTGACATAACCAGTATTAGTTAGAGTCAAAAAAAAAAGTTATTATTGTTATTATTATGTTTTAATTTATGTTTTATAATTCGCATACCATACACTACTCCTCCTTTAATTTTTCTTTTAGGACGTTTTACAGTATTATCTAAATCATCTGTATCATCATCTTCCACTTTATCTGTAGTATCATTTGTTTCATCATCATATGTAGTATCATCTGTAATATCATCATTTTTTAATTGATCTTCAATTAGTTTTTTATTTTTTTTAGTCTTTTTGTCTTCCTTTTTATCTTCTTTTTTATCTTCTTTTTTGTCTTCCTTTTTTTCTTCCTTTTTGTCTTCCTTTTTGTCTGATGCAGATTCTTCTGAACTTAATTTTTCTACTTCATCATATCTATCTCCATAAACTTTTTTTTTAGCCATTACTATACATAAATCAAATATATCATCATATATTGCTTCACTGTATAATAGATCTTTTATATTCTTAAATTTATTTATATAGCTATTTTTAACATTTTCAGTATAAGTATTAAATAATTCATCGTTATTTATTAATTGTTTTGGTCCTGATAAACTAATATGAATATCAGGTTTAAATTTAATTAATTTATTTTGAAATGATAATCCATAAATAACTAAAGGTTTATTTTTTTTATTTTTTACAATTTGATTAAGAGTATCATAATTAGGATAATCAAATTTAATTAATTCAAAATTAAAATTTTCTGCAAGATTTTTAGCATATTCTGAAAGATGTAATTGTTCAAATCCACTTATTAATATTATACATTTTTTAAATAATTCTAAAAATTTTTCTATAATGTTCATTATAATATTAAAATATATAAATATTATTATGGATAAAAATAATATTATAAAAAAATCTATCGAGTTAGATTTTAGAGATAGATTTACTTTTGAACAGAGATCTTCAGAATGTGCTAGAATATTCTCTAAATTTCCAGGAAGAATTCCAGTAATTGTTCAAAGAAATAAAAAAAATAATGAAACACCAGTTATAGATAAAGAGAAATTTTTAGTCCCAGGCGATTTAACCCTAGGACAATTTGTATATGTAATTCGAAAAAGAATAAATTTACCTCCAGAAAAGGCTTTATTTTTATTTGTTGCAAATACATTACCAACAACTGGTTCACTTATGCGTGAAATATATCAGCTATATAAATATGAAGATGGATTTTTATATGTTATTTATAGTGGTGAAAATTCATTTGGTTAAGTAATATATTGATTTACTTGAGTAAGTTAACTTAAATAAAAAATAATAAAAAATAATATATGGAAAGAAAGAATTTACTTTTTATAAAAAATAATTGTACACTATCTAATAAGTTAGCTGTATTGGTTGATAATAATTATAAAATTATATCAATTGAAAAAGTTAAATTACCTGAAGAATTACAAAAATATGAAGTACCATTTCTAATAGTAAAAAATATTACTAAACCAATTGAATGTGAAAGAGCTCTTGCTTATTTAGAAAATTTAAAATTTTTTAATCAACAAACAAATAATATAACTAATAAAGTAGTACAAATGAAACCAATTGTTTCAGAATTAGATAAAACAGGTGTTAGTAAAGAATTTAATAAAATATCAGATGAATATGCATTTATTGAAGATGGTAAAAATATTGAAAAAATTCACAGGAGTTTAGAAAATATAGATGATACTAATAAAATAGATATAAAAACTGATTTTAATAATGATGTAAAATTAAAAGAATCAGAAACACCTGATCAAATAAGAGATATGGTAATGAATCGAAATAGACAGTTACAACTGCATTTACAAACTCGAGGGAGGCGCTAAGAAGTTTACATTTTTTTGCTAACTTCATCTACTAAATCATTCATACTTTTACAAAATATATGTATCATAGGCATTTCACTTCTATCATGACCTCCTATAGTAACAATTTCTAAGTGAGCATTAGGTAATGCTTTTTTTATTAAATATGCAGATTCTATAGGACATACTATATCATATTCTCCTTGTACCATATAAAGAGGTATATCTTTAATTTTTTGAATATTATCTAAAATATAATTATCATTTTTATCAGGAAAGAAAGATTTATTTATAAAATAATGACATTCTATTCTAGCTAATGGAATTATTCTATTAATATTTTTTAATACTTCATCATTCTTTTTTTCATTATAAAATGATGACATTGTAAATTCCCATGTTGACCATAATCTACATGCTTCGTGTTGAATTTTTTGATCTGTTGAAGTTAATCTTTTATAATAAGCTTTAACCATATCTTCTCTTTCTTCATGAGGTATAAAGTTTTCAAAATCTTCCCAAAATTTTGGATTCATACAAGATGCTCCTCCTTTCTTATAAAGCCAATCGATTTCAGATTGTCTTAATAAACAAACTCCATTAATAAGTAATCCTAATACTTTATCTGGATGATTAATTGCATAAATTAGAGATAAAGTTGATCCCCATGATCCACCTTGAACAATCCATTTTTTTATATTTAAATATTGTCTTAATTTTTCGATATCTTTAACTAAATCCCATGTAGTATTATTTTCTAATGAACCAAATGGAGTTGAGTTTCCACAACCTCTTTGATCAAATGCAATAATATGTAATCTAGATGTATCAAAATAATTTCTATATTTATGTCCTATTCCGCCACCTGGACCACCGTGTAAGTATACTAATGGGATACCATTCGGATTCCCAGTTTCTTCGTAATATATATTATGATTATCTCCAACATCTAAATAACCAGTTTTAAATGGGGGAATAACTTTTTCAGAATCTTTATTTTCACCACCATTTATAATATTTTTTAAATTCAAATATTTAGATTTATATTTATGATATTTATCCATATATAATACAATATATATATTACAATATATAAAAAAATAATTATTATATATTATATAATAATTAAAAATGGATTTTGATACATCAGAAATAGATACATTATCATCACCTGATCTAGTTAGCTTGTTTAATGATTTTCTATATGATCTATTAAAACAATTAAATACAATTATTAAAAATGATGCAGATATTACGTATTTTTACAGTATGTATAAGGATGTAATTAAGATGAATCAAGCATTAGTAATAGATCAATTTAATGTACATGTACTTCAGTTTTATGATCATATTAAAACAAAAGATGAAGCCTTCTTCATGAAAGAGAATGATGCAATTAAAAAGTATGAAGGAACGAGTGCAATTACAAAAATATTTAAATTTAAAACACTATTTCAACAATTAGGAAAGAAGGATAAAGATATGTTATTCTACTATCTAAATATTTTATGTTATATTGGTGCACGTTATTTTACATTAGCTAATAAATAATTGAAATTAGTTTACTAGTTTAACAGTTTACTTATTTTAATTTAAAAAGAAATATATACACTAATATATAAATGAGTGATATACAAATATCTGAACAAACTAGTGATATTTTTGAAAATCTAGTAAAATACTACAATGGTTGTAATGATATTAAATGTAAAGTAGAAGATTCTCAAATTAATAATCGTATTAAGAATTTTTACAAAGCTGTAAAAGGTGATGAAAAATTAAAAAATTATCTTCTAAAAAGAAATAAATTATTATTTTATAAAAATAAAAGCACGGAAATCCTTCCAAAAATTAATTTATATGCTTATTTTAAAGGAGAAGATAGAGAAGAAGTAGTTGAAAAAATCTGGGATAATCTTACTTTAATTTATCTATCTATTGAAGAATCATTAGAAACTAAAGATCAAGAATTGGTAGGTAATCTATCTAAATCATTAGAAGGGGGTAGTTTAGGTAAATTAATGGATAATCTTCAAGATGAATTAAAAGATATGAATATAAATGGTATGTTTGAAAAATTAAAAGAAAATTCTACACCAGAAGCAAAAACTAAAGCAACTAATCTATTAACTGAAATGATAACTAAATTAACTAATAATTTGGGTGATATAAGTAAATCATCTAATCCAGGAGATAGTTTAATGAATAATTTAAAAGATCTCGCACAAGATTATTCAAAGATGTTTGAATCAGGAGAATTAGATTTTGGATCATTTCTTAGTGCAGTTCCAGATATTTTAAATAATCCAGAAGAAATTACAAAGAATATTGATACTTCCAAATTAGAAGGATTGGAACTACCAGATTTAAGTAGTATTTTAGGAGGAGCGAATGCAGAAGGATCAAATGAAGGAGTTGGTTCTAATGGAGGTTTAGGTAGCTTAGCTGGTTTATCAGGTGGAGGATTAAGTGGTTTAGCTGGATTAGCAGGATTAGGAGGTGATGGAGGATTAGGAGGATTAAAAGAATCATTAAATAAAATGATGGGTGGTAAATTAGATGAAATGATGGCAACAATGATTGAAAAACAAGGAGTTTCAATGCTAGAAAAATTAGTAGTAGATGAAGAACAAAAGAAAAATGTAAAACCATTAGATGAAGATCAAATTAAACTACTCGAAGATTATCTTAAGGATAAGAAACTCGACTAATTAGTTAATTAGTTAACTGGTTTAGAGTTTACTTATAAAAATAATTTTATAATTTATTATATGAATGAAATCAATTATATAATAAATTTTGTGGGTAAATATTACAATAATTTTATTTATGAATCAAGTGATACTATGGATGAAAAAATAAATAAATCAATTATGTTTCTTATTTATTTACTTATAATTTTTGTAGTTTTAGGTTCGAATTTAAGAACAATGCCAATTGCTTTAATTATTTTATTAATTTTTGTTAAAAATGTATATATTAAAGAACAATTTGATCCCGAAAAAAAATGCAGATTACCTACAATTGATAATCCATTTATGAATCCACTTTATGAAATAGATAATTTAGAAGCATGTGATGCTACAGAAAAAGAAATATTAGCAAAATATTATGATAATTTGCCAAGAAATATGGATGATATTTTTGATAGAAAAACTGGTCAACTGTACTATAAATTAAATAATGTAACTAGTATACCAAATAAATATGGAGATTTTATTAAATTTATTGGAAGTACTAAAGATCAACCCGATAATAATTGTAAGTATGATGGAGTTAACTGTCTTAAGTATGATGATTTAAGATATCATTGAGAGTTTTTTTAGGGAGAACTTTTAAAATCAAATCTTATGAAACTAATGAATGAATTAATAAAGTCATTTTTAATTTCATACACATAACAAGCATTCATTTCTTCTATTTTTTCGACTGTTTTATAATTTCTTGATAAAATAAATTGTAAATTACTAAGATCATAATTTTTAAAACATGCTTCTCCAATATTGCAATATCTTTGTAAATATTTAGGATTGACTAAGAAATCATATTCAGAATATGGTATAGTTTCAAGATGAAAATTAACACCAATACTTCTAAAATAAGGAACTAATTTACTTATAGTAGAAACATCTAATTCTTTAAGTTTATATCCATAAACAAAAATATGGAGTAAAACTTCAAATAAATCTTCTAAAGAATTATAGTTTTCTAATTGAAGTTGGATAGAATAATCTGATTTAGGTTCTCCTTCAAAAATTAATTTAGCTAATTCGATTAAATTGTTATCCATTTGTTTTTATTTTATATTATATACTGAATAATTAAAATCTAATATTTAAATCTATTATTTTTTAAGAATTATTATATATAATATTATATAAATGAATTCTGTAAAAAGAGATATATCCGCTAAAGATTTATATTCCGAAAATAGAAAAAAATTAAAATATGTAACAAGTGCTTTCAATTATGATAATTTACAAAGAGCTGATAAAAATAATGAACTTAAAAAAATAGATGACACAATTGCTTCTACAATTGGTATGTATCCTATGACTAAAAATAATCAAGATTTTAATGTTCGTGTAGAAACCGAATTAAAATATGGTATTCATGATCCTAAAAAACATCAAGAAATGGCATTAGATGTAGGTAAATATGCTCCAATAGAATATGATAAATTAACAGATGGTGGTGAAATGCTATTAAATCAACCATATACTAAATTATCAGTTTTACAGGATTTTGATAAATCGGTTAAAGATGCAGGACAAATATTTACTTTTAGAAGCGCAATCAGAAAAAATAATTTAGATTATTCAGAATATACACTTCCTCCTTTAAAAACATATGGACGAGGTATTGGAAATACAGAAACTTTAAATGATACATATTTAGGTGATGAATCAAGAGTTAATAATTTTGATGTACGTGGATATGAATATACACGAGAACAAGAACTACCAGTAGATTATTATGTAG
>Ga0214921_10002846_pt1 | contig 27386 bp, 25 predicted proteins | sample LL1505_MetaG_FD_177992 | JGI IMG/M metagenome (GOLD analysis project Ga0214921, IMG submission 177992) | Freshwater microbial communities from Lake Lanier, Atlanta, Georgia, United States - LL-1505 | ecosystem: Environmental > Aquatic > Freshwater > Lake | place: USA: Georgia | collected... | reverse complement strand
TTATCGCTCAAACAGATGCTTCTCTAGGTTCTAAAGGAATTACTGCATTCGTCCTTGAAAAATCTGATGCCGGAGTCTCTTTTGGTGCACCTGAAAAGAAGATGGGCTTTAGAGGATCTCCTACACGCGAGGTCTATTTCGATAATGTAGAAATTGGCGATGACCGACGAATCAGTGAAGTAGGAAAAGGTTTTTCATTAGCGATGGATACTCTGGATCACACTCGTATCACCATCGCCGCACAAGCCCTCGGTATTGCACAAGGTGCATTTGAAGCGGCGAAGAAGTATTCACACGAACGTAAGCAATTTGGCCAGGAGATTTTTGATTTTCAGGGTGTGCAATTCATGCTGGCTGATATGGCAATCAGTATCGAATCGGCTCGTCAATTAACCTATGCGGCTGCTGCTAAAAGTGAACGCGGCGATAAAGATTTACGATTCTTCTCAGCTGCGAGCAAAACATATGCAACTGATGTCGCCATGAAGGTGACCACCGATGCAGTGCAGATTTTGGGTGGTTATGGCTACGTCTCAGATTATCCCGTAGAGCGCATGATGCGAGACGCTAAGTTAACTCAAATCTACGAGGGCACAAATCAGATTCAGCGAATTGTTATTGCGCGCAATCTTCCTTAACTATTTTTGAAATCTAATTACTAAATCTGGTGTTGCTGCTGCCTGCAGTGGAATATCCCAATCCTCTCGCGGCAAATCTTCACTAGAAATTTCATCAGGATGAATAAGTCCGATAGACCACGCGTTCAGTTGTGGCAGTGCGCGGTCGTAATACCCACCGCCTTGACCAAGTCGATATCCACTTCTATCGATACGAAGTGCAGGAACAACAATTACTTGGATTTCTGAGAGCTCACTGTAAGAATCCCCGGTCGGTTCCAAAATCTTCTTCTTTGAAGTCAGAGATTCTTGATCACCACTCCATTGCACCCATTGCAATTGATCCCCGTTAATTCGCGGCACAAGAAGTACTTTGCCATTTTTGATCAGTGCAGCATTGAGAGCTTTAGTATCTGGTTCATCGCCATAGGAGATGTAACTTGCAATCACCTGTGCATCCTGAAATTCAGAAGTTGTGGCGAGAAATTCAAAGGAGTGTTCTAGGTAACGTTCCTTACGCTCATGGCGATATCGAGTACGAAGTGATGCTTTTTCTTCGCTGATACCCATGGAAATCCCCTAGAAGTAAGTTGAGTGCAAGTAAGGTTAGTGATTATGTCAGAACGTGCGCGCGTAGATGAGGTTCTTACTTCACTTCTAGAACTTTGTCGCCCGCTCGAGCCATTTGATATGCCTCTTCTTGATGCGCACGATGCCACTCTTGCCGAGGATATTTATGCAGGAGAACGTTTGGTAATGAAAGCTGGAAGTCGAATTCGTTCTACTCAAATTGGATTGGCGGCATCCATTGGTCTGGACCATCTTCCAACCCGACCACACCCTCGCGTAGTAGTTATCTCAGCGGGTCCCGATTTAGTTGAACCGGGTATGCCACTGAGTGCTGATGAGGAGTATGAAACTAATTCTTGGTTACTCACAACAGCAGTGCGCGAAGTCGGAGCCAGGGCCTACAGAGTTCACTCAATTCCAGATGATGAATCACAACTGCAGAGCGTGATTGAAGATCAACTCGTACGTGCTGACCTCATCATATTAAGCGGTGAACGCCATGATGATTCCTTTGATCTCATCACACGCACACTAGAGAAGATGGGCGAAATCAAAACCGTTGAACTCTCCATTGAATCTAGCGGACGGCATAACTTCGGAACTATCGGGCCAGATAAGACTCCGGTGGTAACTCTTCCGGGAGATCCAATCGCTGCATATATTTCATTTGAACTCCTGCTTCGCCCAATGATTCGCACAATGCTGGGTACAGCAACTATTCATCGCCCATCAGTAAAAGCGAAACTAGAAAAAGCGCTCACTTCACAGAGCGGAGTGCGCTCATATGTCAGAGCAATATTGAGTGAAGATGGAAAATCTGTCACGCCGCTGAGTTCCCAGGACGAGCAGGCCACACTTTCTGATGCAAATTCTTTTATTGCCGTTTCTGAAGCTGAGACAAAGTTATCTGCTGGTGATTCAGTAACGGTGGTAGTACTCGAACGTCGTTACATTTAAAGGCGCAGCGATGTCCCACAAAGTACTTTTTGGAAGTGAAATAACACTTCGACCAATTCGATTTCGCGATAGAGCTCAGTGGAATCAAGTGCGTGTAGAGAATAAGGATTGGCTCACTCCCTGGGAGGCGACCCTCCCATCAGCTCCTGAAGGTTTTTCAGCCGCTGAGAATCTGCGCAGACGCCCAACTTTTTATGAAATGGTGCAAACCCTCCATCGTGAAGCACGTGCTGGACGTTCCTACTCATTTCTCATCTGGCATGGCAAGAATCTTGTAGGCCAGATCACGATGGGCGGGGTTACATATGGCGCTCTTCGCGGAGCCCATATTGGATATTGGATTGATCGCAATTTCGCTAATCGTGGCTTCACTACGCAAGCTGTTGAGCTGCTTACCGAATACGGTTTTTCTCAACTTGGATTACATCGCATTGAGATAAATGTGCGACCTGAAAATGGCGCATCATGCAGAGTTGCTGAGAAGGCAGGCTTTGAATTCGAAGGTTATCGAAAAGCATATTTGCATATTGATGGTGCATGGAGAGACCACAAGTGCTTCGTTAAAAATAATGAATTAATCGTCTAAACCCCCCTCGAAATCCACGGGGATTTAGGGCTGCCCCTCTAACCTTTACCTACCATGGCTTCAGGAATCATCTACCTAGCAATTATCGGCATGTGGGCTGCCTATTTCTTGCCGCGTTGGGTACATAATAAAAATGAATTCTCTGGAAAAAGCGTTGAACGGTACAAGAGCGCGCTTCGCGTAGTTGCTAGTACAACACCTGGTGCACAAATTGGTACTGGAGTTATTTATACCGATGTTGATCGCGCAGGAAGAGTTGCACAACAACTCATGCGTCGACGAATTGTCTTTGCAATTATTTTTACTACATTCATCCTCACGACGGTAGGTGCAATTATGCAATCAATCACATATGTAGCCATCGCAATTCCTGTCACTGCGCTTCTACTTTATATAGCGCACGTTCGTCGACAGACCAATAGCGAACGCATCCAACGACGTCGTATTGATCAATTGCATCGCACAACCGAAGGTGTTTCACATACAAATCTTTCAGAAGTACTTTCTTCAAAAAATACTGTTGAACATGTCATCTCGCACGAGCACTGGGTCCCACTTTCAGAGCGCGAACTTACTGGAGTTACTTTGCTACCTAAGGGAACTGCGCAAGCGCGTTCTGAATGGCAACCAAATGAGATTCCTGTTCCAACATATGTAAATGCGCCAAAGGCAGTTGCGCCCAAGCGCCTTATTGATTTAACAGAGCCAGGTAAATGGACAGAAGAACAAGAACGCCTTGAGCGCGAAGCACTTGCTGCGGCTGCTCCTTCGCGCGATCAAATCTTTGATCAGCAATTGGCAGATGAAGCGGTGCAACGCCTTCGAGAGATGCGCGCATCTAACGAATAACTAGTACCAATAAGTTAGATCCAGCTTGGGAACCACATGCGGGCGTGCCATGCATCGTAGGTAATGAGATCGCCCAGGTATATCGGCAGGAAGTAAACAAAGTTGAGGAATATCAAAATAAAGATGGCTGCAACGACTGCTTCGCCACTTCTCTTAAATGCACTGAGTATCGAGCGCGCTGCAAAGACCAATGCAAGGATGAGAAAAGGCTCAAAGGTAATTGCGTAGAACGAAAATACTGTGCGCTTTTGAAAGAAGAACCAAGGCAGATATCCCGCCACTATTCCCGTAATAATGATGGTGATTGCCGGATCAAAGCGATGCGTAAAAAGTGATCGAATCCAGAGCCCAATGACAAATGCAAGTGCAGCCGTTGCTAACCACCAGAGCAGCGGCGTACCAAGTGCAATGATCTCTTGGGAACAGGAATCTGCTCCACACCCTTTAGGTGATTCGTAATAAAAAGATGTTGGCCGTGCCATTATCAACCAGCTCCAAGGATTAGCTTGGTAGTTATGTTTATCGGTAAGACCCGTATGAAAATCTAAAATTTGCTGATGGTAGTAAATGAATGAAGCAAAGATTTTTGATGAGTGGTCACGATCCCATCCGCGGTTACTTGTAAACCAACCAGCCCACGAAGTGAGATAAACAACGAGTGGAAGGAGACCGAACTGTCCAAAACGTTGCACAGTTGGTTTTAATAATTGCTTACCAGTGTGATGGGTGAAAGCACGATATAAAGCAATTAATCCAAAGGCGAGGATGTAATAAAGGGCGCTCCATTTTGTTGCTAGGGCGATTCCAAGAAAAACTCCGGTCCACCAATAGCGTTTAGTGAGAAAGAAATAGGTAGCGGTAAGAATAAAGAAGGCCAAGAAGTTATCTAACAGTGCAGTGCGGGAATGCACTAGCGCCATTCCATCGACAGCCATTAACGCACTCGCCAGACCAGTAAGTAGCGGACTCCTAAATAGTCGATGTGCAATCAGAGCAATAAGGAGAATCATGAGAGCGCCAATAAGAGCTGTACTAATTCGCCAACCAACAGGATTATCACCGAAAATTTTGATACCAAGTGCAATCATCCATTTTCCAACTGGAGGGTGCACTACAAATTCAGGCTTACTTCCTGTGACTTCAACGCCGTACTTCAATAGATCGCGTGCACCATCTACATAATAAACCTCATCAAAGATGAAGGTCTTTACAGAACCGAGATTGCTAAGACGCAGCAGAAATGAGATGAGCGCAATGACTATCGGAGCAATCGCTGCAATCATGAGTACAGAATATGGGAGTATTCGCTTATGGCCCTAGTTCTTGCAGCGACTCCGCTCGGAAATCCACTTGATGCAAGTGCGCGCCTCAAGAACGCAATTGAATCCGCAGATGTCATCGCTGCCGAAGATTCGCGCAGATTTCACAGATTAGCGTCTGATCTTGGAGTTACTTTCACAGCCCGCATCATCTCTTTCTTTGAAGGAAACGAGACGGATCGCACCAAAGAAATTCTTACTCTTCTTCGCGAGGGTAAAGAAGTTCTTGTTGTAACAGATGCTGGAATGCCAACGATTAGCGATCCCGGCTTTCGCTTGATGCGAGATGCCATTGCAGAAAATTTGCCGACAGTAGTTATTCCAGGACCAAGTGCACCAACAATGGCAATTGCGCTATCGGGACTTCCGACCGATAGATTTACTTTCGAAGGTTTCTCTCCACGTGCCCAAGGTGCGCGCCGTACTTTTTATGAGAAGTTACGGTTTGAAGAGCGCACGATGGTGATTTTCGAAGCGCCCCATCGGCTTCATGAATCACTTATAGATGCTGCAGCTATTTTGGGAGATTCTAGAAAAGGTGCAATCTGTCGTGAGATGACAAAGACCTATGAAGAGACGATTCGCGGAACACTTGCAGAACTCATCGTATGGGCATCCTCTCGAGAAATACTTGGAGAGATAACTCTGGTTTTTGCAGGAGTTGAAGAAGGTTCAGAAATCAAGAGCGCGCACGATGCAGTGACTCGAGTACGTGAATATGAAGCTGCCGGAATGGACCGTAAAGGCGCAATCGCCACAGTTGCTGATGAATTCGACCTGCCAAAGAAGATCGTTTATGCGGCTGTAGTCGATGCGAATAAGATGAGCAGATGAAGTCTTTCTACCTGACTACGCCGATTTATTATGTAAATGATGCACCGCATATTGGTCATGCATATACAACGGTCGCCGGCGATGTCCTTACTCGTTGGCATCGCCAGCGTGGTGAGTCTGTTTGGTTTCTTACCGGAACAGATGAGCATGGTCAGAAAGTTATGCGCACTGCAGAACAAAATAACGTTGCCCCACAAGCCTGGGTTGATAAATTAGTTGCAGATGCATGGAAGCCCAATTGGGAAGCGCTGAATATCGCAAATGATGACTTTATCCGCACAACTGAGCCTCGCCACACAGAGCGAGTACAAAAGTTCCTGCAATCTCTGAAAGATTCTGGCCATATCTATGCCGGTAAATATGAAGGTCCATACTGCGTAGGGTGTGAAGAATTTAAATTACCTGGTGACTTAATTGATGCCGATGGCGAAAAACTCTGTCCTATTCACAGCAAGCCCATCGAGCTCGTTAATGAGAATAACTGGTTCTTTAAATTATCCGAATTTACACAACCGCTGCTTGATCACTATAAGAAAAATCCAGAAGCGTGCCAACCGGAAAGTGCCCGCAATGAAGTGATTGCCTTCCTTGAAGGTGGCGTTTCAGATCTTTCAATCTCGCGATCAACTTTTGACTGGGGAATTCCCGTTCCGTGGGATACCGATCAAGTTGTCTATGTCTGGTTTGATGCGCTACTTAACTATGCAACTGCTGTCGGGCTTACCGATGCACCAGATTCTGAAGGCGGCAAAAAGTTTGCAGCAACATGGCCTGCAGATGTGCACCTTGTCGGAAAAGATATTTTGCGATTCCATGCTGTGATTTGGCCAGCAATGTTGATGGCTGCAGGAGTAGCAATTCCTAAGAAAGTATTCGCACACGGATGGTTACTTGTTGGTGGCGAAAAGATGAGTAAATCAAAGCTCACCGGTATTGCACCCTCTGATATCACTGACCACTTTGGCGTAGATGCATTTCGCTATTACTTCCTGCGCGCTATTCCTTTTGGTACTGATGGCTCTTTCTCTTGGGAAGATATGAGTGCGCGGTACACATCTGAACTTGCAAATGATTTTGGAAATCTGGCATCCCGTCTTGCTGCGATGATTGAAAAATATTGCGGTGGAAAATTGCCAGCAGTTGCTCAGGATGCCGGCCTTGCACAAGCACTGCAAGCAACTGTCGAAAAGGCGGATGCAGCGATGGTTGCACTTGATTTCCAAGGTGGAATTAACGCTGTGATGGATTTTTGTAAGCGCGTCAACGGTTTTGTTACTGAGAAAGAACCTTGGATTCTTGCGAAAGATCCTGCCAATCAAGCAGAGTTAGAAGCTGTTCTCTATAACACCGCTGAATCATTACGCGCACTTGCAGTTTTATTACACCCGGTGATGCCTGCTACTACTGAGATTTTGTGGGAATCACTCGGGGCAAATGCAGCAATCGGTGCGATCGGTCAGCAAGAGATTTCAAAGGTCGCAACATGGGGCCAGTTGCCACAAGGTGCAACGATTACGAAGACACCAGTTCTCTTTCCTCGGTTAGAAGTTAAAGAGTAATTTTCTATGGCTCATCGCCACAATCGAGATATCGAACGCGAGTTAGCTCCGCTTCCAGAACCCCTTCCAGTTCCCACTGTAGATGCGCATGCGCATATTGAAATAGTTACCAATGAAGCACCGGATTCTGAAGCTGTTCGCAAAGTGCTCGATGACGCGAAATCAGTAAACGTTGATCGCATTGTTCAAGTGGGATATTCGGCTGAACAATCGCAGTGGTGCGTTGATTTGGCTAATGCTTTTCCAGGTCGCGTACTTGCAGCAGTTGCGTTGCATCCCAATGAAGCGCCCATCGTCACAGACCTTGAAGCAGATTGGGCCATTATCGAAAAACTTGCTCAAGAGCCACGAGTGCGCGCAATTGGTGAGACTGGACTTGATTACTTCCGCACCCCGCCAGAATTGCGAGCTCGCCAACAAGAATCTTTCAAATGGCATATTGAATTAGCAAAGCGCACCAATAAAGCGCTTGTCATTCACGATCGTGATTCTCATGAAGATGTTTTGTCAGTCTTACTTGAAGTTGGGGCACCAGAGAAAACCGTCTTTCACTGTTTTTCAGGTGATGTTGAGATGGCTAAGACTTGTATCGACCGCGGTTACATACTCTCTTTCGCAGGCACGATGACTTTTAAAAATGCTCCGGCGCTTCGCGAAGCGGTAAAACTTGTTCCCCATGACCAACTGCTTGTTGAAACTGATTCCCCTTTCCTAGCTCCTATGCCTCATCGCGGAGCCCTTAATACTCCGGCACAAATTGCAAATATTGTGCGCGCAATGGCTGCAGAGCGAGATGAAGATGTTGCCAAACTTGCCACCGCGCTATCAGTTAACGCTGAGCGCATCTTCGGAACATTCGCATGAGTTTGCTGGGCGCCGCTGAAATACGCGAGTTAGCAGCCGCACTCGATCTCAAGCCATCTAAATCACTCGGGCAAAATTTTGTTCATGATGCAAATGTCTGCAGAAAGATTGTCAGAACTGCCGGGCTTACCTCTAGTGATATCGCACTTGAAATTGGTCCAGGGCTAGGTTCACTTACTCTTGCCATGCTAGAAGAGGCGCAATCTGTCATTGCAGTTGAAATCGACTCTCGGCTTGCCAATCAACTTCCGATAACTGCGGCTAGTCATTCTGATCGAGCACATTTACTGACAGTGATTAACCAGGATGCACTAACACTTAAAAATCTTCCTGTTGCACCCACCGTCCTGATTGCAAATCTCCCATATAACGTCTCAGTGCCAGTATTTCTACACCTCCTTGAAATATTTCCCTCACTGCGCAGTGGAGTAGTTATGGTGCAAGCAGAAGTTGCAGATCGTTTAGCAGCGAAACCAAATTCAAAAGAATATGGAATCCCCAGTGTGAAAGCTGCCTGGTGGGCTGATGTCACAAGCGCCGGCGCAGTCTCACGTTCCATCTTTTGGCCACAACCGAATGTAGATTCGAAGTTAGTTGCCTTTGCCCGCAGGCAGACGCCTGGCGATGAAGAACTTCGGAAAAAAGTATTTGCGATTATTGATTTAGCTTTTGCGCAACGTCGCAAGATGCTCCGTTCAGCACTGTCTTCTATGTATGGCGGATCTGCCGCTGCTGAAGCACATCTTGCTGCTGCGGGTATTGACCCAACACTTCGTGGCGAAGCCCTGGATATTCACTCCTTCTGCGCAATAGCAAAACAGGGGTAGAGTTTTAACGTGGTCAACAATTCTGTCACTGTGCGTGTACCCGCAAAAGTTAATTTGCAATTATCAGTTGGCCCTCGCGAATCAGATGGTTTTCACAATTTAGTCTCCGTTTTCCAAGCTATCTCTATCTTCGATGAAGTAACGGTTTCAAAGACCCATGCAGGCAATGGAGTGACAATCACCGTTACCGGAGAACACACTCATGGTGTGCCCGAAGATGGCGAAAATTTGGCTGTAAAAGCTGCGCTCCTTGTAGGTTCTAAGTTTGATTTTGAGGTTGATGTTCATATTGAGGTCAAAAAATCGATTCCCGTTGCAGGTGGAATGGCTGGAGGAAGCGCCGATGCTGCGGCAACACTTGTTGCCATGGACTCACTCTTTAACTTAGATATGTCGCGAGAAGAGTTGCACGCACTAGGTTCAGAACTTGGTAGCGATGTTCCTTTCATGATCTCTGGTGGTACAGCAATCGGACAAGGTCGCGGAGATCAACTTACTGCGGCCTTATCTCGCGGCACCTACCACTGGGTGCTGGCACTTTCTAGCGTGGGTTTATCAACTCCAGCTGTTTATACAGAGTGTGATCGCATGCGCGCAGAACGTGAGATTGCAGCGCCACAAGTTTCTTATGTACTTATGCAATCGCTCTTAGCAGCGGATGCGGAAGCGGTAGGGAATTCACTCACTAATGATTTGCAGAACGCAGCGTGTTCATTGCGACCTGCACTGAGTTTGGTTCTTGAAGTAGGCCGCGATTACGGTGCATTGGGCGCAATTGTTTCAGGCTCGGGCCCCACAGTTGCTTTTTTGGTTGCAGATGAAGATTCGGGACTTGATTTAGCGGTGGCACTTACTGCAAGCGGCGTTGTTGGAAGCGTTGCGCGAGCCCATGGCCCAGTTCACGGAGCAAAAGTTATTTAATTTACTCTGAATCTAATTCAGTAACCAAAGTACTCAGTAAATCTGCAAGCTGATCGCGTTCCTTTGCCGAAATATCTTTTAGCAACTTGCGTTCATTCTCAAGCAAATCTTCCATCGCCGCATCAACGGCGCGCATTCCTGATCGGGTAAGAGTTACAAGTGAGCCTCGTCCATCATTTGGGTCAGGTTCGCGGGTAATGAGTTGTAACTCTTCAAGACGATCAAGGCGATTTGTCATAGTTCCACTGGTGACCATCGTCTCTTGCATTAATTGACCTGGCGAAAGTTGGTGAGGTGCACCTGCGCGACGCAGTGCAGCTAAAACATCGAAGCCCCAATTCTCAAGATCACCGAATGCATCTCGGCGAGCAATATCTAAATGTCGCGCAATGCGGGTTATTCGGCTTAAAACTGAAAGGGGAGCGAGGTCTAAATCGGGACGTTCGCGCTTCCATGCCGCAATAAGGCGGTCTACTTCATCGCGGGCTTCCATAAGAAGTGAGTTTAGTGGTCGCGAGCACTACCGAATATAAGGGAGAATATAGGTTCCGCCATTGTGTAGTGGCTAGCACATGGGCCTTTGAAGCCCAGGGTCCAGGATCGATACCTGGTGGCGGAGCAAGTAGACTGCACTCATGAGCCTTGAAACCGTAGTGATTCTCGCTGCGGGAGAAGGAACGCGTATGAAGTCTTCTACGCCAAAGGTTCTTCACACAATTTCAGGTCGCACACTTGTTGGCCATGTAATCAACGCAGTTCAAGAATTAGCGCCAAAGCACCTTCGTATTGTTGTTGGCGCAGGGCGTGAAAAAGTAGAAGCACATGTTGCTGAAATTGCGCCACACGCAGTGACTGTCTTTCAAGAAAAGCGCGGCGGGACCGGACATGCAACTCAGTTAGCACTCGATGGTTTAAAACCAACAGGAACAATTCTGATTCTTGCAGGTGACACTCCAATGCTTACAGGTGCTTCGCTTTCGCAATTGCTCGAGCATCATCACGCAGGTGGATTTACTGCATCTGTCATGACAGCCGAACACCCAGATCCAACTGGTTATGGCCGCATCATTCGCGGTGATGATGAATCGCTGATTCGTATCGTTGAAGAACGCGATGCAGATGAAGTCCAGAAAGAGATTTACGAAGTTAACTCAGGTGTCTATGCATTTGATGCGGTGAAGTTAGCCGGGGCTATCGGTAAATTAAAGAACGATAATTCACAAGGCGAGCTATACCTCACTGATGTCATTGAAATCCTGCGCAATGAAGGTGGCACGATTGCACCAGTTCTGATTGAGGATTTCATTGAAATTCTTGGAGTCAATGACCGCGTGCAATTAGCTGAATCTGCCTCTCTTTTGAGAGATCGTATTAACGAAGATTTGATGCGTGCTGGCGTCACTATCGTGGACCCATTGAGTACATGGGTTGATTCAACGGCGAAAGTTGCACAAGATGTCATCTTGATGCCAGGTACAGCTATTACTGGCAAAACTACTGTGGCATCTGGCGCTGTTATTGGCCCTCGTACAACTTTGCACGATTGCACAGTTGCCCAAAGCGCTCGCGTTCTTGAATCTCATTGCACTGAAGCGATTATTGGCGAAGGTGCAAATGTCGGACCATTTACATTCTTACGCCCCGGAACAAAACTTCTTGCCGGTTCTAAAGCTGGCGCATACGTTGAGATGAAGAATGCAACTCTAGGTGAAGGTTCAAAAGTTCCACATCTTTCCTATGTCGGAGATGCCGTTATTGGCGAAGGCAGCAATATTGGCGCTGCGACAATCTTTGTTAACTATGACGGTGTAGAAAAGCATTACACCGTCGTCGGTGATCACGTTCGTATCGGCAGCGATTCGATGTTAGTCGCCCCCGTCACAATCGGAGATGGCGCATATACCGCCGCCGGTTCTGTGATTACAGAAGATGTTCCTGCCGGCGCGATGGGCGTTGGCAGAGCAAAGCAGAGAAATGTAATAGGTTGGGTTCTGCGTAAGCGCCCAGGTACTAAATCTGCTGAGGCGGCTTCGCGCCACAGTAGTGACGAGCAGAAAGGCTAACCTCCTTGAGCGAGATCCGTTTATCCTCAGAAAAAAGATTGCGTCTCTTTTCAGGCCGCGGATTCCCAGAGTTAGCAGAAGAAGTCGCAACAGAACTTGGTATTCCAATCACTCCAACATCAGCATATGACTTTGCTAATGGTGAAATATTTGTACGCTTCGAAGAATCAGTTCGCGGTTGCGATGCCTTCGTTCTGCAATCACATGCGACTCCAGTAAATAAGCAAATCATGGAGCAGTTGATTATGGTCGATGCTCTCAAGCGCGCATCAGCAAAGCGCATCACCGTTGTTGCACCGTTCTATGGATATGCACGTCAAGATAAGAAGCACCGTGGACGTGAACCAATCTCAGCACGATTGATGGCTGATCTTTATAAGACAGCTGGCGCAGATCGACTTATGGTTGTTGATCTTCACACTTCACAGATTCAAGGATTCTTCGATGGTCCAGTAGATCACCTCTTTGCACTACCGATGCTTGCAAATTATGTCGGCAGTAAAGTCGATCGTTCGATGCTGACAATCGTCTCTCCTGACTCAGGTCGTGTTCGAGTTGCAGAACGTTGGTCTGAACTTCTCGGTGGTTGCCCAATCGCATTTATTCACAAGACTCGTGACCCACTAATTCCAAATGAATCTGTCACTGGCCGCGTCGTCGGTGATGTCACAGGCCGCACATGCGTTGTTATCGATGACATGATTGATACTGCAGGAACAATTACTAAAGCAGTAGATGCACTCTTCGAAGGTGGCGCAAAAGATGTCATCGTCGCTGCAACCCACGCAGTCTTTTCGGGCCCAGCAGTTGAACGCCTGAAGGCATGTCGCGCAGTTGAAATCGTGGTCACTAACTCACTTCCAATCGAGGAAGATAAGCGCTTCGATAAGCTCACTGTGCTCACAATCGCCCCACTTCTAGGCCGCGCAATCCGCGAAGTCTTCGAAGATGGCTCAGTAACTAGCCTTTTTGACGGACACAGCTAAGTCACGCTAACCTTCACCACGTTCCGGCGAGGGTGAAATTTATCCGTGATCGACGGTGTAGGTATCAACTCCTGCTGGGACTTCGCTTCACAAAGAAGTTACCGATAACAGCACTGCAACATAAATTATTAGGGGAGTTTTAAAATGGCAGAAGTATCAATCAAGGGAACATCACGTACCGAATTCGGTAAAGGTGCTTCACGTCGTGCTCGCGTTGCAGGACTCGTCCCAGCTGTTATCTATGGTCACGGCGAAAATCCACTTCACATCACTCTTCCAGCACGCGAACTTGGCGTTGCACTTAAAGAGTCAAACGTTCTTCTTAATATTGATATTGATGGAAAGACAGAGCTCACACTTCCTAAGTCTGTAGTTCGTCACCCACTCAAGCAGATCCTTGAGCATATCGACCTCGTACTCGTCCGTCGCGGTGAGAAGGTTGTTGTTGCTGTTCCTGTTCACACTGAAGGAAAGCACGATCCAGATGGAATCCTTGAGCACCAGCACAACACAATTGAAATTGAAGCAGAAGCAACTTCTATTCCTAAGTTCCTTGTTGTTGATATTGAAGGAATGGCTTCCGGAACTTCTCGCTACGCATCAGATGTTGTTCTCCCAGAGGGCACTACATTGGTCAGCCCAGCGAACACAATCATCGTTCACTTGTCTGAGCGTTCGACAGTGGTTGAAGAAGTTGCTGTTGTTGCTCCTGCTGCAGATGCAGCTGCTGCGGCACCTGCTGCAGATGCAGAGAAGAAGGACGCTTAACACTTAGACTTTCGCATATGACGTGGTTGGTAGTGGGGCTCGGTAATCCGGGCGATGAATACGCTGCCACCCGTCACAATGTGGGTCAGATGGTCATTGATCATCTCCTTAAACGTCATAATGTAAAACTCACTTCACATAAATCTCGCTGTGATATTGCTGCTTATAAATTAGGCGTTGGAGCAGATGCTCCCTCAATTATTCTCGCCAAATCAAAGAGTTATATGAATGAAACTGGTGGGCCAGTTAAAGCTCTCGCCTCTTTTTATTCGGTCGAACCTACAAATATTATTGTTCTGCATGACGAACTAGATATTCCATATGCTGCAATACGTGCAAAAGTTGCTGGTGGCGATAATGGCCACAATGGTTTGAAATCACTGACATCATCTTTTGGCACTGCCGAATACTTCCGTGTGCGCCTGGGAATCGGTCGTCCTATGGGACAACAAGATCCTGCAGATTTTGTGCTCAAGCAATTTAGTAAAGAAGAGAAGAAAGATTTAGATGAATTTATTGATCGCGGTGCAGATTGTGTTGAATTCTTAATCGAAAAAGGCCTTGATTTAACTCAGAGCAAATTTAATAGCTAGTTATACCAAAGAGCCTCTCAACTCAAATGCTTCAGCAACTCTTCCCACCGCAACTACGAAGGCCGCGGTCCTTAGATCAACAGAGTGCTTCTTTGAGACAGCGTGCACGTTGATGAAAGCGCTCTCCATTCGTGTATCTAGTTCGCGTCTGAACTTTTCCAACGGCCAACTAAACTCTTGAATATTCTGAGTCCATTCAAAGTAGGAGCCCATAACACCACCTGAATTTGCCAAAATATCAGGAACAATCAAGACACCCTCCGTACGCAATTCACGGTCAGCGGCAATAGTGATTGGCTGATTTGCACCTTCGATGATAAATCTTGCATTGATATTGGAAGCATTTGAATCATTAATAACACCTCCGAGAGCAGCTGGAATCAGGATGTCACACTCCAAAGTCAGCACTTCCGCAGCCCCAATTCGCTCATTTGCTTGTACATCTTCTAGCGTCTTGTGAGAGAAAATGCTCTTTATATCGATTCCCTTCTTATCGACGATTCCACCAGATACATCTGAAATAGCAATGACTTTCATTCCAAGTTCCTGACATACAAGAGCTGCGTATCTGCCCACATTTCCAAAACCTTGAATGGCAACAGTTGCACCCTCGACCTTTACCTTGTTCTCCTTCAACGTTGCTGCCGCAATCATCGCAACTCCACGTCCAGTTGCTTCTTCTCTACCAGCGGCTCCAAAGAGTTCCACTGGTTTTCCAGTAACACACGCAGGTTGGAAGCCTTCCAGTCTATGAAATTCATCCATCAACCAAGCCATACTCTTTGCATCTGTTCCCATGTCCGGAGCTGGAATATCACGATGATGACCAAGTACGTGTACCAATGAACGGGTCCAGCGACGGATAATCTCTTCCTTCTCTATTGAAGTTAGCTTTGATGCATCAACTGCAACTCCACCCTTTGCTCCACCAAATGGAACATCGATTAATGCCGTCTTCCATGTCATCAAAGATGCAAGTGCGCGGACATCATCAAGGTCTACATCTTGGTGAAAACGGATACCCCCTTTGCGTGGACCACGAGCGCTCGAGTGTTGAACTCGATAACCGGTAAGTACGTCTACGTCATCACCACGACGAAGGGGTATTGAGATCACCACTTCTCGTTCGCAGCTACTAAGAGCTTTCACTACGCCAGCCTTCAAGCCAAGAATTTCTCCTGCTTGTGCGACCTTTTGATTTACTTCTGCGAAGGCTGATGATTCATTATGTGTCATGCCACCAAATCTAGGATTGCAGCACCTAATCAAAAAGTGATTTTCTCTGTAATTCTGGTGAAATGCAGGTTAACAACCCACGCGATGCGCATGGATTATTTGGCTCAGCCGGTGTTGCGAAGGCCTGCAGCTACACCGTTGATTGTGAGCAAGAGAGCGCGGATAAGTGTTGGATCAGCTTTTTCACCTTGCTCGCGAACACGATGCAAAAGAGTTACTTGCAGAAGCTGAAGTGGTTCAAGGTAGGTATCGCGTATTTGAAGCGTACGGGCGAGGACAGCTTGATCGCCCAGGAGAGAAGTTTTGCCGGTGAGCGTCAGAATCTCTTGAACAGTGAGTTCGAATTCAGCGGTGATGGTCTCAAAAAAGTGATGGAGTTCGGAAGGCACAAGTGTTTCCACATAACGCTTTGCAGTCTTGAGTTCTGTCTTTGCCAGCGTCATCTCAACGTTGCTAATAAATGTTGAGAAGAAGTGCCACTCGCCAAGCATCTGCTTGAGTACATCTGATTTACCGGCTTCGCGCGCTGCTTTAAGTCCCGAACCAACACCAAACCATCCAGGAACAATCTGACGTGATTGAGTCCAACCAAATACCCATGGAATTGCGCGCAGTGAATCAAGTCCGCCAGCTGCATCAGGTCGACGTGATGGACGCGAACCAAGGAATAGATTTCCAAGTTGTTCAACAGGAGTAGATGCATAGAAATATGCAGGCAAGTCAGGATGATCAACTAATGAGCGATAAGCAGCAAAAGCGTTATCACTTATTTGATTCATGCAATCGTTCCATTTTTGTAGAGCTTCTTTACTCTGACGAGGACCACGATTAAGAATTGTTGCTTCCAATGATGCCGCTAACGTCAATTCAACGTTTTCGCGGGCAAGTGATGGAAGCGCGTACTTATCTGAAATTACTTCACCTTGCTCGGTCATCTTGATTCGTCCATCAACAGATCCCCAAGGAAGTGCAACGAGTGCTTCATATGTTGGTCCGCCACCGCGACCAACAGAACCACCGCGACCGTGGAATAGTCGAAGCTTCACACCATGTTTCTTGGCAACATCGCGAAGGCTGCGCTGGGCGCGGTGGATCTCCCATTGCGATGTTGCGATACCTGCATCTTTATTTGAATCTGAATATCCGAGCATGACTTCTTGGAGATTGCCGCGAAGTTCAACGAGTTTTCGATAGGTGGGATCAGAAAGTAACTTCTCGAGAATCTCACCAGCCGCGCGAAGTTCAGCAACTGTTTCAAGAAGGGGAGCAAAACCAATCTTTGCAACTTTGTTATCGATATCAATAAGCCCTGCTTGCTTTCCAAGAACAGCAGCAGCGATTAAATCATCCGCGCCCTTGGTCATAGAAACGATGTAGGTCTCGATTACTTCGGAACCAAAGCGTTCAATCAGATCATCGATGGCCACAAATGTATTAAATGTTTTTGCTCCTGCTGCATCCAGTTTTGACGTGTCTAGTTTTGCAGGGGAGGCTAACTCTTTGATAAGAATTGGGAATTTCTCTTCGTGCGAGAGCTCGATGTACACACCTGAAAGAATCTGCTGCAAAGCGTTATGGTGAGCATCGGAATGTTCACGAATATCTAGAGTTGCATGAGTCAGCCCAAATGCAGCAACTGAGCGAATAGTGCGTTCCAGAAGCCCGGTTGCTAATAATTCACCGCGGTGAGCAAAGAGTGAATCACGCATCAAAGTGAGGTCTGCCAGAAGCTCATCTGTGTTCTTGTAGTCGCGACCAGGAACATGTGGGCCACGAGCTGCATGGCGATCGCGAGTGAATGCCAAGCGATGCACAATTGCAGTGGCTTTTAGTCGGTAAGGCTCTTGAACATTGAGGCGCAAGTAATGTTCTTCAAACTCTGGAATATTCTTTACATCTTTCTCAACTGATGCGCTGAGTTCAGGGGTGGCACCCGTAATACGGGTAGAAACAGAGAGCATCTGACGCAAGCGGTTCATTGCAGCGATAGTTGTGCGAATTGCGTGACCCACTTGAAGAACAACAGCTGCTTCGGTGATTTCTGGAGTGATATTCGGGTTACCGTCACGGTCACCGCCTATCCATGTTCCAAAAGTTAGCGGACGCGCAGTTACAGGAAGTTCGATATTTAAACGCTTGAGTTCACGAGCAAAGTCATTGAGTACTTCAGGAACAGTGTTGCTTGCAAGGTCATCTAGGTAATACAGAGCGTTCATCGCTTCATCAAGTGGTTGAGGACGTTCTAGGCGCAATTCATCTGTCTGCCACAGGAGATCTACAGTTTCTGCCAGACGTTCATCTTGTGTTACCGATTTTGGGGTATCAAGAAGCGCGGCAATTTCACCCAATTTACTTAAGACAGAACGACGCGCTGCTTCGGTTGGGTGTGCAGTAAATACTGGGCGAACATCAAGTTCGGTAATCCATCTCACTAGATCATCGTGTTTTATTTCATGACCAGCGATGGGATTTTTTACTGCATCTTCGATTTTATCGATGGCGCGTGAAAGCCAGGATCCACCTTCGATGCGAACATCTGCCAATACTCGCGAACGGTGGACTTGTTCTGCAACGTTTGCAAGATTGAAGTAGGTACTAAAGGCACGTACCAGCTGAATAGATTCTTCTACTGAAAGTTTCTCAAGAATTTCAATGCCGCCGCCTTCGCGAACTTCCTTACGGACACTTTCAACGAGGGCCAATAATTGCGGACCTTCTTGGCGAATGAGTGATTCACCTAAAAGATCACCGAGTCTGCGTACATCACTACGAAGGGTCGCATCATCGGTTGCCACAAGGCTCTTTGCCTTGGCGCTATTGGTAGATGGCTTCTCCGTCACTGGAGAATTCTCACATATATATAGAGGTCGATAGACTGTTATTTGTAAGCCCCCCTTCATTTTGAAGCGGGGCCACTAGTCGTTTGGAGGAAAAGCTGATGAAAGGACTTCTCGCTGCATTAAGCAGTGATCTGGAAGTTTCATCGGCGCTGCACGATTCTTCCAAAATTGTGGCAGCCCAACCGAGCTACCCATTCCTGCTTGCAATGAAAGCGCGCAAAAATCCAATTCTTGTCATCACAAGTTCTAGTCGCGCTGCTGAAGATCTCACTGATGATCTTTTAAATCTTCATCCTTGCGTCTATGAATTTCCAGCATGGGAAACACTTCCGCACGAACGTCTAAGCCCACGAAGTGACACTGTGGCAAAACGTATTTCAACTTTATATTCACTCACCGGTGACGATACAAACCCAATTGTTGTTGCACCAATTCGCGCAGCAATTCACCGATTCATAGCACCCCTTGCGAAGAGCCCCATGTGGACTCTGCAAATCGGAGATGAAATTTCGCTGACCGATTTAATTATTCACCTCACTTCGCTCTCATTCACGCGCACGGACTTAGTTGAAAAACGTGGAGAGTTTGCAGTTCGCGGTGGAATCGTTGACCTCTTCTTACCCCTTGCCATGCACCCTGTGCGAATAGATTTCTTCGGAGATGAGATAGAAGATATTTCATACTTTGAAGTCGCCGATCAAAGAACTACCGAACCTGTCATTGGCGTTATTTCCATTTTGCCTTGTCGCGAATTATTACTTACGGAAGAGATTCGTGAACGCGCCGACTTACTGAAAGAGAAATATCCATCTGCACTTGAAATTCTCGACAAGATTGCACAAGGCACCATCGTTGATGGGATGGAATCTCTTATTCCTTTGCTTACTGATGATTTCGAAACAATCTTTGAACGTATGCCTGACGGCACGGAAGTGGTATTTCTTGATGAAGAACGAATTCGCTCACGCACCGCAGATTTAATCGAGACTAATGAAGAATTCCTCGCCGCTTCTTGGTCCAATGCTGCCGTTGGAGCAGCAGCACCGTTGCCAGTGGAAAAAATAACGTATCTGAATTGGAAAGAGCTCCGCGCAGAGATTACCCAGCTGGATCTACCAATTCACTCTTTCAATACTTTCGGTAGTGATTTAGATAAAGAGGCAACTTTCTTAGATATCTCACCTATCGATCCAATGCGCGGAAACGTTGAATCACTCTGCGAACTACTAGCCAGCGGCCTAGAAGCTCACTACACAGTTGTCTTTTCTACCTCAGGACATGGAATGGCCGAGAGATATGCCGGAATTTTTCGTGGCGCAGACCTGCCGGTGCAGATGGTCACAACGCTTACAGCGCAGCCAACCAAGGGATCAATTCATGTTACTCAATCTTCTTTGAGTTATGGTTTTAAAAGTGACCACGCTGAGATTCTCTTTGTCACTGAACGCGATTTATCGGGAAGTAAGACCAGTACAAAAGATGGCGTGCGAATGCCATCAAAGCGCAAGCAAGCCATTGATCCGCTAGAACTTCGAACCGGAGATTTTGTTGTGCATGAACAACATGGCATTGGCCGCTATGTGGAACTCATTCAGCGCACTGTGGCTGATGTAACTCGTGAATATCTCATTATTGAATATGCACCTGCAAAGCGCGGTCAACCTGGAGATCGAGTATTTGTTCCAACAGATACTTTGGAACAAGTAAGTAAATATGTGGGTGGCGAAACTCCAACCGTGCACCGTATCGGAAGTGGTGAATGGCAGAAGGCCAAGGGACGTGCCAGAAAAGCTGTTAAACAAATCGCAGGTGAGCTGATCCGCTTATATGCCGCTCGAACAAGTGCACCTGGTTTTGCCTTCTCACCAGATACACCATGGCAGCGAGAGTTAGAAGATGCCTTTTCTTACATTGAAACACCAGACCAACTTTCTACTATTGAAGATGTCAAGCGCGATATGGAGCGCCCATACCCGATGGATAGAATTATTTGCGGTGATGTTGGTTATGGAAAAACAGAGATCGCTATTCGCGCAGCTTTTAAAGCGGTGCAAGATGGAAAGCAAGTAGCTGTTCTTGTTCCAACGACTCTGCTTGTTCAGCAGCATACGAAGACATTTGCAGAAAGATATTCAGGCTTTCCTATCCAGGTAGCTGGATTATCGAGATTTAATACTGCAAAAGAGAGCAAAGAGATATTGGGCCAGCTCGCCTCAGGAGCTGTCGATGTAGTTGTAGGTACCCACAGAATTCTCTCTAGCGATGTGCAGTTCAAAGATTTAGGGCTAGTTATTGTCGATGAGGAACAGCGCTTTGGTGTCGAGCAGAAGGAATCACTCAAGAAGATGCGCACTACTGTCGACGTACTTGCGATGTCGGCAACGCCTATTCCGCGCACACTTGAGATGGCTGTTACCGGTATTCGTGAAATGTCCACGATTACTACACCACCTGAAGAGCGACATCCGATTCTTACTTATGTGGGACCAGCAGAAGATGCACAAATAAAAGCGGCAATTCACCGCGAACTACTGCGCGATGGACAGATTTTCTATATTCATAACAGAGTTGAATCCATTGATCGTGCAGCTTCAAAATTGCAAGAACTTGTTCCGGAAGCGCGCATCCGCATCGCACATGGCCAGATGAGTGAAGGGCAATTAGAAGATGTCATTCTGGCTTTCTGGAATCGCGATTTCGATATTTTGGTCTGCACAACAATTGTTGAGAGTGGACTTGATATTGCCAATGCCAACACCCTTATTGTGGAACGCGCGGAAAACTTTGGGCTCTCACAATTACATCAACTCCGTGGTCGTGTAGGACGCGGACGCGAACGTGCTTACGCTTATTTCCTGTATCCGCAAGATCAACCGCTATCAGAAGTTGCAATAGATCGCTTAAAGACGATTGCAAGTAATACCGAATTGGGTTCCGGAATGCGCGTTGCCTTAAAAGACCTTGAAATTCGTGGGGCAGGAAATTTGCTTGGTGGTGAACAATCAGGACATATCGCAGATGTGGGCTTTGATTTATATATGCGCATGGTCGGTGAAGCTGTGAATGATTACAAGACTGGATTTATCGAGACTGAAGAGAAGAACCACGAATGCAAAGTTGAGTTACCAATTAATGCTCATCTTTCCGAAAATTATGTGCCGGGTGAACGATTGCGCCTTGATCTCTATCGCAGACTTGCAGATGTTCGAGATGCAGCTGATGTTGAATCTATCCGGGAAGAGTTAGTTGATCGATTTGGAGAACTTCCAAAAGAGGCGCTTTCACTGTTGAAGGTTGCACAATTGCGAGCATTTGCTAAATCACTGGCCATCCGAGAAGTAGTTGCCGCCGGAAAATTCCTGCGGATTTCTCCGCTTGCTCTGCCAGAATCAAAACAGTTGAGATTGGCCAGACTTTTCCCAGGTTCGCTCTATAAATCGGCAACAAATACCGTGATGATTACCATTCCGCGAGCAGCAGCCTGGACTCCCACTGCACAAGGCTCGGCGGTAATAGGGGATACTTCTCTTCTGGAATGGGCTGCTAAGTCCCTCGATGAATTAACGAAAGCGAGCTCCTCGTGAAAAAGATTCTTACCGTCCTAGCTGTTGCATCTGCCTTAGTACTCACAGGATGTGGCAAAGCTGATACTGCGGCAACAATCGGTAAAGTCACAATTTCACAGGTGCAAGCACAGAAGACTATTGATGAACTTCTCGCAGAGCGCACAAAAGTTGATATAACTCAGATGCAACTTCAGACAGGAGCTCTGCTTAATCGCGGTCAACTTCGATTCTCTATTATTACGACAGTCTTTGATGAAATCGCAAAAGAGCTCAAGATTGATGTATCGCCAACAGAGATAGAGAAGACTCGAACAGGAATTTTCGAGCAAATTGGTGGAGAAGTTAATATCGCCAAAAACCTGGTCGCAGCACAGATTGCGCCTTCAAACTTTGACCGTTATATCCGTGCAACAGTTATCTCAAATAAGCTAGGTGGCGCACTTCAACTCTCGGGTGTTGCCGAAGCAGATGTTCAGACAAAAATTGGTGAGCTAGTGCAGAAGAAAGCTATGGAGTTAAAGATTTCTGTTAACCCTCGCTATGGCGTTTGGGATGATGCAAAGGGTGATCTCGTATCTGCGGATTCTGCTGGTTCAGCAGTTGTTCCCGCCAAATAAGATTTTAATTAAGTAAAACAGATGGAGCAGTCGCAACTTCAGCGCCTTGTTGAGGTCATGGACCGTCTTCGCTCACCAGGTGGGTGTGCGTGGGATGCCGAGCAAACCCATCAATCACTCATTAAGTATTTGCTTGAAGAGTCATATGAATTTATCGATGCCATCGAAACTGATGATCGAGCCGGCATGCGAGAAGAACTGGGTGATGTACTTCTGCAGGTGTATTTCCATTCTCGTATTGCACAAGATCATCCAACTGATCCGTTTACCATTGAAGATGTCGCAGGTGCTATTGCAGATAAGTTAATTAGCCGCCACCCACACGTGTTTGAGAATCTCGAAGTCAGTGGCACTGATGAAATCATTGAAAACTGGGAAGCAATTAAGGCACGAGAAAAGGGACGCACATCGGCAACTGATGGAATTGCAATGTCTCAGCCGGCACTTCCCCTCGTTGCAAAAATTCTTTATCGCGCCGAAAAATATAACGTTAACTTAAAGTTAGAAACCTATTCATCTAGCGAGAAAGCAACCGAGGATTCTGTCGGTGAAGCACTTGCCTCAGTTATTGCCTGGGCGCATGAGAATGGGATAGATCCAGAGAACGCCTTGCGGGCAAAGGCGCGAGCAATGATTGCCGAGATACTTCTGCACGAGGATTCAAAGGCTTAATAAGCACTACTAAGGTCGCGATAGGATTAGCACCTGCCCTCAGCGTCGAGCGCTCTACCCAAGTTTTTTTACAGGAGACATCACATGGCAATTATCGAAGCAATCGGCGCTCGTGAGATTCTAGATTCGCGCGGAAATCCAACTGTTGAAGTTGAAGTTCAACTCGAAGATGGCACACAAGCACGCGCTGCAGTTCCAAGCGGTGCCTCAACTGGCGCCTTTGAAGCATCTGAATTACGCGATGGAGATAAGAACCGCTACCTCGGTAAGGGCGTGCTTAAAGCAATTGCTTTTGTTAATGACGAAATTGCGCCAGCTATCGAAGGTTACGATTCACAAGATCAGCGCACTATCGATGGCGAGATGATCGCACTCGATGGCACACCCAATAAGTCACGCCTTGGTGCAAACGCGATTCTTGGTGTCTCACTTGCAGTAGCTAAGGCAACTGCTGAATCTTCAGATCTCTCACTCTTCCGTTATCTCGGTGGACCTAATGCGCACGTGTTGCCAGTACCTATGATGAATATTCTCAACGGTGGTGCGCATGCTGATACCAACGTTGATATTCAAGAATTTATGATTGCTCCCATTGGTGCAGAAACTTTCCGCGAATCACTTCGCTGGGGAGCTGAGATTTATCACGCACTTAAGGCAGTTCTAAAAAAGCGCGGACTGGCAACATCTGTCGGCGATGAAGGTGGATTTGCACCCAACCTCGACAGCAACCGCGCTGCACTGGATTTGATCATCGAAGCAATCTCAGCTGCAGGCTTTAAGCCTGGCAAAGATATTGCACTAGCTATGGACGTTGCAGCGACAGAGTTCCATGACAACGGCAAATATAAGTTTGAAGGTTCACTGCGTTCATCTGATGAAATGATTGCTTATTACGCAGAACTCGTTAGCGCATACCCAATCGTTTCTATTGAAGATCCACTCAATGAAGAGGATTGGGCTGGCTGGAAGTCAATGACTGCCTCCCTTGGCTCAAAGATTCAAATTGTTGGAGATGACTTATTTGTGACAAACCCAGTGCGTCTAGCAAAGGGAATTGAAACTGATACAGCAAACGCCCTTCTTGTGAAGGTTAACCAGATTGGAACTCTGACAGAGACTCTCGATGCTGTTGATCTTGCACACCGCGCCAACTACCGCAGCATGATGTCTCACCGTTCAGGTGAAACAGAGGACACAACAATTGCTGATTTAGCTGTTGCAACTAATTGCGGACAGATTAAGACAGGTGCACCATCTCGCACAGAGCGCGTTGCTAAATACAACCAACTTCTTCGCATCGAAGAAGAACTTGCTGACGGCGCTATCTATGCAGGCCGCCAAGCATTCCCACGCTTTAAGGGCTAAAAAGTTATGGCGCTTAGACCCACCTCTGGAAAGCGAAAGAGAAGTTCGAGTTCGCGAAATCTGAACTTCAATCGCAATCCACGATCTGGGCGGGCGCTGGCACTAGGTGCAATCTTCTTTATGTTGGCACTTTTCTTAGCTCCTCCGATTAAGAATTACTTTGTGCAACGTGCGCAAATTAGCGCTTTGCAATCGCAACTCAAGAGCGACCATTCAGCACTTGATTCAGCTCGTAAGGAATTGTTGCTCTGGCAAGATCCCGATTACATTAAGTCACAAGCACGTGAACGTCTGCATTTTGTCATGCCAGGTGAGCGTCAATACATTGTTACTGGCACTGATGGATCAACGACAGACTCTGCAGCTCAGACAGATGTGGTGAGCAACCTTCCAGAAGGACAGCCTTGGTATACGCGCATGATTGCCTCCATTACTGAGGCAGGAAAGCAATGAGTATTGATAGTCGCACAGCAACTGAAGAAGATTTAAAAGTCATTGAAACTCAATTGGGACGCACACCTCGCGATGTTCATGCGATTGCTTATCGCTGTCCTTGCGGAAAACCGGCAGTTGTTGAAACCCCACCGCGTCTGAGCAACGGTGAACCATTTCCTACTTTTTTCTATGCAACCTGCCCACGTTTGACTGCAGCTATTTCAACGCTCGAGACAACAGGAATGATGGGCGAGATGAATGATCGCCTTGAAACTGATCCGGAATTATCTGGTGCCTACGCTGCTGCTCACGATGATTACATCGCAGCTCGTTCAGTTTTGCAGATGGAAGTTCCAGAAGTTGAAAATGTTTCAGCAGGTGGAATGCCTAATCGTGTGAAATGCCTCCACTCACTCATCGCTCATTCTCTTTCTGCAGGTCCCGGAGTTAATCCACTTGGAGATGAAGCCCTTCTTGCCCTTCCTGACTGGTGGAAGAACATCCCATGCGAGTAGCAGCTATCGATTGCGGCACTAATTCAATTCGCCTTCTTATCGCAGATGTAGATGGAAGTAACTTTCGTGAGATTCACCGCGATATGGAAATTGTCAGACTCGGCCAAGGCGTGGATAAGACTGGACAATTCGCGCCAGAGGCAATTACTCGCACCTTATCTGCAGTTGATAAGTATGCAATCGAGATTGCAAAACGCGGAGTCGAAAAGATTCGCTTCTGTGCAACCAGTGCCACGCGTGATGCCACTAACCGCAACCTCTTTATCAACGGCGTGAAAGAGCGTTTAGGAATCGAACCTGAAGTAATTCCGGGTGAGGTAGAAGCTGCGCTCTCATTCCAAGGTGCTACAAAAGATTTCAATAAGGCAGAAGGACCATTTCTTGTCATTGATATTGGCGGCGGATCTACTGAATTTGTCTTTGGCACAAATGAAGTTGAGTTTGCAAAGAGTGTGAATATTGGATGTGTGCGTATGTCAGAGCGGCACTTCACCGGTAGCGAGGCTGACCCAGGACAGATTGCATCTGCCGTAGAAGATATCGATGAAGCGATCAAAGAAGCAGGCAAGATTGTTCCCATTACCAAGGCAACTACCTTGATAGCTGTTGCTGGTACTGCCACAACAGTTGCAGCTGCTGCTCTAGAACTACCTGCTTATGATCGCTATGCAATTCATCTTTCGCGCATTCCTGCAGAGAAAGTTCATGCAATTTCGAAAATGTATCTCGCAATGAAGCGCGAAGAACGTGAAGGGCTTGGATATATGCACCCAGGTCGTGTTGATGTCATCGGAGCGGGTGCACTAGTTCTCTCTCGCATCATGCTCGCCACAGGTGCAAAGGAATTCGTTGCATCTGAATCAGATATTCTCGATGGAATGGCTTGGTCGCTTGTATAAGTCGATTGAACTTCTCGATAAGGCAATTGTTAAGTGCCATAAATGTCCACGACTTGTGCAATGGCGAGAAGAAGTGGCAGTAACGAAACGTAAGTCTTATGAAAACGAGAAGTACTGGGGCAAGCCAGTTCCTAGTTTCGGTTCTGCCACACCAAAGATGCTCATCGTTGGTCTTGCACCTGGTGCTCACGGTGCCAACAGAACAGGACGCATCTTCACCGGCGACTCATCTGGTGATTGGCTTTATGGTTCGCTACACCGCATAGGTATCGCAAAGATTCCAACTTCCACATCACGTGACGACGGACAAGAACTTAAAGAGACTCGTATTTCAATGGCAGTTCGTTGCGCTCCGCCGATGAATAAACCAACTACTGAAGAGCGCGATGCATGCGCCCCGTACTTTGAAAATGAATTAGATCTGATTGCGCCCACAGTACGTTCCTTTGTTGCACTGGGTAATTTCGGTTGGCAGGTTTTGATCAAATCCTTGAAAGCACAAGGCCATCAAATTCCTTCAACAAAGTTTGGTCATGGAGCGAGTATTAAGTATTCACATAACGGAGTTAGCTATCTGATTATTGGTAGCTATCACCCAAGCCAACAAAATACTTTCACGGGCAAACTCACCAAACCAATGCTCGATTCAGTACTGAAAAAGGCCGCTAAATTCGCGGCAATTTTGTAACTTTACGCATAGTAGACTGCGCTTTCACATTGGCCCCCGTAGTCCAATGGCAGAGACAGAGGACTTAAAATCCTTCCAGTATCGGTTCGAGTCCGATCGGGGGCACCAAAATACTGAAAACCTCTTGAATCTCGCTTCAAGGAAAAGTACAGTTCTCCGTAATTCATAAGAGAACCTGGAGCTATAGAAATGATCGCGACATATTCATGTGCCAAGTGCGGAATGTCTGTTAATGCAAGC
>Ga0214921_10002845_pt1 | contig 27394 bp, 44 predicted proteins | sample LL1505_MetaG_FD_177992 | JGI IMG/M metagenome (GOLD analysis project Ga0214921, IMG submission 177992) | Freshwater microbial communities from Lake Lanier, Atlanta, Georgia, United States - LL-1505 | ecosystem: Environmental > Aquatic > Freshwater > Lake | place: USA: Georgia | collected... | reverse complement strand
AAGTTACCAGATAATGTTAGGTCTGCTGCTGATACTGTACCTGTAAATGTTGGGCTTGCAGAAAGAACTGTACTTCCTGTACCAGTTGATGTTGTTACACCAGTACCTCCGTTAGCAACTGGAAGTGTTCCTGTAACACCAGTTGTAAGGGGAAGTCCTGTAGCATTAGTAAGAGTTCCTGATGCAGGGGTTCCTAGTGCTCCACCATTAATAACTGGTGCTCCAGAAGAACCTGCATTAACTGCAAGTGCTGTGGCAATACCTGTTCCAAGTCCTGAGATACCAGTAGATACTGGCAATCCAGTTACATTTGTCATAACACCAGATGCTGGTGTTCCAAGTGCTGGAGTTACAAGTGTTGGGCTTGTTGCAAATACAAGAGCACCAGAACCAGTCTCATCTGAAATAACTCCTGCCAATTCTGAAGATGTAGTTGCTGCAAGTGCAGATAACTTATCTGTAGTTACAACAAGTGTTTTTGTTGAAGGAATTGTTGTTGAGTTAATTGTTGTAATTCCAGTAAGTGCTGTTGCAGATGCTCCAAGAGAAATATCTGTTGTACCAACTGTTACCTTAGAATTAGATAACTTAGAGTTTGCAATTGAGCCTGCAAGCATTGTATTTGTAACTGTGCCTGTATCTGTAGTATAAACACCGTTAGTTACTGTTGCTGCATTTCCTGTAGTAGAACCAGATGAACCAGTCACATTTCCAGTTACGTTACCTGTAATATTACCTGTAAATGTACCAGCAATTGCTCCTGTTCCAGTGATTGTTGGGCTTGTTAAAGTTTTGTTTGTTAATGTTTGAGCGGTATTTAGATCAACTGTAGTTCCAGTATTAATGCTAAATGTTGAACCAGTTAATGTTAATCCTGTACCAGCCAAATATGTGCCTGCACCAGAGAACTGTGTAAATGTAATTGAATCTGTTCCTAATGTTGTTACTGTGCTTGTTTGTACCCAGCCAGTTGTTCCATTAACAGTTCCCCGTTCTACATAAATAAAGTCTCCAGCATCAACTTCTGGAACTGAATCATAATCAGTCGCACGAGTTGGTTCGCCGTTTGAAGCAACAATGTAAATACCATTTTGTGAAGCAGTATTTTGATTCTTTACAAGAATTCTATCTCCTGTTGATAATGTATAGCCATCAAGAGTTTTATTATTATCTACTGCATTTGTAAGGTTTACATTTGTAGTTGTTGCTGCCTTTACAGAAGCATGTACGTTTAATCCAGCAGTTGCTGCATCAACATATGCTTTTGTTGCTGCATCTTGGTCAGCAGTTGGATCTAAAAGATTTGTAATCTTTTGAGTATTCATTGAGAATGAACCAGTTGGTGCTGTTAAATCTGTTACCTTGGATGTTCTAACCTGTGTATCAAAGTCAGAAATTGTGCTTGCTGCTTGTGTTCCAGTGTGGTTTGCACGAGCAAGTGGGTCTGTTGCTAACTTGCTAAGTGCAATTGCAGCAGAGGCATTAATATCTGCGTTTACAATTGTACCGTTTGCAATTTTTGCTGATGTTACTGCTGAATCTTTAATTTCTGCAGTATCAACAGAATCATCTGCCATCATTGTATTTGTAATTGTATTTGCAGGAAGTGATACTGTGCCAGTAAATGTTGGTGAGGCTAGTGGTGCCTTAGCGTCTAAGGCTGTCTGAGTTGCTGTTGAAACAGGCTTATTAGCATCAGTAGTATTGTCAACATTACCAAGACCTACCATTGACTTTGTTACGCCTGAAACTGTACCTGTAAATGTAGGTGAAGCAATTGGGGCATAAGTAGTTGCTGCTGTTGCAGATGCTAACTTAGCATCAAGTGCTGTCTGTGCTGCAGTTGATACTGGCTTGTTGGCATCTGAAGTATTATCTACATTGCCTAAGCCAACCATGCTCTTTGTAACACCAGATACTGTTCCAGTAAATGTAGGTGAATCAATTGGCGCTTTTAATCCAATTGCACTTGTAAGTGTTGTAGATAGGTTTGCATCATTTCCAAGAGCAGTTGCAATTTCTCCAAGAGTATCTAGTGTTGAACTAGCAGTTCCAACAAGGTTTGCTACTGCTGTTCCTACGAATGCTGTAGTTGCAACCTGTGTTGTATTTGTTCCTGCAGTTGCTGTAGGTGCTGTTGGTGTACCAGTTAATGCTGGGGAAGCAATTGGTGCTTTAAGATCAAGTGCTGTTTGGGTTGCTGTAGATACTGGTTTATTAGCATCAGATGTATTATCTACATTTCCTAATCCTACGTGAGTTTTTGTAACACCTGAAACCGTTCCTGTAAATGTTGGGGAAGCAATTGGTGCTTTAAGATCAAGTGCTGTTTGGGTTGCTGTAGATACTGGTTTATTGGCATCTGTTGTATTATCAACGTTAGCAAGACCAACATCTGATTTTGTAATTCCAGTAGGTGTATTAATTACTGGAGAAGTTAAAGTTTTATTTGTAAGTGTTTCAGTTTTAGAAGCAGTTGACTTATTATCTAACTGAGTCTGAATTGCTGAAGTTACACCATCAAGATATCCAATTTCTGTATCAGAAACATTTGCCACACGAGACTGAATTGCTGTAGTGTCTACTGCAACAGTAATAGTGTTTGCTGCATCATCATAAGTCTTTGTAATACCAGTTCCAGCAGTAAGTGCAGTATTGACTGCATCTTGTGCTGCTTCTGTAAGATCTGCAGATGCTAACTTGGCATTTAACTGTGTTTGAATAGAGGAGGTAACTCCATCAAGATATCCAATTTCAGTATCTGAAACATTTGCAACTCTCTTTTGAACAACTGTGTCATCTACAGTAAGTTTATTGCTTGCAATCTTAAGACCATCACCTGATGTAATGTCTACATCAATTGTGATTGTGTTTGCACCATCGTTATATGTCTTTGTGATACCGTCTCCACCTACCAGGGCAGAGTCAATGGCATCCTGAGTAATTTCATCAATATTAGGAATCTGATCTGATACCAACTTACCAGAGGAATTAAGTTGTGCAACACCATTTGCAACACCAAGTTGATCTAATGGAATATAGTCGCCAAGACTTGTATTAAGTGAGTCTTGATCAACAAAGTATGCAAGATCATCCCAATGGTTAATACCATCACCAATCTTAAACTTATTTGTATCTGACTCAAAACCAATTTCTCCAGCATTTAGGATTGGGTTTGCAGTAGTCCACTGTGTAGCGGTTCCTCTGCGCTGTTGCATTCTTGTTGCCATTTATATACTCCTCCAAGTATCAGTAATCATATTATAACAGATTTTAATTGAAGTTATCAATTGAAATTCCGCCATCCCATGTTATTGCCCAACTATTTGTATTGTAATATCCACCATCTTCTGGTGTTGCACCAGCCTCATTATAGTATCCACCATCTTTTACAATACTAACAATAAGACCTGTTCCATCAATTGCTGTATCGTGAATGTGTTGCTGCAAATCTAATGTATCATCAAGAGTTGCAATTGTAATCCATGAGTTATCTAAATAAAATGCAACTCTCTTAGTAATTGGATCAATATATAATTGACCTTCTGTAGCACTTTGTGGTGGCTCATTATACTGTGGTACTGCATATCCAGTAACTGCATTATCTACATACAACTTTGTAGTAGCATGTGTATTTTCAGTAGGTGTTGCTACTGCTACTGTACCGCCAAAGGTTCCACCAAGGGCAACATTTAACCCATTCTTTACTTTAAAGTCTTTGTCAACTGTTGCCACTTGGTTTCTCCCTTTGTTCTAATTACGCTACTAGTGTTCCCATAACAGTAACTGTTGAGTTGCTGTTAAGTGTTGTTACACGAAGTCTTACGTTTGCTCCATCAACATCTGCTGAGATTGTCATTGATGAACCATTTGTTCCAACAATTGCATATTCTGTCATTGCAATGTTGTCAGATGTATCTAGTGTTAGTAGAACTTCTGCAATTTCTGTGTGAGTTGAGTAAGCAGTCTTTACCAAGAACTTTGCTGAACGGTAGTCAGCCTTTGGGAAAGCATATGCTGTTACTGCGCTTGCTGTAGGTACTGAAACTGTTGCAGCAACCTGTGTAGCAAGTGAATTAATATCAATTTCTGTAAAGTTTGGAACTACACCTTCAAGAGCAGATACTGCTCTTTCATTTGTGAAATAAAGGTTTGTTGAACCTTCATCTAGGTCATCAGTTGTTGAATCAGTAACACCATTTTCTGCTGTTACTGTAAGTTGACGAGTTCCCTCATTGTAAGAAATTGAGATATTTGACTGAGTTGAATTTTCAAGCAAGTATCCTGCTGCATCCTTAGCACGTTCATCTGTGAAGTAGTGGTTATTTGTACCTTCTTCAAGATCATCAGTTGTAGAATCATCTACACCGTTTTCAGCAGTAATTATTAGTTCTCCAGCAACCTCAGTAATTGAGATATTAGACTGAGTTGAACCAGTTAATACGCTCTTAACACGAGTGTCTGTGTAGTAAAGGTTGGTACCTTCTGAAATATCACCTGTATCAAGTTGTGACGCATCTACTGCAATTACACCTGTTGTATCATCATAGTTGATTGCAGTACCTGCAGAGAATGATCCACGAGCACGAGCCTGTGTGAAGTACTGATTGGTTGAACCTTCAGAAACATCATCTGTTGTTTGGTTATCAACATATGACTCAGTTGCAAGAACATCTGCTCCCCACTTAACATCATATCCTGCACCAGGTGTAAGAACAATGTTATTATTACCATTTATTGTGAAATCTCCAGCACCTGTTAATGTAATAGCATCACTAAATGATTTATTTGAAAGTGTCTGTGTGTCTGTTGTTCCAACAATATTTCCAGTTACTCCGTGAGTTGATGTAAGACCAGCGTGTGTTCCTACCTCTGTTGAAGCAGTGCCTGAAGCATCATACCAAGTATCGACAGTTGTACGATCAATTGAAACTTCAAGACCATCTACTGTAATACCTGAACCTGCTGTTACAGAACCTGAGCCAGAGAACTGTGTCCAAGACTGTCCTGTGAATGCTGATAGGTAGTGGTTTGACTGTACCCAAGAAGTTTGACCATACTGTGTACCTTCCATTACAAATACTGCTGCACCAACTAGTTCTTCAAATGCATCTGCATCTTCTGAACGAGTAAGTGTCCAAGATCCACCTGTGCTGTTGTATACATATATACCACTGTTAGAACCAGCATTGTTAACAAGGACTCTGTATCCACTATCAGCATCTCCTAATGTTGGATGTCCATCAATAACTAACTGTGTTGCTCCGCTACCAGAGAAGTTTGCTGCTGGATCAGCATAAAGAAGATTTACTGCTTGCTTCCATGTGAGACCTGAAACTGCATTATCAACATATGAGTTGGTTGCAATTTCGTTACCTGCTGAAACTGAACCAACGTATGCTAAACCTGCTGGATCAAGAACAATATCTCCAGTTGCTGTAGATAGTGTTAAGTTGTCATTAGCATTAACATATAGGTCATTTCCATCAACATCAATTGTGCTGTCATTAGATCCATCGTTAAATGTAAGTCCATCACCAATTGTCTTATTTGTAAGTGTCTGTGAATCTGTTGTACCAACAACTGAACCAGTTACTCCATGAACTCCTGAAGATAAACCTGTATGTGTATCAAGATTATCTTGAACATCTCCTGCTGCACCATTAGCATCGTACCAACCATCTACTGTTGCACGATCAATCTTAATTTCTGCGCCTGCTCCAAATTCAAGACCACTTCCGATTGATGCAGAAAATGTACCAGTGAATGAGTTATAACTTAAACCATTTCCATCTGAAACTGAATCACGAGCACGTTGTTCTGTAAAGTACTTATTTGAAGCACCCTCAGTTAGGTCGTCTGTGTCAAAATCTCCAAGGTCTGCAGAAACTACTCCAGTAGTATTGTCATAGTTAATACCAGTACCTTCTGAAATTGATTGACGAGCACGAGCATCTGTATAGTACTTGTTTGTTGTACCTTCATCTAGATCGTCAGTTGTTGAATCTGCTACGCCATTTTCTGCTGTAATAATAAGTTCTCCAGCAACATTTGTAATGCTGATGTTTGTCTGTGTAGATCCTGTAAGAACATCCTTAACACGACCATCTGTGTAATATTTATTTGTAGTTCCTTCTGAAAGATCATCTGTATCATGGTTTGAAAGTGAAGAAACTGTTCCAGTTACATCACCAGTTAAATCTCCAGCAAAATGACCTTCTGCTGTAATAACTTCTGCAGCAAAACTTCCTGCACCATCACGAAGAACTACTGTGTCTGGGGTGTTTGTGGATTCTGCTGATCCACCAATAAGATTTACAATGAAATCTTGTGAGTCTTGTGACTCTGTAAGAATATTATAGTTGTTGATGGTTCCTGTTGTACCTTCAACAATCAGACCATTCTTTACTTTAAAGTCTTTTTGTACTGTTGCCATTTTATCTCCTTAGTTTATGCCTTTAAACCAATTCGTGCATAACGAACGGTTATAGGCGTGATACCCACTGCTGGGGTTACAGTAATGTTTACTGTTGATCCCACCTTAGAGACGCTAACGGTGCCAATATTCCCATCATTGTCTATTGTGCCATATTCAGAGACTGATACATCTGTACCGTCAACTAAAATGGTCAATTCTGTTGCATAGAATTTATTTTCTCCTGCTGATGTTTTTGCAATAGAGATTAGATACTTTACCATTCTCCATGTAGTTGCATTAAAATTATCAATTACTGTTGCATTTTCAATTCCAGCAATTGTATTTTCATTATTACCTGCAGTACCAAGGTCTGTTGCTTGTGCTGCGGTACTATCAATCAGATCTTCATAATCTTCCTGAGAAGGACGATCACCTGTCTGGAATTTAGTTTTTACATTAGGAAGGGATATTCTAGCCATACCGCAATTATATCATGTATTTAAGTTAATCTTATTAAAGAATGTAGTTGCTATATCCAATAATTTGAAAAGGAATTGCTGGAACATTGGCTCTTACTGATTCTATTTGTAATGGTACAAATCTAACCCTAAAAGGTAAAATAGAACTTGCTACTGTAGTTCTAGTTGGACTTGTTATATTAATAAGTGAATAGTCAATAGGATAAATATCTTGGGTTATATTATTTAAATCCCCAAGAATTATTGCTGTTGCCATTAGTCTGTTACATCTTCAAGAATCTTCATGCTGCCCTGAGCAACAGTCCAAACTCTTGTAGGGTCAGATAGTTCAATGTCAAAGATATCTCCTGTTTGAAGATTATGAGATTCTTCTGCTGTAAGCCAAACTGTAAACTCTCCTGGACCGTCACTAAGTTCTGCTGCTGGATGAAGTGCCATAATTGTAACTGCATCATCTGTAATAATTCCAGGTGTTGAATTAGGACGTTTAATTTTCATTTTAATTGTCCAATCAGGAATATTTAACGCTACCTTTGCATCATCAGTTGCATAAACCTTAAATCCAGAAGTATCTCCACGAACCACAGTCCATAAAATTGTTGGAGGTGCATTTCCAATATCATAACTTGATGCACCTTGTCCTCTATATGTTGCCATTATGATAAACCTTTCTTTAATGATCCCCAAGTACCATTACCTTTTACACTTCCAACAACTATAACTCCAGATGATGCATTTACATGAGCAACTACAGCAATTGCACCAGATCCACTTGTTGGAATTGTTTTTGTTAAACCACCTGAAGATCCAACATATAAAATATCTCCACCAGAGTATGAAGATGTGTTTATATTACTAAATACTCCAGATACAACAATTACTCCATCTGTACCGTTTGCAATTGATGATTGTGCAAGACCTATAACTGGAAATGTAGAAATATTTGAAGCCTGAGATTTTGCAACTAAAGGTTTTACATTATGACCAGTTATATAAACTGGATCACCTTTTGTAATTGATACACCACTTTCATTTCTAACTTCTAATGAAATAAAGGGAACACCTACATTTGATAAAATTAATTCTAATCTTTCAGCCAATGACTGAATATCCTCATGTACATTAACTGGATCAGTTAATAGAGGATATGGTAAATCGTAAGTTGACGTAGCACCTGTTGCCATGATACTATTATTATATCATCAAAACAAAAATGTAATATAAGTTGTACTGAGTAGTAAATTTATGCTATACTAATATCATACACCGTAAGGTGTTATTGTTTTCTAAGGAGGAAACTATGAAGAATGATCAAAAATTTCTAATAGGGGTACTCGCATTTGTACTTGGTTTTACTGGAGTCATGGGTAAGGCTAACGCTTTATCTACTAAAAATAATCTGAGTAAACCAAGCGTATCTGCTACATCAACCGCTCAGGCGGTTTTTTTGGTTTCTAGACCAAAAAATATAACACATCTAACAAAAAATGCTGACACTTTGTTAAAGTATCAAAACTCAACAAAGTTGACAGATCGACAATTAAAAGAACTTTTATCTGCTGTAGGATTCAAGGGCAAATATCTTGTCCAAGCCTGGGCGGTAGCAAAAAAAGAAACTAATGGTCGTCCACTAGCCTTTAATGGTAATTCTAAAACTGGTGATTCTTCTTTTGGATTATTTCAAATTAATATGGTCAGAGACCTTGGTCCAGATAGAAGGGCTAAGTTTGGTCTAAATTATAATGCAGATCTTTTAAATCCCGTTTTAAATGCTCAAATAGCATACTATATGAGTGATGGTGGAAAGAACTGGTCTTCTTGGCATGGAATTACATTAAAGACTAAAGTTTGGATGAAACGTTTTCCTGTTTAATATAATATAAAAAAATACCATTATATTTTTTTTATAAATAAGACTTTTGGTATTTTTTTTATATTTTTTTTCAAATCAACAAATAGTCCATACTCAAATTCTACTTCATCTCGTTTTTTCATATATGGACAAAAAATTCTTGCCTGTTTCATACATTCAAGATGAAATGGATGATTGTCTGAATCTACTCTTCCTCCAGTAAGATCAACAACTTCTTTCCATCTTGACACATATTCATTATCTGATATAACTATGCCACAATAACCACATAATGATTTTTTTAACACAATATTTTCATTTTCAGTAATTAGTTCAAAACCATCTTTTATATCATTAAACATTGGTTTTGACTGCCAAGGAACTGGAATTCTTCTTGGAATTTTAAATTTTAAATTTTTAAAATCTTCTTTACTTATTTCATAAAAAGGTCTTGGAAGTCCTAAAAAATTAATATCAGACTCTTCCCATTTTTTAGAATTTTTAAAATATTTACTTTGGTTTGCCATCTATTATTATAGCCTCTGGAAAGTTTAAATCATTTTCAATTGCCCATGGATGAAATTGTTCTATAAAAATGTGACCAACAATAACTTGAAATCCATTTTCTTCATTAAAAATAATAAAGTCGCCTGGTCCAATTTCAATTGATCCAGGGTATATTTGAACACCATACCATTTTTGACCAAGTGGATCAACATATACCGTTGCCATTATAAATAACTTTTCTTTTTTAAAATATTTTTTCTGTACCAACCATAGGCAGCATTTTGGCTTTGTCTTTGCATCATAGCACCATCCTTTTGTATACTTTCATCTTCAATAGATTGCCAATTTTCTGTTTTAAATAATATAAATTGCATAATTGGAGTTCCAGCAGGTATTATACCTTCAAAAGTATTGCTAAAAAATACTGGTATATTTCCATTAGGCATAATAAACTCTCCATCAACAACTCCACTCATAGTTAAAAATGGTAAATCATATCTATTCAATGGATGTGTAAATAGAGCGCTATATCCTTTTGGAATTTTAATATAGTTATGAGTAACCCAAGTATAATGATTTGGTGAAAATCCATTTGGAGTTGGTAGTTTTGCATTTAAATGTGGAGGTCTTTTTGTTAAATAATCTACATCCTTTGTCCAACTTATCAAAGGACCAAGTTCAGTTTGTCTAACTGCTATATCTACCTGGAGCGGAACAATATATCCAGTAGTAAATGATTCTAAAAATGGTGAACAAGTTTTAAAACTAAGTGGTGCTGGTAATTGTTTTATATCTTTTAATGGACCTTCAGATGGTTTTGTTTCTTTATACCACTCTGGAATAAAAAATCTTCCTGGTTTAATTTTAGGATGTGCTTGATCATTCATGTAATATTTTAAAATATTGTTTTTTTTAATCATTTATATACCTTTTTTTCCCAAAATAAATTTTTATATCTATCAAAAAATATACTTGATAATAAATCAAATTGTTTAAATATTTTTATTCTTTCAATATTGGATCCTGATATACTTTTCCAATTGTCTCTTTTAATAGGTATAACTAAAGCCATTGGAGTTCCTGCTGGAATCAAACCTTCAAAATTTGGATCATTTAATACAAAAGGAAAATTTACTGAATAATTATATTTATCTGTATCTACAAGCCCTGGCAATATAGAAAAATATTCATTAAGAGAATGTAGTGGTGGAATAAACAATGAAGAATATCCTTTTGGTGTTTTAATTCCCCAAGGATTTATCCATTTTGGATACATCTGATTACTTGCTTTTGGATGATATGGTGCTTGTTCAACTGAATGAAATTCTATGTTTGTGTCTATTGGAGTAGTAAAAGTTCTATTACCATTTTCGTCTTTTTTTATTATTAAATCACAATATGTTGGAATAATATATCCAGAAGTCAATGCGTCAAATATTGGAATACATTTTTTAATAGTTCCATTTGTTTCATTTTTTTGTGTAATATTTTTTTTAATATCAGTATAATTATCAGTTTTTTTATACCATTCTGGTAAAAAAAATGAAGATGGCTGAGGAAAATAATGATCAGAAATTCTATCTATCATTTTTGTAAAAACAATATCTTTTCTGATCATTACTACCCCTTAATAATAGTTAACATAAACTTTTAGTTTTGTGTTTACTCTGATTCTAAATTATCAAGCATTGCTTGTTCTCGTGCTTGTTTTTCTGCTTCCATTTCAGCAAGATCTTCTTCTGAAAGTCCTGGAATTGCTTGAGAAACTGTACTTACTACGTCACCAACTGTGATTGTTGGAATTGGTGTAATTACAGATGGTGCTGAAAAATTAGTACCGTCAAACTTCCATAAAACATCAACATCTGGATTATTTGAAATAGCCCATCCATCTTTTACATCTGATGAAAATACTGTTTTTTCAACAGAAATTACTGTATTATTTGAATCAAGTTTAACGTAAACAATTTCTGGAGCATCTACAAAAGAACCATTTACATACTTCTTTTTTAAAAAATCTTTTCCATCATGATCTACTTCAATAATATTATCTCCTGGAATATCAACTTCTGTTGATGATTCATGAAATGCAAAAACTACATCATCTTTTAAGTGCACAAAATATTTCATTTATTTTCTCCTCTTAGTAATATTCTACTACTTCATACTGGCATGGACCAGTAGCAACTAAATTTGTTGAACTTGAAAGATATGCACCATAGTTTGCAGATGTTAATGATGTTGATCCACCTGTAAGGCTTGTTGCGTTTAGTCCAACATTTGCAGCATTTGTTGAATTTGATGAAAGATAAATACCAAGACCATAATAAGGTCCAGGACGTTCTCCGTATCTTGGAAAGAAACCATAAGATCCACCAATTGCTATAGATGAGCCCATTCCATAAGCAATAGAAGCACCACCAGCAGTTGCATAACCATTGATTGCATTTGAGTTTGTTGCTGATGTAGTTCCATTTGCGGCATTGATAGATCCAGTTGCTTGAACATATCCTGCCGATCCTGTTGAAAATGAATTTACTTGTGTTTTTGTTGTATCAACAGATGAAATTGTAATATTTCCTGCTGAAACTGCAGTTCCACGTTGAACTGATCTAATAACTGTTGAAAGTCCTGCTGATGTCGCTGGAAATGTTGCAATACCCATTATGCTATCTCCACTCCGCTAATATGAAAGTTAATTGTTGTTGCAGATGCACTACCCTTAATAGTCTTTGCTGTTGCCAATACCTGCTTTAAATCAACATATACTGTTGAGTTTGCAGAAATTGCTGTTGTTGTGTGTAGGGCAACATCATCTAATAATAGTGAAAATGTTCCTGCTGATCCTGCAGTATTTGTAACTGCAATATTTGTAATCACCGCTGTGGTGGATGCTGGCACTGTGTAGAGCGTTGTGCTTGATGTTGCTGCTGCTGCTCTTGCTAGTGCTTTGGTTGTTGTAGCCATTAATTACTACCTCCTAAGTAGGTCATAGTGTTATTATACACTATTTTTTTATATATTATGCTATTTCTGCTCCAGTAATATGATATTTAAGACCTGTTGCGTCTGCATATCCTGTTACTACTTTTGTTGCACCAATTGCTTGTTTTAAATCAATAACAATTGTTGTATATTGATTAATTGAAGTATTTGAAAATAATTCAACTCCATCTACAATAATATAAAAACTGCGTGATGATGACGTTGTATTACAAACTGTTATATTTGTAGCAATTGCAGTAGTTGCTGATGGGACTGTATAAATAGTTCCACTGCTTGTTGCAAATGTACCTCTAGCCAAAGCCTTTATTGTAGTAGCCATTTATTTTTCTCCCATTGAATCATTGTATCGCATTTTATAATGCTCCCACAAGTGTTAAATATTCTGAAGCAATACCTGTTAATGTATTATCATCATATGCTATAGTTTTATTTGTCATTGTAACTGCGTTACTTGGTCCAACAGATGGTGCTGCCCACTTGACACCAAGAGTCTGTGAACTATCTGCAACCAAAACATAATTATTGCTTCCAATTCCAAGTCTAGATACAGCATTATCTGCGCTTCCAACCAGTAAATCACCTTTTGCATCAATTGTAGATTTTGAAATACTGCCTGCTGGATCTAAATCATTAATTTGTGTTTGTAAATTATTTAAAGTGTACGCAATTGAAGGATTTACTAAACTTGCAGTATTTGAATTTTCTATATCATATGAAGAAGATCCATAATGATATAGTCTGAAGGCAGCCTGAATATCTGCTGAGTCTACATACCCAGGAATTTTTGTGGGGTAAAGCGTACCAATCGATTCAGATGCCATATTTAATCACCTTACCAATTATAACACAATAGATATGAAAATATAAGTTGTAACAATACCGCTTAGGTTTGACCAACTTGATCCATATTCTATTGCTTTCATGTGAATAATTAAATCTGTTCCAGAAATCTCTACTAAATTTATGGATGATGAAACTGGTTTTGTATTAGAAATATTATATTGAATATTAAAATTTTCTGCAGTTAAAGATGTTTGGGTTGTAATACTTGAAATTGGAACAATAATTTGAGCAGATCCAGATGTAAATGTTGTTTGATGAATATATGGAAAAATTGTAGGATTTAACTTTAGTATTTGAATCCATGAATCACCACCTGGCTGAGATATATATTGATATAAATATCCATAATCAGTGCCTGGTGCTGTATTTATATATAAATCATTTAATAAAACTGTTTGACCAATTAAAACTCCTGGATCATTTGGATTTCCAATTCCTGCAAAAACTTTGCTACCACGAGTTCCAGTTGGTCCAATATCTACAAGCAGTTCAACTATTTCTGGAGAGCCAAGTACTGTTAAATCATCATTAGAAACTAAAACTGTTGGCATTAAACCGCACCAGATACGTCATCAGTTACTGTGATAGATCCAGTCAGTAGTGTATAAATAACTCCAGCCCCATTATTTATTTGAACATCGTAAACATATGTTGTTCCAGCAACCAGTTGTCTTCCTTGTGCTGGCTCAATTGTACAAGTAACAATATCTGTTGCTGTATCAATAACTGCTGTTGCCTCTACTTGTGTTCCTGCGCTACCACGACGATTTGCAATCGTAAAAACTTCATTCCCTGCAAAAGCATCCAAACTCATAGTTGAACCATTTGCATTTTTTGGACGGATTACAAATTGATAAGTGTCACCACGATAATAACTAAAATTATATGTACCTGGAAAAGCCATTGTAAATCCTCCTGCTTTATTATACCATTAAGATACTGCTACGTGTATTGATTTTATAACAACAGATGCATCATTATCTGTTCTAATTTGTGGAATGCCACCTAAAGTTTGCATTGATCTATTTTCTAAAAATAGTGTATGTTCCATAGATATATCATAATCAAATTGATACTTTAATGAACCAACATATGTTGTTGGATAATTTTCTAAATTATCGACAAAAGTTCTAAACCAAACCTCTGTATTATTTGAATATGTTGTTAATTCTATATTATAACGAATTGTTATAATTGAGCCTAGATTAAGTGTTTTAAAATTAAATCTTTGAGTGTTTGGATTCCAAAGACCTACTGATTCTTTTGGTAAAAATAATTCATTTGTATTTTTGCCTTCTGCATCAACACCAAATTTTACCCACCCATCTTCACCTTTATTTGCTCCAAGTCGTATAGATCTTTTATTTAAATTATCATAACAAGCCCAACCAATATTTTGCTCAGATGGAGAAAGTATATTTCTGCCATCTATTCCATCTTTACCATTTTTCCCAGATGGACCAGGGTCTCCCTTAGCGCCCTTTTCACCCTGTGGTCCTTGATCACCTTTGGGTCCCTGTATTCCACGTTCTCCTTGAGGTCCTGGAACGGCTATATACATTGCTGGGTCAACGGTAAGTCCAGTATCTATATTGTCTGAATATTTTTTCTTTTTGGGAGTTGGAAAATCCATACTTGTAGCCATATGACTACTTCTTTACTTTATAGACTGTCTTTCCAATTTTAACAATTGGAGGCAAAGGCGGTACTGGTGAAGAAACTCTTACTACAGCCATTATAAACTTCCTCCTGGTGTAACATCTCCTAAAACACAGATTGTTCCAACAACTGGAGTCCAAGTAATATCATCTCCAACTTGTGGAATTGTTACTTGTAAATCAAATGGCAATTCTCCAACAACAGATTTATACTTTGTACCCCAGTAACCAGTAACTAATGATGATATTTTAATTTCTGCATAGCCATTATGACCAACTACTTCAAGTTCATCTAAAGTATCGCCAGTGATATCGTATGCTGTTGCAGAATATATCCATCCATTTGTATCAAAATAAGTAGTCTCATCATCTTCAAGAAATTCAACCTTTAAGGTTGCATTATCACCACGAACAACTGTCCATTGTATATTTGCTGGATTTGCCCCATATTTTTCAATTGTTGGTGTACACATATCACTGATTATACCATAAATAATAAAACTGACACTCTAGGGGCAGTGGGGTGGGGTAGAGCGTCCTAGAGTGCCAGCACTTTATTGTAACATTATTTTTAACCAGAGTAATAATATTATAACAAAAGTATATAAATAGAATAACAAAAAGTTATAGTATCGAATTGTTATAAAAAGTTATAAACTTCCAGGGTATTAAGAGTTGAAAAGTAAAATGTTTAGTGTATACTTAAAATATATAAAGAAAAGAATATACTGTAAATACGTTTTATAGAAGATATCTTATATATAGTAATTACTTATTATTTTTAGCAATATAATCAATAAGAATATCATACATATGATCAATTTTGTCAGACTGTGCTTTTCTTTTTTCCCTAGCGTTGACTTGTTCTAATTTAATGTCTTTAATTTCATCACGCATACTGGAACCGCCATTAGTCTTTGTTTCTTGACGAATATCTTCTATTGCTTCTTTGATTGGTGTAATTTGAATTTTTATATACCAGCGAATTGAACTAACTACGATTGTTCCAATTGATAATAGTGCAAGAATAAACTGTGCCCAATCAGTAGTTGTCATAATAAGATTATTATATCATTATTTAAGATTAATAAAATATTTAGGGATATTTCCATCTTTATCTGATCCAGTTAAAAGATTAAACCCAATATAATCTTCATATTTTTTTACTTTTTTTATATTGTTTTGTAAATATTCTAAAAAATTAGACTCCATTATATCTAAAGAGTTATTAAATCCAGGACCATACTGATCAAAAATTGGAACATTACTTGTTCTATAGCCCTTATCTGTTTTTATTTCATCATGATAAAGGTGAAAGATTGCACACTCTACTCCAGGAAAAACCAATGTATAGTCATCATCAATTAATTCAATTGCTTGTATAATTTCTTCTTCCCAAAACATTAAATGTTCTGGTAAATGTAAATCTTTTGCTAACTCTCCATTAGAAAATATCATATGTGCACTAATTTTTGACATTGGAAGAAATCTATCATCACTATTCCAACTATGTGTCCACTTAGGTATGGTTCTATTTTTTATCCAAAATTCTTTTTTAATCCAATATGTGTAACAAAAAGAATTTTTATTTATTTTAGTAGAATAATGTTTATCACCAATATCAACATATGAATATGATCCAGCATAAGCAGTCAAAATTATTTTTTCTTTATTAAATTCTTTTTTTGCTTTGTTTATTTTATCAACTAAAAAAGAATCCCATTTATTGGCAAACATCATATGTGCATCTATTTGTAAAAAATAATCTTCATTACTATACATTGTTGCAGCAAGTTTTCTTCCCTTTGCAACTCCTATATTGCCTTCAAATTCATAAAATGTTGTTTTAATATTTTTACTATTAATAAATTTATCAGAGATTATTCTATAAAAATCATAATTACCAATAAATGCAATACCAATATTAATATCATTTGGACTCTCAGCCTTCAACAAACAAGACAAGATTGTGCTTTCTAATTCTTGATCCTCATCTAGACAACATATTGATACATATATTGATTTCCCCATAATTAAAGTATACTATACATTTTGATTTCATAGTGGTATAATAATATATAGCAAAGGGGATAATCTATGGAAATAACAACAACAAAAGAAAAACTTTTTAATGATTTAGAGAGTCATTTTTTAAATGAATTTAAGTTGTCTTTAGAACAAACTGATTTAGATCAAGAAGAAAAAAATGCTAATTTAGTTTTGGCTAAGAAAAAAATTAAAAAAGATGCAGAAGGAATAATGGAGTTAGTTTTTAAGGTCTCTGTGTAATAAAAATGTCAGATGATGTAAAGCCATGGGATTTGCTTAAAAAGAGTCAACCAAAACTTATTCAAGACTTAGTAGATGCCAGACTTGATATTTGTAAAAATTGTGAATTTTATAGAGCAAGAACAAATCAGTGCAAAAAATGTGGATGTTTTATGAAACTTAAAGCAACATTAGAAAATGCTAAATGTCCATTGGGAAAGTGGTAATATGAAAAAAGAAATTAACTTATATTGGGCACCTGCAATAATTCCTGATGAAGGTGAACTTGGTCTTGATATTTTATATCCTAAACCAAAATTTTTGTTTAATGAATATGCTAGTAAAAGAGCAGATCATGCAGATACTGCAAATTTTTTATCATGTCCTGCAGTAGCAAATAAATTTAAAAAAACATTAGTATTTAAAAGCCCTGCATCTTTTTCTTATTCCTATAATTTTGAAGAAAGTTCACTTATAAAGCCAATAACACAAAATAATATACCAATGTTTATAAACAGAGGTCCAACCCTTGAAGACGGTCCACTTATTAGTGTTGCTTTGTCTTATCTTTTATTTGCAGATGAGCCGTTGAGTTGTTATTTTACACCTCCTATGTTTAGTAAACCTGGATATACAAAAGAAGTTTCTTTAATTCCTGGAGAGTTTGATATTGGTCAATGGTTTAGACCTTTTAATCTTGAATTTCAATTTTGGAATAAGTCTGGTGAGTTAAAATTTCAAAAAGATGAACATTTATTTTATGCTGAGTTAAAAACAGATAAAAAAATTAATATTCATAGATTTAATTTAAATCCAATTCTTCATAATTATATTGCATCTCATACAAAATCTGTAAATTATTTTGGTCGTGGAGAGTCACTAATAACCAGATATCAAAGGTTTAAAGACACTGGGATGAGAGAAAAAATATTAACAGAAATTAAAAAAAATATTATTGACGAGTAATTTTTTTACCGCTGGGTGCTTGATGATCTGGAAACTTATTACCATATACATCTTGACCATTTAAATAATCTTTTTCAACTATAATATTTAAATTATTTGGGTCTACAGCCTTGCTTCTTTTATCAAGATGAGCCAAGTTAGCAAGATTTTCTTCTTCTACAATTTCTTTACTAAATATATCTTTTGCATTTTTAAGTTCAAACTTATCTGCAAAGTATCTTGGAATTGGTATAAAACCTGCTAATGGTTTACCTGCTGGAAATTCAGTAATTATATTTGGCTCATGTATTTTTATATTAAATGTAAATGGCATGCGAATATTATCTGTTTCTACTACACCATTCATAACTGTGCAATTTTTCATAATTTCATTAGGTGGTGCAATAGTCATCAAATTTACTCCAGGTGGAGTTCTTGGAATAAAAGGAATTGCGATAGTTAATATTCCATGACCAAAATGAGAAACAACATGTGGAGCAGGTTCCTCTAGTTTATTTGTAGGTGCTTTATATACTTTCATATCTTCTCTGAGATTACCACCATTCCATTCAACTGCAAATCCATATTCAGATGTTATTACAAAACCATACTGATTACCAATTCTTAATGGAAGACAGTTATAAAAATGTTTATCAAACCATGAACGATCTTTATTTGGTTTTTTAACTATATTATTAAATCTTTTCCAATTAACTAAATTTTCATCTAAAAATATAGCAATTGTATTATCTGGTACATCAATTCCTTGATTTATCATTTAAAACTCTTTTTATTCCAAAAATTTTTTACATAGTTATTGACTATGGTTGCCAATACTTCTTTATCTTCAATTTTTTGATACTCGCCATCTGCATATTGATCAAACTCGGAAATCCAATTATTACGCTTAATAAGCGTAATTTGGAACATCGGAGTTCCTTTTTCAATAATACCTTCAAAATCATTTCGCAAAAATAGAGGGGGATTTAATTCATGTGGTGAACTATCCGCATCTATAATCGCAGGTATTGCCATAAATGGCAAATTGCGATATCCAAATGGCGATGTAACCAATAATGAATAACCCTTTGGCAAGCGGGGATACCAAAGATTACAGTATTTAAATACTAACTCAGAATAGCCATTAGGTACTTCAACCCCTATATCCTTACCATGTATAGCAAAAACATCTCTAGATACCCTCCACTGGATGTTTGGCAAACCATTTTCTTGTTTGACATATACATCAGACCACAATGGAAATATATAACCAGAAGTAAGGGCATCTAACATAGGAGTGCATTTTATAAAATTAGTATTTACATTTCCATTATTCATTTCAAATTTGCCAGAGGTGTATGGTTTTGCATCTTTCCACCATTGTGGAATAGCCTTTGATGCTGGATATGGTCTTGGGCATACATCATATGCATATGGATCTCTTGCTATAAACTTTATTTTATTTGCCATACTATTCCCCTACTGCTATAAAGTCTATTGTACCAAATTCTGGTATGTTTGTTTTGTCCAGAAATGTAGCAATTCTTTCTGCTTTATCTTCGTCGGACAAATGACAAACTAATAAATCTTCTCGCCCCCCAAAATATTTAATGACACTATATGCATGTTCCAAGTACATATCTTCAAGATCTTTATCGGATAATTCATCTATGTGCATAGGCTTATTCTTAAAATATTTCCAAAATACAATTTTGTCATATGCCCCAAATTCATCTCGTGGAAATGTATCAAAGATACGTCTTATAGATTTTATCCAATCCTTAGTATCTCGCACAATAAGAATGAACTTAGATCCAGGATAGGTTTTATCAAAATGTTCATACATTACGCTATATGGTGTATCGCAGAAAGCATCAAATTGGTTTTCTATAGCATATAGGCGTTCTAGTATTTCTTCTTCTGGTAGGTTTTGTACTGAGTCTTGATCTATATATGACCCAGCCCAATGTGCTGTTTTATACCCCAGTTGTTCCAGGAAATGTTGTGTTGATTGTGTCCCAGTTCGAAATAGGCTAAGGACAAATACTTTCTGCATGTTTTCATTATAGCAGTTTCTGAAAAAATTTTCAAAATGACAAAAATCTGAATATTTTTCTCAGATGTATGATGCATGTTTTAAAAACCTTTTATACAAAAAAATAGTGAGCACACATTGAGCATGCCCACCATCTATTGTTTATTGTTACTTACACTTGCAAGGGTCTATGCGTGTGTAATCCTTATCGAAGATAATAATTCCTGTGTCTCCACATGTCTCGCATGTGTGTGCATACATACCGCTCATTTATTTTCCTGCTCTCTTAGCAACAATAGCCTCAACTAGTGCTAGTTGTTCTGGTGTAGCGTTGCGAAATGCTTGAACGCTCTCTCTAATCCATGGAGACTTCTCCATAGCCTTCTCATGCTCAATTGCATAGCGTTCTTGTTGTTCTTGACGTATTCTGTTTAGTGTATCCATTTGATGGGCTACCTTTCTTTAGTTTGTATAGTAGAATACTATCACACATACCGCCAAAAGTCAAGTCCTGCTTCGGCGTGTCGCATGTGATGTCCGTCACATTGCCCGTGGCACGGGGAGTTATCCACAGGCTGTGTATAAGTTATGTGACCCTTATCACAAAAATACTTTGCAGACACGCCCGAAAAACAGGCTAATTTGTCAGTGGTAGGTGATAGGATACTAGGTATCAAGATAAATAATCTTGGTTATTTAAAGAAAGGTGGTCATCATGACTACACTACAAACTATCAAGTGCGTTGAGCACAACCCTTACTTCTCTGCTATCTCAGAGGTAGGAGATTTCCAATACACTTTCTGCCAAGATTGTGAGCAGAACATTGACCGCTATTGGTTAGACTTTGGAATGGAACGACTACCTATGTGGTCAGATTGGAGTGTGACTAAATGAGTCACTATGTAAATGTTAAGTCAGTATGCGGTAACGCATCTGCATCTATTGACATGTATGACCTAGAATTAAATCGTGATGGTGTAATCTGTTGCGATAACTGTAAATCTATTTTGATGTGCCGTGAGGCGTGGAACTATCTGTATGCACTGGAGGTTAACTAATGTTAGTAGTAATGATTGCGTTTATTGTATTTGGTTATTTGTATTCACAAAGTAATTTATAGTTATGCAATACCCTGCATAAAATGGCACGGGCTGGATGTGGTGTAGATCACATCGCATATACGGCGTGTCGTCTTGACTTTTTGACATTTCTCTGGTAGTATTCTCTTATACAATTAAATAATGACTTATGGGGTAGTGAGCCTAGCAAGTAAATGTGACCAGTATCACAGTGAGCCTAGCGAATAAATGCCCCAATTTGTCAGCCCCCCATGATAGGATAGTCTTATCAACTTAACGAAAGGAAGTCAAAGAATGACTTACACTATAACACTAGAAACCTTTTCAGGTTCTACCAAAAAAATCGACCTAGCCTCTAAGGGTGCGGTTGCTCAATTTATTTCAACTTATCCAACTCAACTACCTGTTGGCGTTTCTGTAAAAGTATCATGTGACGCATTGGGTGTCTCAGGTACTCTAAGAGGAAAGCGTGGTCTATAAATGCTAGTAGAACATAGTCTAAAATTCGTTACAGACTTCAAAGATGAACACCCTGTAACTGCACAAATTCTAAACCTTCCTGAAACAGTACGCATTGAAATGCTAGAGTCAATGCTAAAAGATTTAATTGCTCCAAAGTTAGGACCTATTCTTGATGAAATCAACGCAGGCGGTTCTTATGCAATTCTAAAGGTGGCAAACTAATGATGACACGCAAAGACTATGTGGAAACTGCAAAAATTCTAAATAAATTTAGTGATAGAATTGACGCTCATGATTTTGATGATTTAATTTTTGAATTTAGCGAGTGGTTTGCTTCTGACAATCCTAGATTTGATGAACAAAAATTCTATGATGCGTGTGTTGATAGTGAAGAATTTCTTGCAACACTAAAATAAAAAAATTCCTGAGCAAGAATAAAAACTGCTCAATTTTTGCCACGGGGCGTTTTCCACAGGTTTATCCACAGGCTTAAGATGTGAGGTTTATCACAGCAATTGAGCGTCTCACTATTTGGATTTACTAGCCAGTAATTAGATTTTTGTCAGCCAGCCATGATAGGATTACAGAGTAATAAAGTAATTAAAGAAAAGGAAGTGACACTATGTCAGCAAGAAAATACTCAATAGAACACCTACTAGTAGGACGACACTATCACTCTCGTAATCGCCATGATGAGGGAATAATTAACTATGCAGAAAAGCGTGAAGGTATTTGGTATGGTGAAAACCTACAAGCCTATGCAATACGAGTAAGTCCAACTAGAGGCATAAATGATTTTTGGGCAACAGTAGCAATAGAAACAGGAGAATAAACAATGGGAAACTTATTTGATAGCATGGGTACTTGTTTTGAGTGCCTTGACTCAGGCTCTATTGGTTGGGCTAATGGTGAGGATTTTGATACAGAATTTTGCTCATGCCCAGAGGGTGTTAAACTTGAAAATGAGTATGCCGAATGGTATGCTGAAAGCATAATGAATGAATACTATAAGGAGAATGCATAATGGAATACCTATACTCAGTTACTTGTACCTATGACTCAGCCCCTACACCTAATTGGATAGGGCGTTATAGTGACGCTTTATCTGCCGTTGAAATTTATCAAAAATTTGTAGATAGCGGAGATGCTAAACAATACGCAACAATTAACTTGTCAGAACCTTCAGGCAAGATGCACACAAAGACCCTCTACACAACAGGAATGGTGGTAACACGATAATGGGAAACAATTTTGCAACAGACTTAGCAGAAAACATTGACATAAGCCTTGAACAGGCTATTGGTTATCACTTGCAAGGTAATCACTATCCACCAGTACCACTTTCTATGGTACAGCCTTGCATTGAAGCGTTAGATGCTGCAAGAGAAATGGACGCCATGCGTCAAATTGAAATGCCAGAAGGAATAACCTATAAAGGAAAAACTACTGCACCTGCATGGGCTATCATTGAACAACACCACTTAGATGCATGGTTGCCACAAGATGAAAATGAATACTATGGTGAAGATGCAGGATTTGAATTAGGATTGGGGCTTGAATAAATGACTGCTACAATGATGGACATGGAACTTGTTAAGGCTGATTCGCTAACTGTAGATGCGTTAGAAATTGGTGATTTAATTGGATACAATGATGACATTGTTGAAATAACTTTTATTGAATGCGATTCAACAGGCGATAACTATGACATAGAAATCAGAAATGATTTTGGTGAAACAGAATTTATTCAGTTTGCATTTGATGATCATGTTGATTGGTATGTTTATCTAGATTAAACCGCCCGTGGCGGAATGTCCGTTTTGCCCCTTTAAGGGAATTGACATTTTTTCCTATTTCTGCTAAGATTAATTTATGAAGCAGAAAAAGACCCAAGATGAGTTACGTAAACTAATGGAATTACGTAGATCTAATGCTGCCTCTTTCGTGCCTAGTAAAAAACAATACAAGCGTATTAGACAAGCCACCCAAAAAATGTTATACTTAAAAGATAACGAGTAAGGACCCACCATGACACTAACAAGAAGCAAAGATAGAAAGGTAACTAATGCTGTCTCTCCTAATGGTAAGACTCCAACAATTGCTAACACTTTCGGATTACCAGCGGGAAAAGAATTCTCATGCCCTGGACAAACACCGACATGTGAAAAAGTATGCTACGCAGGCAAACTAGAAAAGATTTATAAAGGCGTACGCAATGTGCTCATGTCTAACTGGGAGCAATTAAAAGACGCAGACTTAGAAACAATGCAGTCTCTTATAAATGAGATGATTGTTGATTTCAAAAAAGATTGTGATAAGCGCAGTGCAGAAAAACTCTTCCGCATTCACTGGGACGGCGATTTCTTTAACGATACTTATACACAAGCATGGAAAAACGTTATCCTTAATCATCCTGACATTCAATTCTGGGTATATACCAGAGTAGAGTCTGCAGCCCTTATTCTTAAGGGTATAGATAATCTATCTCTATACTATTCTACAGATAAGGATAATAAGGATACCGCCGTAAAATTGAACAAGGCGGAAGGCATTCGTCTAGCATACCTTGCAGATACATTCGCAATAGGACAAGCAGACATGAAGGAAATGATTGGCAAGGTAGGGGCTAAATGCCCTGAGAATAAAAAGGCTATACCGCTAATCAGCCAGAAAGGTTCGGCTTGTGTTTCTTGCAGTTTATGTGTATACTCTAAAGCAGACATAGTATTTTCAGCAAAGAAAAGGTAGACTATGAAAACGCTCCTATGGATAAGCCTATGGCTACTTATCCTATTTATCACCCAGTGATGTGAGCCAAATCACACAAATAATGTCTCACATTTTGAGATTTTTAGGAAATGGACTTGCAAAATGTCAGTAGGAAATGTTATACTTAATACATACAACAAACTAACAAGGAGAAAAAACATGGCAGTAGCAAATGCAACATACAAGGTAGGCGACCTATACACAACACAGAAGTCAAAGGTAACAGGTACAATTCTAGCGATTGACCCACAGGCTAATGGTAATGTTCGTGTTAAGTTAGATGTAAATGGTAACACACGCTATACAACTTGGACAGCCAAGCAGTAATCTAACAAGCCAGTTAGATAGTAACTTAGTCCTGAGCATGACTACTAAAACTGCTCAACACAAAATGTCAGACCTACCCCCTATACTATAATCAACCACCAAAGAAAAGAGAAAACACATGGCACGACAAAAAGCAATCAGCGTTAAAATCGCAACACCAAAGGTAATCAAGGCACTAGAGCAAGCACTTGCTAAATTAGAACTTGACTACACTTCACAAGAAGCAAACGAAGCAAAGTATGAAAAGTTACGCAAGGCTTGGCAGAAAGAGATTTCTGATTATGCTATTGCTAACATCAAGAAGGCAGAGAACTTTCGTACAAACTATCGTTCTTGGAATAATACACTCAACATTGACTATGACTTAACAGTTAGTGAAAAAGATTTGCCTAAAGAACCTGAGAAGGACTTTACTACAATGCACAAGCACTCATACTTAGAGCAGAGAGAGGAAATCTCTAACGCTATTCGTATCCTAAAGATGACAGATGAGGAAACAGTTTCCACATCAACTTATCAAGCAGTTGCTCGTTATCTATAATTAGATAATAAACGACCTGAGTATGTCGCTAAACTGCTCACGCCTCTCCCCCTGGTTCAATCCAAGACTATGGATCTAATCCATTCATTTGGCTAAAGTCCCCTGGGGGAGTGGCACCTTAAATTTGTCAGTGCCCAGTAGTACAATTAAATTAACAACAAACAGAAAGAAGGTAGCCCTAATGGAAACTCCATTCGTAGCAACACTAGTAGACCTAAAAGCAACAGAAGACTTTCTTAAGTCAGAAATTGCAAAGAAAGATGAGCGCATTGCTAATCTTGAATCACATATCTCAACAGTAACACAACGTTCATATGCAGATGCTGCAGATAAAAACCGCATTGTTGAAGCAATGCAAGAGTGGACCCTTGAAGCGCTTGCACAAGCAACAATTAATGAATCAGAAGCAGAAGAGATTGCAGAGATTTGCGGATTTGACTTAACAAAAGAATTTGAATTGGAAGTTACAGTTCAGTATTCAATTACAGTAAATGCAAGAGATGAAGAATCAGCAATGAATTTAATTCATGATATTGATTTTGATTCTGTATCAGAGCCTCAAGGCGTAACTTATTTGTCATCCAGTGTTGACAGAATCGATATTTAGTAGGGGGCTACTAATAAATCCTGAGCACGATTTAAAACTGCTTCTGCAATTCCCTTGAAAAATTGCCCCGTGGGGCGATGTGAGATTGATCACATTTAAGAATGTCCGATTTATACCATGTTTACGTATCCTGATTTGCATTTGTCAGTCAGTCCTGTTATACTTAAATCTCAACAACAAAAAGGAGAAAACTCATGGCACATGAACTAGAAACACAAAATGGCGTAGCAAGTTTTGCATCATTTCGTGAACCTGCTTGGCATGGATTGGGTACTGTATTTACAGAAGAAAAAACAACAAAAGAAATGTTAGATTTGGCTAACCTTTCTAATTGGAATGTTCGTCTGGAAGATTTAGAGACCCCTTCACATTTAACAAGCGACAAGGCGTACCAATACGTTTTGCGTACTAACCCTACAGATTCAACACAGACAGACATTTTAGGTGTCGTTGGTGAGCGTTACCATGTTATGCAGAATGAAGATTTATTTTCATTTGGTGATAACATTCTAGATGGTGGTGGACGTTGGGAAACCGCTGGCTCAATCAAGGGTGGTCGTGTTGTATTTGGTGCATTAGCACTAGAGCGTGAAACTGTTCTAGACCCAAATGGTGTTGCAGATAAGGTAAAGACTTATTTGCTCATTAACACATCACATGATGGCTCAATCGCTATTCAAGCAAGCATAACACCTGTTCGTGTTGTGTGCGCTAATACTCTTAATCTTGCGCTTAACACTACTAAGAAAAAGAATGGTGTCAAGCAATCTTTCAAGATTCGTCACACACAGACCGCTGCTGGCAAGGTACAGGTTGCTAGAGAAACTTTAGGCATGGCTCATAAGTACATGGATTCTTTTGACCTTATGGCTAAGGCTATGATTGAAACAGAAGTCAATGCAAAGCAATTCAATGACATCATTCTTGCTGCTTATCCTAAGCCAGAAAAAGATGCAAAGGGTGCTTTCAAGAAGTGGGAAAACAAGGTTGATGTTATTAACGACATCTACACAGGCGAGTTTAACGGCATGATTGCTGGTAACGCATGGGGTGCTTTCAATGCACTAACTGAACGCCTTGATTGGTACCGCTCTGCAAGAGGTGGCTCTAACGAATCTATTCTTGCATCTGCAAGTGGTTTTGACCCTGCAATTAACGCAGAAAAAAATCGTTTGCTTAAGGTTGTGCAGAATGTCATGCAAGTAGCATGATACAATTTCCTGAGCATGAAGTAAAACTGCTCCGCTAGGTCCGTTAGATTAGTGGTTAAATCACTACACTGTCACTGTAGAGATCATGGGTTCAAATCCCATACGGATCGCAATAAATAAATATGCAAGCCAGTGCATAAAAATCGGCACGGGGGGTGTGAAAAATATCACATCAAACCCTTATTACGTTAGACTTGATTTTTCCCAGTTTCTAGGGTAGAATTATTTTATGAACACCATAAATGACCTAATAAATGAAATATACGAAGATAACTTCTCACACCTGGAGTTTGAGGAAAACATGGGCGGTATTGAATGTGACTGCCATATCCATATTACACTAAACACTATTGCTAAGTATGCAGGAATTGAGGTAGGATAATGCT
>Ga0214921_10002844_pt1 | contig 27394 bp, 26 predicted proteins | sample LL1505_MetaG_FD_177992 | JGI IMG/M metagenome (GOLD analysis project Ga0214921, IMG submission 177992) | Freshwater microbial communities from Lake Lanier, Atlanta, Georgia, United States - LL-1505 | ecosystem: Environmental > Aquatic > Freshwater > Lake | place: USA: Georgia | collected... | reverse complement strand
TATATATTCTTAACCAATCAAGTGTTATTATTAACAATATTTGTATAACTGGTTGCACTCTTTGGTCAAAAGCCGAAGTTAGTATTCCTAAATTTATTGTTCGGATTAATGGAATGACAAATCAGATTTATGAAAATAAATATTTGAATGATTTAAAATATATTCAAAAGATGATGAGATATTGTAAAAGTAATGATTTACAAATGGTTGTTGTTACTCATCATTGTCCATCTTATGATGTTTTACAAAATAGTCATAAAAGTAATGATAGATTTGTATCTTTATATGTATCAAATTTAGATTATCTTTTAGATTCTTCATATGTTCATACTTGGATTGCTGGTCATACACATAAAAATTTTGATTATATTACTCAAGGTGGAACTCGTCTTGTAAGTAATCAACGTGGAAAACCACGTGATCACGTTTATGATTTTTCAAAAGATTTTGTAGTAAAAGTTGAAAAGAAAGAAAACATATTACATCAACATCAAGATATGATAATTAATAATTACTCAAATTACATTACCGTTTAATGTTTTTTATTTATAATTTTAAATAAAAAATCTAATACCATCCTATACGTGGGAAAATATGCCATCCTACCGGAGAACCAATTAAAAAAATAGTATCTGCTAATAATAATGTTGTTATTTGACATAAAAAATACTTAATAGTATAAATTATTGATTATCAAATACTTAATTATTAATGGATTACCAATCCACTGTTACCTGTTAAGGTGTATCATCCAGTAGTGTAATAGATGAGAGAGTTAGCCCTCAGTTAATTTTTATTTAGTGAAGATGTTTAATTTCGCGTATATATTTATATAAATAGATTTTCAGTCTAATTATCTTTTAAAATTATCACGAATCCATTTTTTATCATTATTAAATTTATTTGACATATTCGGTGATTTCATACTTTCCGAATCTAATTTTTTTATTAATTCTGATGGTCCAAATACAATAACAAGATTTCCAAGTGCTTCTTGTCGTTTTTCATCTTCCATGTAGATATCATAACCATATTTATCGAAAAATTCCATACTATTTGCTCGTTTTCTTGGCGACGATGGTTTCTTTTCTTCTTCTATTTTCTTTTCATCTGGTTGTTTCTTATTTTCTTTCGTTTGAGTTGACACGGGTTTCTTATTTTCTTTTGTTTGAGTTGGCACTGGCACAGGTTTCTTATTTTCTTTCGTTTGAGCTGGCACGGGTTTCTTATTCGTTTGAGCTGGCACTGGTTTCTTATTTTCTTTTTTTTGTGCTGGTGATTTTGGTTTCTTATTTTCTTTAGTCTGCGTTGGTTTCTGTTTAATTGGTGATTTTGTTTTTGGTTCTGTAGTTTTCTTTATCGGCGATTTCTTTTTAGACATTTTATATTAATATAATAACTTTTTTAATATAAAATAAAAATTATTCATCGTCAACGAATATTAATTCATCATGAATAAAACTACTTTTTAATTTTTCTAAATCTATATTTATATCATTGTTCTTCATAAATTCTTTAACTTTTTCAAAATCTGGCGAACCACAATACATTACCTTTTTCACTTCATGTCGTTCATAATTTGTAAATAATTCTCTTGTTCTCTCATGATTTAATATTGAGACATCTATATTCATATTCCTTTCAATTTCTTCAATCGATTTATATTTAGAGATATAATTAAATGATTTTTCTCCACCTATCTTTGGTATATTTTTATTATAATCACATCCGCACATGATACATAAATCCAAAAACTGTTCTTTCGTCAATTTCAATGATTCTAAAACATCTTCATATTTAATTAACACGCATGTATCATTTTTCACATCTATTTTCGTCAAGAATATTGGCGAACCGTATGCCAATACATCTGTATCTTCAGATAAAACACCATCTACTATACCACGTTTGCATAAATCAGCACACATACATTCAGCTTCTAACGGAGCAATATAATAAGGTGTTTGTAATATATCGAATAAATCACGCGTTTTTTGAAAATCTTCGGGTGTTATTTTGATATTATAATTTTTCATTTTATCAATTTTCTCTTTAACACTTTTTATATCAAACTTTGGTGGTTGTATAGCCTTTGAAAGTAATCTTTGAACTGGAACCGATTGTTTTTCTATCTTATCGTGCAAATCCATTAAAATTGGTTCTATTTCACCTGTTAAGTAATATTTATCTAATGCCATATCTAACTCAATTACTTTTTGTTCTGTTTTTTCACGTTGTTTGACACGTTCTTCTCGTTCTGCTGATTTCTCATTTGGAGCACCATTATCATAAATAAAAACACAATGAATTTCATTTCTGCGAAGACATTGAACTAAATTCACGAACGATGTTAACCATCTATCACCGCATATCGCTTTAAATTTGCACATAAATAAAGAAACGTCAATAGCTAACTTTTTAAAGGCATATTCGGAAAGATGTGTTTCAACAAAAACGTGAGGACACTTCTTTCTTAACAAATTATTCAAATTCTTTATTCCCATTTCTAATTTTAAATAAATTATTAAATTAAATTCAATTTTATTTCTTTTATTTCTTTTATAATAAATAATGGATTTGGAAACACTTACAATCAATGATAATTTAATTAATGATACTGCTTATTATAAAAATAATTCTTTGAAATCAATAAATGCACCAAATGTTATAACTATTGGTGATTCTGCTTTTGTTGATTGTAAATCTTTAGAATCAATAACTGCGCCAAATGTTATAAGTATTGGTAATAATGCTTTTTCCTTGTGTAAATCTTTGAATTCAATAACTGCGTCAAATGTTACAACTATTGGTAATGATGCTTTTTCCTTCTGTGAATCTTTAAAATCAATAGATGTGTCAAATGTTACAAGTATTGGTAATGATTCTTTTTCCTTCTGTAAATCTTTAAAATCAATAGATGTGTCAAATGTTAAAACTATTGGTAATAATGCTTTTTTCTTCTGTAAATCTTTAGAATCAATAACTGCGCCAAATGTTATAAGTATTGGTAATAATGCTTTTTCCTTGTGTAAATCTTTGAATTCAATAACTGCGTCAAATGTTACAAGTATTGGTAATAATGCTTTTTCCTTCTGTAAATCTTTAAAATCAATAGATGTGTCAAATGTTACAAGTATTGGTAATGATTCTTTTTCCTCGTGTAGTTCTTTAGAATCAATAACTGCGCCAAATGTTATAAGTATTGGTAATTTTGCTTTTTATAACTGTGGATCTTTGAATTCAATAACTGCGCCAAATGTTATAAGTATTGGTAATGATGCTTTTTCCTTCTGTAAATCTTTAAAATCAATAGATGTGTCAAATGTTACAACTATTGGTAATAATGCTTTTTTCTCGTGTAAATCTTTAGAATCAATAGATGTGTCAAATGTTACAACTATTGGTAATAATGCTTTTTCCTCGTGTAGTTCTTTAAAATCAATAGATGTGTCAAATGTTAAAACTATTGGTAATAATGCTTTTTCCTCGTGTAGTTCTTTAAAAGATGTTAATTTAGTAGATTCTACAGGTAAAACATATTTCAACTTCAAAAGAGATGAAAATATTGTTTATTATAATCCTGAAATAAATGATGAAATAAAAAATAAAATAAGAAAAATATTTAATATTGATGATAAAGTTAATTTTAAATATGATGAAAATACTCCAGAAGATGGCGATAAACCAAAAAGCAAAAAACGACAAAGTTCTAAACCAAAAAGCAAAAAACGACAAAGTTCTAAACCAAAAAGCAAAAAACGACAAAGTTCTAAACCAAAAAGCAAAAAACGACAAAGTTCTAAAAGAAAATCTAAAAAACGACAAAGTTCTAAAAGAAAATCTAAAAAACGACAAAGTTCTAAAAGAAAATCTAAAAGAAAATCATTTTTTAAATAAAATATGAATAATCTTACAATCGTCAGTGGATATTGGAAAGCTACTGGTAAATATGCTACAACTAAATTCGAAAAATGGTTGAATAATACATTGACTATAAATTGTCCCTATGTATTTTTCGGTAATGAGGAAAGTATAAATATAGCAAAATCAATTCGGAAAGATTTACCAACTCATTACGTGAATATGGAAATATCTGAATTTTATTCTTATTGCTTTAAAGATAATTTACAAATAATGCCTCCACACGTTCCTTCTATAGAAGCTAATTTAATATGGAATGAGAAAGTCAATCTTGTCGAGAAAGCAAAAGAACTTGATCCTTTTGGTAGTGAATTTTTTATGTGGGTAGATGCTGGTATTTATCAATATCGAGAAAGAAAACCGGATTCAACGAAACCATATCCGAATGAAGATAAATTAAAAACATTACCAACTGATAAATTTATTTTTAGCACATCAGATTTTCCAGAATTTGAAGAATATAAAGTTCACGATAATAATTATTATCATTATATTTCTGGTGGTTGCTTCATTATGCATAAAAGTTTTGTAAATCAATTTGCTGAATTGTATAGAAAATATATGGATCGATATCTATCTCAACATAATTGGGTAAATACCGAACAAAAGTTATTGACTCATATGTATACTGAACATCGGGATTTATTTTATTGTCTAACGTATGGATATGGAAATATTGTAAAAGAATTGGAATAATTTTATATTATTTTTTGTAATATAAAATTTGTAAAATGTATTTAAATTAAATCTATGCCTTTGTTACTTTCTTTGCTGGTTTTCTTACTGTTACCGTTGGCTTCTTTGGAGGTTCCTTAACTTCTACTGGTTCATCTTCATCATCATCATCTTCAATCAAACTACCAGCGTCATCATCTTCATCAATACTGAGAGGTAATGGTACTGAACGAGATTCAGATGGTGCTACAACAACTTGTGAATCTGCTTGAGGACGTCTTTGCAAGAGTCTACGAGTTCCAGCTGAAGCAATTGGCTTTACATCGCATTCAAACAACTTAATTTGCAATGAAATCTTATTACCAATAAAAATCGACTCAAACTTAATCGCTGAACGCACATAGCAAGCCTTACCCAATAAATCAAGTGCATTCATAGGCTCTCCAGAATCTTCGTCAAAGAAAGCAGTAATGATTTTATTACCATCTTTATCTTTCTTGACAATCAACTTTGCATATAAAACAGGTGAAGCAGTTTCAACTACTACACCCTTTTCCTTCTTTCTGTAAATTGGATTTAATTTCTTGAGGTCATTCTCCTCAAGTTCATACTGCTCCAATTTATCCTTGTTTTTAAGTAAATAATCCTTGCATTTTCTAACGATATTTTCAAATGTTGAAACAAAATCTTTTTGCTCCTTTGAAGCACCATTAATATCGTATAACACTAAAGGTAATTTATATCCATTGATCTTTCCAGTATCTGGACTTGTATCTTCTCCTAACCCATATGAATAAAGACGTTGAGTTTCCATAATTAATGGACCCGACGTGCCGTTTTCATACACTGTAGAAATATTAACTCTTTTGAATGAAATCGGAGGCTTGCTATCTGGGATTCCTCCCTCAACAGGCTCACTAAATATCATTCTTGAAGTATCATAGCTTGAAGCCGAAATAATCTCGATGTTACTCATTGTTTATTATATATCTGATATTTCTTTAAGTCATAAAAATTAAAATTCAATTTTTTTTTTCCGACAATTTTTTAAAACGTTTTATAAGTTTGTGGATAAGTTATAAAATAAAAGATGTTGTTGCGTAATGGAAAAATAATCGAAGAAATTAAAGAAATTGAAGACGTCGCAACAAAATGTGTCGAAAAATTACCGTATGAAATATTATCGATAATTACTGAATATCATCATTGTAAAGTTTGCTTTAGAAATAAAAATAAACATTGTTATAATTGTAATGAATGTAATGTAAATGAATTTCATATGACTTGTGATAAATGTAAAATGTGTTATGCTAAATATAAAACACGTATTTTCAATAATATACAATATTATCATACATTAAATATGCATATTCATTGTAAAATTTGCGATACTGTCAAAGAAAAAGATTACTATTTTTGTTATAAATGCAAATAAATCATAGTGTTAAATTTCTTAACCTGTTCGGTTAAGAAAAGAAATATTTTTTGTTTAGTAATTACTTTCGTATATGTCAGTAAATTCTTCAATATCTTTTTCGAAGAATTTGTGTGACTGTCTCAAATATCGTGGACCTTCCATTCCAGTTGCATAAGACAAATGTCGCAAATTTCGCAAATTTCGTGGACCTTCCATTCCAGTTGCATAAGACAAATGTCGCAAATATTGCGTTCCTGCGTTAACACAAGAAATATAAAATAAAATATATGAAAAAACAGTTTTAATCATTATATAGATATAATTGAAAATTTATTTTCAAACTAATTTTAAAATTCAATTTTTTTAATAAAATAATTATGGAAAATAATACTTTGAATTATGATTTTGAATTCATTTACTTTTTACATTCATATTTAAAGAAAATTGATAATGTGAAGTTACGTGAATTATATGAAATTATTCACCTACAAACTGCAGAAGATGATATGATGACAGATGATATGATGACAGATGATATGATATATGATTTTCTCGATTATCTTGAAATTGTGTCATTGATTTTATTAAAGGAATTTGAAGATACTTATTTAACAAAAATTGATTGTAATTATGCATCGCTATCTTTATTTGGATTGAATTTAACGGAAATATCAATTATTCTTTTTATAAGATTCAAAAATCAAGAAAAAGTTAATAATGTTATTCGTAAGATAAAAAAATATTTGGAACCAACAGGAATAAAAAGTGTCGATGAAATACTTTTTAATTAATTTTAATTAAAAAAGTTGATTGTATTTTCATTTTACAATTCTAAACATTACATAACCATTTTTACGCGTAACTTTTATAATATCTCCTCTTTCATATCCGTAAAAACGACTTATTGGGTCAGATTTCATAATGATTGGGATATCCTCTCCGTATTTTTTCTTAAAATTTGCACATCCTACAGTTCCCTTTTTGTATTCTAATTCGTGTTTTGGAACTAAATAATGTTTTGTAATATTATATTGTAATTCATCTTCTGTAAACAATTCAATATTAATTTCTTTTGATTCTTCAACAATTTTTTTTGCTACAGGTGTAGCACTATCTCGATAAACAATTATACAATTTGATACTTCCATTTTCTTTAACATCGATATATATTCTTGAATACTCTCAACATTGAATTTAGGAGTATTCGTAATAAAAACACATATTTGTTCTTCCTCTTTTTTAGAAACACGAGATGCTAATATTCGCTCATCATCTTGGTCTATAATTGTATATCCTCGTTGTTGTATCATTTCAACGCAAGTTTCATAAGCTTTATCCATACTATTTTATATTTTTTCTTTTTTCTTTAAAAATATTTTCAATTTAAATTTAAGTAGTCGACGCTTTTTAGTATTGCATCTGTTTGGAATTTGATAAATTTACCATTTCTATCATATAATGAAAATTGTTTTAATTGTTGTATAACTTTGTCGTAATTTGTGTTCATGATATATATCAAATTTTTTGTCTTTAAATTTTATTCTTTTCTTCAATTTCAGATTGATAGTCAATGTCTAAAGTTTTCATTTCAGAAACCGAATCATTTTTTTTAAAAAGCATAATAATATTTTTGTCTTCATTGATTACAACTTTTTTAACATAATCTTCAAAAATGTAATTAGAAATACACGTACACTTTACTGAAAAATATATTAAGAAGAATATAAAAATAACAAAAATATCGATGATAAAATTTTTAATCATTTATTTTTACAAAATCTTTTAAATTTTCTTTAACTTTCATTTTTCTTTAACTTTCATTTTTCTTTTTTCTTTCTTATAATAAAATGTCTTTGACAAATAGTTTTATTTTACCACATAACAATGAAAATTATATTAAAAAAACAGATTTTGTAGGTTCACCATATTTTAATGTTGTAGCAATGTATTTTATTTCTCATAAACACGATAATGCTTGTGTAATTTTAGCCGAACCATATGAAACAGATGAAAATAAAATAATTGAATCTCTTGACGGTGAAGAACATGAACACGATGATACTTGTGTTTTATTACCAAAAAATATAAATCATATACCTCAAAATCAACGTGCTGTATCTTTGCGATATGTAGAACAAAAAGGTAAAAAAACCGGTTATATATCAATTCCTAAACCTGAAAAAAAATTTTGGAATAATTTTAAGAAATGTAAAAGCAAACGATTTGTTGTTATGCCTTTTGGGTTTGATTGTATCGATAGCGGGCATGCAAATTGGTTACTATACGATAAAAAAACAAAAAGTTTAGAACGATTTGAGTCTTATGGAAAAATCAATGATAAAAAATGTTTGAATCCAACGGATTTAGATGAAAAAATTGAAAAATTATTTAAAGAAAACTTGGGAGATGATTATATTCAAAACTACTATCATCCATTATCTTATTCTCCAGCACGTAATATACAAACATTACAAGAAGCAGAAGGAGAAAAATTGGAAGTTGTTGGATTTTGTTCAGTGTGGAGTTGTTTTTGGATAGATTTACGATTATCAAATCCTGATATAGATAGAAAAGAATTATTAAATATGGCTATAAAAGAATTAAAGAAAATTAAAAAAGAAAAAAATATATCATTAACACAATTTATTAGAAACTATAGTGGATTAATTGTCGACGTAAGTAAAGAAATTAAAAAAATGTATGATGGAAAGTAATTTTTTATAACTAAATTTAGTTATAAAAAGGATGATTACGTTCTTTCAATTTTATCTAAAAATTCTAATATATGTTCAATTTTTACGCAATCAAATTCGCTAACTTTCGAATTGTTATTTTGTGTAGGTTCAGAACATTTTAAATTAGTTATTACAATAAAATTATAAGGTTTTTTACTTATTAATTCTGTTATAATATTTGTTATTTCTGTTGTATCTTGTTCGGTAATAGTTTTAACATAAGTATTATCATAATTTGTTAATAATAATTCGTTGTTTTTCATAGTTGGTAAAGTTCCGTCTTTTGATAAAAATTTAACAAGGTGTTTTATTGATTCTCTTACATAAAATTCTTCTTTAATTCTGTTTTGTATATATGTTCGTAATTTATTTAATACAACTAATTGTTTTTCATCAGGTTCTTTATTATTATCCCAATTTCCGTAAATTTCTTTATCATTTTTTGTAATATCTTTAATATTATCTAAATTAATATCTCTATATGATGTATTTCCTTTTATTGCATTTTTTTCTTTTTCCATGAATGCACGGTCAATATGTTTTCCATCAATATAAAAACTTTTGAATATTTCCTTTGGTGATTCTAATTTAGCGGTATCACATAATATTACTGTCGCTGTTTCAACTTGAGGTCTTCTTTCGACATTAACATCAGTTATTTCAATTTCATAAAATATATGTGATTTTTTATCTTTAATTTTTTTCAATTCATTTTTATAATTAACATTATTTAAAATAATAATTTTTTCTTGATTTGTACGCAATATTTTTTGTTTTCCTTTAAAACCATCTGGATTAAATTTAACGGTATTTCCTTGTTCAGTCATTTCAGTAAATTTAGAATCGTAATCCAACTGATTTTCTATAATTCTATTTAATTTTATTGAATATTTATCTATTGGATATTTAACAATTATGTCTTCTAACATTTTTTCTATATTATATTCTGTTAATGTATTAAAATTAATTTGAAATAAAAATGTTGTCTTGTTTTTTATATTTTCCCAGTTTAAATTATCCAAAAATTTTTTTTCTTTATTTAATTTTACATTATCCACACTAATTTTAAAATTTTTAAATTGTTTTTCTTCGCTATTATAACATTTTATTGAAAGTTCATTTTCATTATTTATTTTAATTATTTTATTGATTAATTTCTCATTTAATATAAGATTTAAATATACCGATGTTTTACCTTTCATATATTTTGAATAAATACTTTCTAAAATTTCTAAATTTTTAATTAAATTTATTAACGATTTATCAGTGTCAGATTCTATATTGTTTAAAACCGTTGTTTCATCCGATGTAATTTCCTTAATTTCCTTAATTTTATCATTTATTTCTGTGTTAATAGATTCTATTTTACTATTTAAAATACCAATCAAATATGTTTCATAATCTTTAATTTGTCTTAAATTAGCTAAAATATCGTCGTCTTGAAATTTTCCCATATAATTAAAAGAAACTTTTAAATTGACAAGTTCTATTTGTATACGAAATAAAACATCTATATATTTCTTAAAAATTTCTATTTCTTTCATTTATTTTATATAAATATTTTTTATAAATAATTATTTATAAAAGTTTTCTTTTACATTTTTTTATTTCTTCTTTTACCAGATTTTCTTTTATATTTTTTATGTTTCTTTTTTCCATCGCCTTTTTTAGAATTTCCAACTTTTTCTTTTAAATCTTGTAAATTTGAAGCCGTATCAAGAAATTGAGTATAAATATTTTTTATTTCTCTAATAAGTTCATCTATTTTTTGTTGTCGGGTATCAATTTCAGAAGTTTTTAAATTTTCAATTTCTTGAGTTAATTTATTATTTTTTGCAGTTAATATAGTTACAGTTCTGTTTAATTTTTCAATTTCTGATTTATGGTTTTCTATCAATTGTGTTTGTACTCTTTTGTAATCACTTTCAAGACTTAAACGTAAACTATCTATATCTAATTTATGTTTTGCATATAATGAATCAGTATTTTCTTTGATTTTTAAACCACAATTTTTGTTATGCTCTTTTAATTTTTCAATTTCACCTGTATGTGTTTTTTGTGCTTGTGTCAATTGGTTGCGAATTTCTGTTAATTCTTGTGTATGTTTTTTTTCATTATCTTTAAGAGCTTCTGTCCATAAAACATGTTTTTCTTGAATATCAACTTTTGCTGATTTTAATTCTGTTCCAAGTTGTTCTATAGCCTTTTTAACATATTTATAATTTGGTGTAACGGAATCTACCGTGTTTGTATCAGGATTAGTAAATTTTAATTTTTCTTCATTAAAAACATCATTAATTTGTTTAGTTAATTCATTTAATTCACTAATTAATTTTTCATTTTGTTCTGTTAAATTCAAATTTTCCTTAACTCTGTTATTTTCAAGTTCTGTTTTTTCTTCAATTTGTTTTGTAATTTTAGAAATTTGTTCATTTAATTCTTTTTCTTTTTTAGCTGAATTAATAATAACTGCATCTAATTTTTTTTGTATATCTTGTCGTAATTTAATATCTTCTTTTAAAATATTATTTTCAGCATTTAAATTTTCAAGATTTTTTTTTAATTCTGAAAGTTCGCCATTTATCCGTTGTAAATCTGCAATTAATTTTTCATTTTCTGAAGTAAGTTTTTTTATTTCACTGTTTAGTGTGTTAATTATTGAATCTTTTTCTATATCAGAAACAGTTTTTTGTGCAGTAATCTTTAATATTTGTTTTTCCAAACTTTCAATTTTTGTTTTACATTCATTTTTTCTACGGTCAATTTGTGATTTTTCAACATTAATTTCAGAAATTAATTTCTTATTTTCTTCTTCCAACTGTTTTATCTTTTCTTTTTTTTGTTCTAAATCTTTTTTTAAATTTTCAATTTTGTTAGTTAAATTTTCAATAACATGTTCTAATTCATTAATTATATTTTTATATTTTTCAATTTGTTCTTCTAACATTCCTTTTTGATTTGTTAAACTATTTATTTGTGCAGTATAATCACTAATAATATTTTTACGTTGTAATTCAGAATCTTTATTCAATCTTTGTATTTCTTTATCATGATTTGATTTTAATGTTGTAATATCGTTAGTTAATTTAAGTATATCATTGTTCTTTTTATCATTTTCCGCGATTTTCGTTTTAAGTTCTGATATTTTTTTCTCCATTTGTTCATTAATTAATGCTAAATTTGTTTTACATTCTGCTAAATTTTTATTACATTCTTCTAATTTCTTGTTGCATTCTTCATCTTTTTTACTTTCTAATATTTTAATTTGTTGTTTCAATTTTTCAATTTCTTCATTATCATCACCAAATAAAAAATATAAAGGATTTATTTCATTATGTCTATTTGAGACATAATTATCGTAATTTCTACTCAATGGTTTACGTCTTTTTGAGACATTAATATAATCATCATATTCTGATAAATTATTTCTACGTGAACTTTTACGTTGCTGACTTTTTGTTCTCATTTTTATATTTTATAAGATTTATTTTATAAAATATTTTTTTAAATTCTTTTAATTTTTCATCTTTTTCCTTAATAATTTCTTTAATGTTGGTTTTTCTTTAATGTCTTCATTTTCTTCAAGTTCCTCAACTTTACTTTCTTCTTCACCAGATTCAGAACTTGAAGAAGAACCAGAACTTGATTCATCTTCAGAACCTGATTCATCATCTTCAGACGCGAGGTCTTCTTCATCCAAATCCTCATCGTCAATAAAATTTTCAATCTGTCCATATCCTAAAATATCAAATGTCTTACAAATTTTAGTATCATTTCCATCTTTCTTTGTATATCCTAAATCAATCTTTTGTAAAACTCCATCGAATTTACGATGAAATGAAGTATGATTTAAATCAACTTTTGACATTTCTTTTGCAGTTTGTGCAGAAACTGGATGTTCAATATCAAGATCGAAAGTACTTAAATCATCAATAATATACCATTCAACTTGCTCCAATTGACTTTGTAAATGTTTAATATTCTCTTCATTTCCATCTAATCGAATAAAATATATCCAACTTTCATTTTCCTCTCCAGATGTTTCCATTAATGTTACATATTTCCCATCAGTTTTGTGAGATGGAATATATCCAAGTTTTTCTTTAATCGTTGACATTTTTTTATTAAAAAAATATGTGTTTAAATTACTTATTTTATTCATTTTCTATTGATAATAAACTAATATCTTCGGAATTTAGATATGGATTCTTATTTAAAGAATTATACGAGTTTTGCGTTTTAAATGACAAATACAATTGAATGTCTAAAGGTATTAATTTTATTCTCCCCGCATGTATCGTCAGATAATTTGCATTATACAATAAATCAATTATATATTGTTCTATAAAATGTTGAAGAATTATAAAAACATCTTTACTGATTTTTGAGTGATCATTAAAATTTTCTTTTAATACATGTCTCACGAGTTTTTCAAATGGTGATTTTGCTAAAACTAATGAATCACTATTTTTCTGTTGTTTATTTATATTTTTAATCGCAAGGGATTTTGTATTTGTTTGAAACGAATTATGTATAAACGGAACAACTCCACCACCTAAAAAAGATATATTATATTTCTTGAACAATGTATCCAATTCTATATCATTTCTAACTGATAATTCCATATCTCTAACTGTAATTCTATTATGTTTAGTTTCTTTAGAATGTTTAACACTAATATCTAAAATATCGAATGTTATAAATTCAAGAACGGACGCTAAATAAACAGGTGCTAAACTGGCTATAGAAAAATTACAATTATTACGTAAAAATTTATCAATCAAAGACGGTGGAAATATAATATTCGCACGTGAATGTTTACTTCCTTTAGTTTCAGTAGAAAATGCATCACACGCTCGTTCACCTTCTTTCATACAACAAGATAATAATTCGCCAAATAAAATAATATTCAATGCATTTTTTATTTCTTTTAATGAAATTGTTTTTCTTTTAGAAATAATTGTTAATTCTGAAACTAATGTTACGATTTCTTTTAACAAAATACATAAAAAACTGTTTAATTGTTGTTTTGCGTTTGATGTAATACCATTATTAGGTGAAACTTGTTTTAATACTTTAGAAATATAAATTTCGAAGAAATGATTTTTCTTTTTTGTGTGTTTCTGTTGTTCTTCCATTTTGACATAAAATTACAATCTTTTAAGTTCATTTTGAAAAGTTTCATTTAAAGTAATAAATTTTCTTAATCAAAAAAATGGAAATTACAAAACCATCGATTACGAGATTATCACGACGGGCAGGTGTAAAAAGTTTATCTGATGATTGTCACGAAATGATAAGAAAAATCATAGAAAATAAATTAGGTGAAGTATTAAATACAGTATTATGTGTTAATTCCGAACATAATACAAAAACAATATTATCTTCTGATGTATATGACGCTTTACATATATTAAATCATAAAATAACGGCTTCGACGGAATTATAAAATCTTTTTTTAACAATTATTTGTTAAAAAAACTTAACATTTTTATACACTTTGTGAAAATCCAGCATATTTAGAATTTTGTGTTTGTTGTTGTAAAGCAAACATTTTTTTCAAAACACCCATAGTTGGTTGTTTCCCGTTTTGTTCAAATCTTTTATAAATACAATCAACATAGTTATATTTTACACCGTCAATAACAGTAGGTACCTCATCGTCACATTGTCCAAGTCCAAGATCTTGTCCTGATTCATCTACAATAGTTCTCATTGCTTGACCTTTCTTTGGTTTGTAATTTTCAACTGCAGGAGCAGGAGCAGGAGCAGGTGCTTCGCTACCTAATGCTTGTTGATTTCCAAGTGCTCCATCAAGTAAAGTATTAACAACATCAGCAGAAACTTGGAACCAAGCACCTCTATCGGGAAGAATAGGTAAATCTCCGCGAATGTAATCGGCTTGTCCTCTACGTCTTCCACCAATCTTTGTAGATGTAAATCCGATACTTCCTAAAGTACGGTCATAGATATATTTATTGTCAGCACCCATATCAGTCATATCGGATACTGGTAATCCTACATTACCAGTATCTTCATTATAAACGGGGATTTGATAAGGATTGTCTGTGTATTCATTAAGGTTAATGTAATCACTTGGAACAAAATCTTCTCTAATATCATTTTGAACCATTTGTCCAAAACCTAAAGGGGAAACTTCAGTAGTTATTGGTACACTTGGATAATTTGTATATGAAACAGAAGGAGAATTATCAGAAACAGGAATATATGGTTCTTGACAAGGTTGATTTACATATACATTGTTTTGTCGAATAAGACCATCATCATATTGTTGTTCGTCATCTGATTCATCATCATTGTTATTGAAATTAGTAGCGGCCAAATAACCAATAGTTCCAAGACCTAAAAGAATTAGTAATTTTTCATCCATTTTATTTATTGTATAGAAAGAAAAATAAAGAAAAAAATAATAATAATATATTTTTTAACAATATCATTCTATTTTGTATATAAAATTATATATTTCTGTATTTTCTTTATATATGTTTTTTGCAGTTTGAATTATTGTGTTAATAAAAACAATCATTAATATTTTGTCATCAACATTTTTATATTTAATATTTTTAATTTTATCAAGATTTTGAATAATATCAATATTATCTTTTAATAATTTCATAATTTTCTTTTCATCTGTAAAAATATTTTCATCATAATTTATATTTCTCAAATAAAAATCAAAAGAAAAATGTTCTTTATCATTTTTTGCATTATATTTTGATGCACTTGATAAAACATTTTTAATAATACTTTTATATTTTTCTTTACCATATGTTGCATCTAAATCGTTTAACAATAAATTGATTTCTTGTATTGAAGATTTTTTCATTGATTTTAATGTTGAAATATATGAATTAATTTTATCTTTATTATTTTCAGATAAACTATAATAAAATACTTGTATACCGTTACTTTTATTCATAAATGAAGAAATAAATGAAGATTTGCATATAATATTATATTTGTATTTATCAAATTTTTCTAACAAATAATTAAACAAATCAATGGGTTTTAATTTTTCCAATTCATATTTGTTATCATTTAAAATATTTGAATATTTTTTTGCATTTCTTAAAAAAGATTTTAAATCGCGAGAATTGTAAAATGAGCTTTTACGATATCCAGTATTTGTTAAAAAATTTGCGATTTTTAATATATCAAAGAAATCTGTTTTTGTTATGTTCTGTTCTGTCAAAACTTGATATAGAGATGTTACAAGAATCGATATAATATCTTGACACGTACTATATTTATACATATTAACAAAACAATATTGTTCGTAATTATAAATCATACTCGATTTACCGTAATCTATTAAAATCGGTATAATATTTGTTTTTACTTTTACAAACATATTTTCTTCAATTTCATATTCTACTTCAATTTCGTTATTCAGACGCTGAATAATAATGTTCCATGTTGTCAAGTCATAATGAATAAATCCATATTCTCGTTGTGCTTGTTGTAATACCAAACAAATTTGAATTAAAATAAATATGTATTCTTTCACAATAAAATCTGTTTTTATATATTCTAAAAATATCTTACCATCTATATATTCAGTAATTACTTTATTTTCATCATTTATACCGTAAATATAACAAAAATTTGGAATTTTCTTCAACAAGTTATTAGTACACGTTAAACCAACAAATGTCTCATGTATATTTTCTTTAATTTTTTTAGGATTATTTGCAGATTTTAAAACAAAACCAATATCACTTTGATCCTTAAAACTATATTTTTGGATATCAATATTTTTATTTTTGAATATATTATCATTTTTAATAAATACTTTATCAAATAATTGATTATTTATAAAATAATTTACTAAATTATGAATTCCTTTTAATAATCCATAACAACGATTTATATTCGGTAATGATATTTTTTCTACAATTTTAGAAAATTCAGGATATGTATTATATTCTTTAATAATTTCTTTTTCTTTTTCTATTTGTAATGTTAATGGAGAAATTTCATTATAATAATATGTTCCTGTTTGTTTTTTAACATTAATCAATATTTTTTGCATATAATCTAAAACACCATCTTTTTGTAAATATGTTTCGTAAAATTTTTTTGCATTCAAAACAATTTCTTTACATTTATCATCGTTAAGTTTACACCATCTTATTTTTTCATAAATATCAGATAAATCATCAGCCACTGGTACATAATGAACATATGGTTTTAAAAAATCAGAATACCACATTTTCCATCCTGAATCAACCAATAAAATCACACTTCCCATTTTTAATTCTAAAGATAATCGAAACGCAGAAACGTGTCCATCAATATGAATAATATATTTATATTTGCATTGTTCTTCAATAGACATAAACGGTACTAAATCAAAAGGTAAAGAATGAATATCTAAAACTGTCAATTCTGGTATATTCATTAATTTTTTTATTCGTAAATTCCATTTAGTAATTCCAGCATCTAAATAAGGTAAATTATCACTTTTATCGATTTTCTTTAAATATGAAAGATATGCAATTTTTAAACGTTGGTTTGTATCAATCGTAACACCATTACCTGTTGAACTACCCCTAAAAACAGCAACATTTTGTTTATCTTCCCAATCAATGTCAACATTTTCTTCACAACTTCTATAAGATTTACAAAACCATTTATTTTCTGTCGATTGTATTCTTGACCAATCTTCGTGTGTCGGAATTAATATATCTGCAAATATATCAGTTTTAGACATTGAAAATATAGGTATGTATTTATCATAATTATGAGATACAAGAGGATAATCATATGAATCCCATAAATCATAGTATGGCTCTGATTTATTTTTAGTTATGATTGGAAAATCTCTACGATTTAAAAAAAATTCAATATCTGGAATTTTTCTTTTTTCGCATAATTCTTCCAACATATTTTTGATATTTGAAACATTTGTATCGCCTTCGTAAATAGGATATTCATATCTCAAGAGACAATTATTAGCGTACCATGTATTTTTAAAATCGTTCACATTTTTTTCAGTAAATTTATATCCCTCGATTATCGAAACATATTCAAATATATTGAATTCATCTGATGTTTTTATGATATGACTCCATTCATTTATGAAATTTGCATTTGAAAACGGAAGAAAAACTTTCAATTGATTATCTAAAATTTTAACAAAAATACCTTTCTTGAATTTATTAAATATATATCTAAACGTGTTTAAAACCGACTTTGTTTCCAAATCATAATATCCTTCCCATATTTCTTGTTCATAATTAGAAAATACATTATCATCATTAACATCATCAACAAATTCAGACGAGCCATTTTTCTCATATTTATATTCTATAAACTGTTCTTCATCTCCTGCTGTAAAATGAGTTTGATTAAAATTTTTATATCTTGGATTAGTTTGAATTTTCTTTTTAGATGATTCAATGCATAATTCTTTTGTATTATAAAAATCGGGTTTTATTTGGAAACTTGAAGTTGTTGTCATCATTACTGATTTATTATTATTAAATCTTTTAAATTGACGAAAATTTTATAACTTTTTTTAGTTATAAAATCCATTTTATAAAGATTAATTATACAAAATGTCTATTCAAAAACATAAAACTTAAACATAACATAAGACAATAGAAACTATCATCACAATCTAACGAATATTTTATTTCTGGATTTTTTACATAATTTAAATAATTCATTATTTGTTCCATATTTTCTATTTCGTAATTATCTTTGATTGAATAATTATCAGTTTCAACGATATCTGAATAATTTTCAAATCCCCATACATTTTTATCTTTATTCATATCACAATTCAAAATCCCATTAATCTCTTTTATAATATCTTCAGATGAAACATCTGATTCACACGCAAATCTTTCGATTTTTTCCATTTCTTTTGTTTTTTTATTTCCAGATGACACGTATCTATTATACATAAATTCGCATTTTATTGGAGAAATCATATTTACCATTGATGCTTGTTTTACCTTACCATATTTGTCTTTTAAAATATGTATAAATATAGTATCTGAAACATTCAATTCTTCACAATTTCTTGATACTTGATACATTTTTGCCATCATACTATTTACATTCCATACAAGTATATCTTTGATAATATTCATTCGTAAACTCAATATTGATTTACTATCAAAATAATACGATGCTTTTTCATTTCTAAAAGGATTAAATAAATGCAAACGACTCCACGTTTTACCACACATAAGAGCATAACAAAACGCTTGAACTGATGCATCATCTTTCCAATCAGGATTTGAAGATGCTTTGATTTCATATATTGATGTCGTTTTTTCATCATCGTCAATCGCATAAGCATCAGCAATACCCTTTAACCACGGCATTTGAAGATTACATTGTATTTTTAATTTTTCTTCTCGTGGTTGAATATCTCTAATTTTAGGTTTTAAATTCACCCAATAATTTTTCAAATTTTGAGTCAATGTATCTGTCAATTTCATAAATATTTTATTAGACAATCCGATATGTATTTGAGAATAAAGTAAAATTCCATCAAATTGATTAACATCGTTAAACGTATTAGTAGTTATAAACGTTTTATAGCGATTAACGGAAGCATTTATTCTACCTATAACGTGATTATACATTGGATTATTTGTTATATTGTCAGTCAAATCAGATGCAGATGGCCAATGATTAGTCCACGTAGATGTTATTAAATTTTCAATCAAAACGCCTACAAATGATTTTTCTTCTTCAGTGATTATTGGTGCTGTTTTATGATTTACACTTTGGTCAAAAATTTTAGAATAATGATACTGTTTTATGTTCTGGCGAATTAAAATCCGTGTATCATATTTTATAACTGATGACCTAATTAATTCAGTCACGCTGTGTTCAGCATCTATATAATCTTGAAATTTAAATTCTTTCAATGTTTTTCCCTCGTTTATTTTTGGTTTATCTGGAATCGGACAAGATTCAAATAATGCTAATGCGCGACTATATTTATCTTCAAATGATGGAACAAACATTATAACTTTTTTCTTTGCTCTTGTGAGTGCTACTGTAATCAAATTGACAACTATATCATCACTCAAATGAACAAATGCTCTTTCTAATGGGAACGTAAGAAAAACAATAACATAATCACGTTCTAATCCTTTCGCGGAATTCGCAGTTGTTAGGAAATACTTGGTAGGATCCATTTTTTTATGATTGGTATTAACATCTATACCATTTTCACCAAAAAATCGTCGTATTCTTGCAATATCACCCATCGCACCTGAAACTGTAATCGCTGATGAAAATGTTAAAATCATGGATTCTGCAGGTGAATGATCTTTTAAAAAGACTTTCAGTTCTTCAAATATATGTGTATATGAATTTAGTTTTCTCCATTCTATTTCAGCGTTAGAAATAGTATTACTTGAAGTCCAATTTGTTATTTTGTCTTTAAATTCTGGGTAATGGATTTGTAATGCTGTTTGGATTGCTGATAAAGTATTTTTAGGGACACGTGGTGTATCATACATATATATTTTAAATGTGTCATCGGATGGTGGCGAAATCATAAATTCCCATAAAACGCTTTCACGAGTTTCTTTTTGGATTGATTGGAAAATATCACCAGCAAAAACAAATCGCGATTCCGGATAAAAATGTTTCAAAATTGCTAAAACATTCTTTTCTAAATCTTGACATTCATCTATAAATATAATTTTAGGTTGAAACGATGGTTTATGGGTAAATTCTACATTATACAATAATTCATATACAAATTTTCTTTTACCTTCAAAATTAGGCAAGTCAATATGAGGATATTTACCAACTTTTGCGATTTCGTAAATAATACTATCAAAAGTTCTTACCGATACTTTATTACTGATGCCATAATCTTTTAGTTTTCTTTTGATTTCATTTTTGATTGAAACGTTATATGACATAAATAATACTTGTTCTGGTTTAAACAACTGTTGTATAACTCCATTAATTAATAAACCAAGTAAGGTCGTAGTTTTCCCTGAACCGTAGAGAGCGTGCATAACGTATATTCTATGACGAAATTCCAGAAAAGTATCAATGACTTCTTGTTGGTCTTTCCTCCATGGGAAGTTAATGACATTTTTGAAAGAGTTAATGCGTTCGATATATTCTTTCTTACTCTTAAAAGAGTGGTAACTACCAATAGAACGTAACATTGTTTGCATTTCTGATATTTTGTGAGTATCAGAATTCCATAATTCAGTAGTCATCGTAATGAGCTGTAAGTGTAAATTTAGATTAAAAAGTAAAAAATAATTTCAATTTTTTTATGGTTTATAAGGAGTTAAATCTCGTTTTGAGTCGAATTATAATTTTTCTTTGCATATAGGACATAAATCGTTATATTTACTCCATTTTAAAATACAATTTTTATGAAAAATATGTTTACATACTAATTCATATATTATTGTATTTTTATCAAAATTATCATAACATATTATACAAGTGTCTTGATTACAAGTTTCTGAATATTTAAAAACATTAGAAGGTGATTGTAATTCTTTTATAAAATATTCAATTATATCGATATCGTTCATTACGAAAATAAATTATTAATAATTATATTTTTTTCATTTTTTTATTTCTTTTAAATAATAAAATGTCAAATCGAACAAGAAGTCCATCAAGAAAATCAAGTCCTCGTCGTTCTATGAGTCTAACATCAAGAAGTCAAACAATAAATATTGATAATAGAATTATGAATTCTTTTAAACAACACGCTATAACATTACGTGGAGAAATGGAAGATACAACTCCAAGAGTATTTGCTAACAATTTAACTATATTATTAAATAGATTAAGAGGGGAGATAACAGAAGACCAATATACTATGGCTGTTAATATGGTTAAAGAATTGCAAGATCAACAACTTGAAATATATAATTTAAATAGAGATAGAAGTTATGAAATGATGAAATTAGGTGCTGAATTTAAAATTAAAGATAAAGAAGCAGTAAAAGAATTAGCAAGTGAAGGTATTATGATACAAAAATCAAAACAACAATCAATTGATAAAATATCTATTTTTTTACCTTCTATATTAACAACACTTGGTACTGGATACATAACTACACGATTTAAAAATGATATTGTATCTGCATTTAAAGGATATGATTCATATTTTACTAACGGGTGTAGTATAGAAATAACAAAACCTGGTAAATATTTTGGTAGTACTACAGAAAAAGAAAATATAGATAGTATGTTTTGTAAATACGTAGGCCCTGCATTAAATTATGGTATAGGTGGTTTTGCTGAAAAATTTGCTGATATATTTGATGAAGGTGGAGAAATTGTAATTTATTTATTTTTAATAGTAGTTTTTATGATTTCTATGGTATTTTTTAAATTATTGACAGTTAAAAATTTAGGAGTATTTAAAGCAGATTTTGGTAAAAGAAAATCTAAAAGAAAATCTAAAAGAAAATCTAAAAGAAAATCTAAAAGAAAATCTAAAAGAAAAAATTGATTTAAAAAAATACATTCAATATAAAAAAGCACAATGTCCGAATTAACTATTTCTATGCCTATCATGAAGTCAGATATTTCTACTTCCATTAAGGATGATACACCATCTAATGATGTATCCGCTCAAATTGATGAATCTTCTTTGGAATTCAATCGAAAAAATATTGAATCATTACCTAAAATTATTAAACAAGTAGATTCAGATGAAACTACCGGTCTTGATTTATTTTGCTACATTCATTGCGACCAAAATGATTCACATATAAGAAAACAATGTAGAGGTGTTGTCTTCAAAGGTGAAAATCTTATTATGAAAGGTTTTCCATATAATATTGATTATACTGAAAATGAAAATCAAAAAGAAATTGATGAAAATATTGTAAGTGTTTTTGATAAATGTTCTTTCTATGATGCATATGAAGGTTCATTAATCAGAATGTTTTATTATGGTGATAAGTGGTTTCTTACCACAAACAGAAAGTTAGACGCTTTCAGAAGTAAATGGGCTACAAAAGAATCATTTGGTTCTTTTTTTAAGAAAGCATTAGAATCTGAATATGAAATTAATGAGCGTTTACGAAATGCCATTCATGAAAATACTGATGTAGAATCAGGTGATTGTATTATCACAAAATTTCAATCTATTCTAGATAAATCTAAACAATATATGTTTTTGCTTCTTAACAATAGTGAAAATAGAATAGTTTGTACTGCTCCTGAACGTCCAACTGTTTTACATGTTGGAACATTTGATGATTTTGAATTACTAACAGATATTGATATTTATTTAAAACATCCCAAGAAACTTGAATTCAAGAATATCGATGATTTATATAAGTATACAAATGAAATAAATTATCGTGAATTACAAGGAGTTATTGTATTTGCTCCAAATAATTTACAATACAAGATTCTAAATCGTGATTATTTTGAATTATATAAAATTCGAGGTAATGAACCGAGTATTAAATTCAGATATCTACAAGTGAGATTGAACAAGAAATATAGTGATGGATTGTATTATTTGTATCCTGAATATACAGATGCATTTGAAGAATATGAAAAATATATTTGTGATATTGGAAGGTCAATTATGACTTCTTATGTTGAACGTTTTATTAAGAAAAATTATGTTACTGTTCCAATTGAAGAATTCCAAGTCATACGCGAATGTCATAATTGGCATATGCAAGATAAAATGACAAATAAAATTAATTTGAATAAAGTGATTGAAGTGTTAAATCAGCAACCTGCTACGAATATCAATCGTATGATTAGAAAAAAAATTATGGAAAAGAATAATCCTGAAAAACTACGACAACTCAATGAAAATATTACAAAACAAATTATAAAACATATTTCAATGATGAAAGAAAATAAAGAAAAAGTTGAAGTAAGTGTTATTGCATAATAAATATAAATATATATTGTCTTTTTTTAACTTGTATTAAAGTTAAAAAAAATATTGCTATTAATAAATGAATATGGATAAAACTGTTCCGGACATTAGTAAAATTAAAACATTTTATATAAATTTAAAAAAAGATGTAGAAAAAAATAAAACATTTGTAAAAAATGATTTTATAAATTACAAACGATTTCCGGCAATATATGCAAAAAAATATAAAGACGATGAATCTTTTCTTAAAAAAATCAGTTTATTAACTCAATCTAAAATACATTTTAATACACGAAATAATCACGAAGATATTAATAGTTTTGGTGCTATTGGCTGTAGTTTAAGTCATTACTATATATGGAAATCTTTTTTAGATGAAAAATTAGATGAAGAATATTTAAATTTTTTTAACCAAGATGATGAAAATGATAAATCAGATTTGGAAAATATTTCTTTTGCTAAAAATGGAAACGAAATTGAAGATGAATATTTATTAATTTTTGAAGATGATATAAGTTTTAACGATATTGCTAAATTAAAAAAACAAATTGAAGACGATATTCAAGAAATAATGAAATATAAAGTTGAATGGGATATTTTTATATTAAAAAATCTGGTAAACAGAGATAGTGAAAATTTAATCGTAAAAGAAGAATTCAGTCCAGTAAATGGTAATTCAATTATAGTTGATTTTATGAATAAAAAATGCACTGATAAATATTGTAAAATTAATTCATTTTTTGGAACGCAATGTTATATTATTAAAAAAAGTGCCATAAAAAAAATTATTGAAAGTAATTATTTTTTCCCGATTGAATGTCACATAGACGCATTTTTAGGATTACTTTCACAGAAAAATATAATCAAAATCATATCAACCGATAATAGATACATTACTACTCATTCTAATTTAGAAAGTAATATAAATCATAACCTACCTATTATAGAATATAATATAATATATTTTATAATTTTTATAATTTTTATACTTATTTATTTTTTATTTACAAGAAAATAAACTTATGCTACCATTTCTGCTTTGATAGTCGGATGACACAAATATTGTAAAAGTTCAAAATCTTTATATGATAACTTTTCTACATCTTCTATATTTTCCATTTCTGGTAAAATAATAGTTGGTGATATATAAGGAATACGTTTTATTTGTTCTTTCACTTGTTCCTCGTGATTTCCATAAATATGCACATCTCCTAAAGATAAATTAAAATACCTCGGTTCAAGATTTGTTAATTTTGCAATAATCATTAGAAACAATGAACTTGATGCTATATTAAACGGCAAACCTAAAAATAAATCTGAACTGCGATTATAACAAAACATATCCAAATATCCGTCTTGAACATAAAATTGAATCGTTATTGAATGACACGGATATAATACACCTCGACTTACTTGTGATGGATTATATGTTGTTAACAATATACGTCGAGATGTTGGATTCGTTTTTATTTCATTTATAACATTCTTAAGTTGGTCAATACCATAATTTTTACCATCATGTATTCTCTCAAAAATATTAAGAAAATCAAAATTATATGACGGACCGTAGCCGAAAGATGATTCAGGTCGACCTGTTTCTTCGTTATATTTTGCTCCATAAAATCTCCAAATATTACCATACATCGGACCCATTAATCCTTCTTTTCTTTCTTCAAATCCATTTGCATCTAAAAATTCACGATTTGTATTTCCTTTCCAAATATTAATTCCTTGATTTTCTAATATCTTACTATCAGTATCACCTCTTATGAAAAATAACAATTCTTCAATAATACCTTTTAGAAACATTTTTTTAGTAGTTAACAAAGGAAATCCATCTCGTAAATCAAATTTTAAATGCTTACAAAAATCTGATATAATCATTCCATTTCTACCATATCGTTTTTCACCATTTGTTAAAACATCTTCAAGTAAATTTAAATATTGATATTCTCCATATTTTCTATAAATCATTTCGCAATGTTCAAAATCAACATAATTTTCCTTATTTGAAATGTAAAAATCTTTAAGAAGATATTTATCAAAATAAGTATCACATTCAAATTCATTTTTTATAAATGATATATGAATTTTTACATCTTTTTTGTGATTTTGTAGAACATAAGAATATAAATTTGCTCCACCAATAACAAATATATCATCATATTCTTTTCTTATATCATCAAATGATAATGTTTTACGACTTACTTCAATAACTGTTCTATCTTTTAATTCAGGTAAATTTTCAAAAGTTTTTCTACCTACGACGCAAATTTGTCCAATAGTTTTCTTTTTGAACAATTTTAATTCTTCACTTATCGACCACGGTAATTTATTATCTTTACCAATTCCATAGTTTTTATCAACTGCTACAATAACGTTAATCATTTTTCTTATTTTTTTTAATGAAATTTTTAAATCAATTTTTTATTTAAAAAATTTAATAATTTTGATAATAATAAATGCAATCAGACATTAAATCTTATGAAAGAACATTATTAAGAAAAAATCAATACGACAAAGATAGCAAAGACCCAATTGAAAGAGTTAAAGGTCGTATAGAAGCAATATGTTTAGATAATAATATTTACAGTTATGAACAAATTGAAGAAATAAATGACCTTTTAGATACAATTGAACAAAATAAACGACAATATATTAATCCTACTGCTTTCATATTTGGACGTTATGTTATCGTAAATAAAAATATAGATGGAAAAAAACTTAATGATGTTTTTAATAAATATAGTAATATTCTACAAGATAATAGTGTTGAAAAAGTTGATGTAATAAGATATGCTCGATTCTGGTTATTTTCCATTTTAGATAAAGATGATAATAAAAAAGAAACTAAAAAAACTATGGTAGAAGAACCAGAATTTGCAGAAGATGTTGATACTGATGAAGAATATACATATGAAGATGATGAATAAAAACGATTTTTTTATTTTTTTATTATAATAAAATGAAACATAAAAAATATGATGGTTCAGATAAAATACAAAATACTTTATATTTCGACGATTTTATATCAGATGTTAATTATTTTAATGACATATCCTTGAAAAGAACTATTTATTTTTTTATCAAAAATAAAGATTCAATTGATAATAAAATTAGTAAATTATCGAGTTTATTATTTACAATTGATGTTGATGATAATGATGGTATTCTATACTTTCAAAAAAAAACTATAGTTGGTTTCATGATTATTTCGGATAATTATTATAAATTTATGGATTTATTAGAAAACGAAATTGACGAAGAAATATCTTTCGAACCTCCCAATAAATGGTCAAAAGATGTTAAATTTCCGTCTCCTTTATTATATAATTTTGTCAAAAATTTTGTCGATGAAAATATAGATGTATCAAGTATAACACGCATTTATAAAGAATATTTCTGTCTAAATTACAGAACAATGAGAACTAAAGACATAACTGGAATAAAATGTGAAGATAAAAAACCTATAATAGAAGAACAGATATATGAAGAATTGATAATAAAATTATCATATTTTTTATATTTTTATACTCAAATTAAAAATAAAAATGTTGAAAAATTTATAATTAATCATTATGTCTTAAAATTTATCAAGTCAAATATTTATAATATTTCGCTGGTTCTCGATAATACAAAAAATTACTCTAAAAAGGAAATTTCATTATACAATATTTTTAATGATACTAATGATTATACACAATTTAAAATATTAAGGTATTTATTTCAATTTAAATACAAAAATAAAACATTTTCAAC
>Ga0214921_10002843_pt1 | contig 27405 bp, 13 predicted proteins | sample LL1505_MetaG_FD_177992 | JGI IMG/M metagenome (GOLD analysis project Ga0214921, IMG submission 177992) | Freshwater microbial communities from Lake Lanier, Atlanta, Georgia, United States - LL-1505 | ecosystem: Environmental > Aquatic > Freshwater > Lake | place: USA: Georgia | collected... | reverse complement strand
CGGTGCCAGGGCCAGATAATGAGTAACCCGAAGCTCTTGGCGCTCCACCAGCATAGCCAGCGTAGTTCATGTGGATGGTTCCGTTTGGACCAATATTGACGGCACCATCAACGTTTAATATGAGCCTGCCGTTTCCTGCTCCAGGGGCGTTAGTATAGGCGGATCCATCCCAGGAGTTGTTAAATCCGTAAGCTGTGAGTGTCGCGCTTCCTGACGTTCCAATATCCACGGAGCTAAACGCCACTGCGCTGGTATTGATGTAGGTCGTACCACCCTGAGCCGAAAGCTTCGGGTGATTTGCAAATGCTGAGTTAATAACCAGAGCTGCACTCGACGTGACAGAAATATTTTCGACTGACAGTGACGATGCATTACTGATCGTCAAAGTCGCACTTCCCGCCACTGTTAAATTCCGGATAGTCACGGAGCTTGCATTGACAAAATTAAATGCCACGCTGTTTTGGACCACGAAATTATCAATTGTTTTGCCAGTGAGCGCTGACTCCCAATCTTGATTATCGTTGGAATTACTGCTGACGTTACCGACACGGAAAGTTTTGCCGTTATCATTGATGACTAATTGATTGCTGTCATAGCTCACGGTACCAACTGTTGAACTCAGTTGAGATAAAACATTAGAATGAACAATGCCGTACATCGTACCTGGTGAATCGGCGAGCTGCCCTGCATCAACACGAATACGTCCGAGGCCACCGATTCTGTTGTCGCACCCTTGACCGCCGCGTGTTGAAATGGTTCCTGCGTTAGCAAAAGCACCGATCACATTAAAATAAAGAGTACCACCGCTACCTTGTCCGCCTTCCCAGCACTGAGCTGTGGCTGAGCCTACAGCAGAAATGGTTCCTAAGTTAGTAAGCGAATTTGCATTGATCGCAACGGCACCACCACCGCCCCCCCCCGCATAGTTCCAACTACCTGCACCGCCGCTACCCAGGTATAAAGCCGTCCAGAAGTCCGACGCCCCGTAAGTAGAACCAGGAGCCATGCCGTAGTTACCACCTGATGTTGCGTAACTTCCAGCAGAGTGCTGGCCACCGCCATCGCTGCGACCGGCGCCAAATGTTCCAGGTCCCGCTAATGAATAACCTGATGCTCTGGTCGCGCCCCCGGCATAACCAGCACCATTCATTTGGATCGTGCCATTAGGGCCAATGTTCACGGCGCCATCGACATTAAGAATTAACTTACCGTTTCCTGCGCCTGGCGCTGTTGAATAAGCCGACGTATCAGCATTCCATGATCCGGAGAATCCATAAGCGGTCAATGCAGCACTACCTGCCGTGCCGAGATCCAGTGATTTAAATGTGACGGCATCTGTGTTGACATAAGTAGTTCCACCCTGAGCCGACAGCGCTGGATGATTTAAAAATGCTGAGTTCACGACCAATGCAGCACTAGATGTGACAGACAGATTGGTAACACTCAGAGTCTCACCATGGGTGATTGTGACCGTGGAACTATTGGCAACATTTAGATTTCTAATGCTTACATTTCTTGAATTTAAGAAGTTAAACGAGGTGCTATTTTGAGCCATAAAATAGTCGATGGATTTATTTGCAAGACCTGACTCCCAATCATGATTCTGAGCTGCCGTCGTACTCACATTACCTAAGCGGTAGGTTTTGCCGTTGTCGGTCACAACAATCTGACTACTGTCGTAATTAAAATATGCTAGCTGGGTTCCCAACTGAGAAAGCACATTAGAGTGCACAAGCCCGTACATCGTTCCTGGAGAGTCTGAAAGCGTACCAGCATCGATGCGAATACGTCCCAGGCCACCAATTCTGTTATCGCACCCTTGACCGCCACGTGTTGAAATCGTACCTGAGTTCGCAAAGGCACCTGTGACGTTAAAATATAAAGTTCCGCCGCTACCTTGACCGCCCTCCCAGCACTGTTCTGTGGCAGCACCGAGCGCAGAAATCGTTCCAAGGTTGGTGATAGAATTTGCATTAATCGCAACGGCACCACCGCCGGCGCCTCCCGCATAGTTCCAACTACCTGCGCCGCCGCTTCCAAGGTACAATGCCGTCCAGAAATCTGATGCACCATATGTCGCACCGGGCGCCTGCCCATAGTTACCACCCTGTGTAGCGTAGCTGGCAGCAGAGTGCTGACCGCCTCCGTCACTTCGACCAGCGCCATCCGTGCCCGGGCCTGATAGAGAATATCCATTTGATCGTTGAGCGCCACCCGCGAAGCCTTTGTAGTCCATTTGAATGCTACCAAGGTTTGTGACACTACCACCCGCAGAAATAATTAACTTGCCGTTTCCAAATCCAGGTGAAGAACTGTACGCCTGACTACTAGCGTTCCATGTTCCAGAGAATCCTGGCCCGGTGACCGTGCCACCGCTTTCTACATAAAGATTACCTAGGATGCCCACTCCAACGGGGCTATCGACGTAAAGAGTTCCACCATTTTTAACAACGATATTTTGGACATCAATTGATCCGACAACTTTTGCCCAAGCACCAGACTCAATATAAAGCGTTCCGATTGGCAAGTAGGAACGTACGCGCCAAGGACGCGCTTCTGGGCAAAGAGTCTGGCCTCCGCAATAGAGAGCGATGCCACCGTAATTAGACGTTCCAGCGCTTGAATAGATCGTCGCATCTTTGCGCGCCCCGCCTGCAGGAGATGCGATAATCTGCAGTGAGAATGTCACAGCAGACGCTGTTCCGTAAGTGTTCCTAGCACGCACTGAATAGGACGTCGCACTTGTGATTTCCGTTGGATTTCCGGAAATTGAACAATTGGCTGTATTAAAGGATAGGCCCGCTGGAAGCGTAGGACTAATGGAGCAAGAATCGATGACCCCACCTGTATTTGCCGGATTGAGCGCATCGATCTCATCATTTTGCCAGAAGACAAAACTATTGCTGCCGTAATTAAGTCTTGGGACATCGCCTTTGGAAAAGTTCCCATAAGCTGAGTTATAATTACCGCCTAAATATAGACCAAAGCTTCCTTGCGGCAAATCTTGTTTGCAATGCAAGTGGCTTGCCGTTATTTCACTACACGAGCTAACATTGAACCACCAATAACATGAATCATAAGAATAATAATCGCAGTTGTTTTTATCGATATTAACGTAGTACCCTTTGTTGAGCTCTGTACCATAGATATCCAGAGCATTGTCTGAATAGTCGTAAACGATGCTTTCAATCGTCATCCCGACTGAAAAATCCTTGGAAGCCGTACCGCCGCCGACATTATAAAATGTAACCTTGTAGCTCCCAGAGTCGTAAGACGTGAGACCGGATACAGGACAAGAAATTTGTGTGGACGTCCCTGTGCAACTAGGGAAATCGCCATAATTTGGTCTGGAGCCTCCATTGGGCCCCAAATTCCAGGCTTGATAATAGTCACAGCCCCACCAGCCCGAACAGCTATTACTCTTAATTCTTATATGATCAAAATCATCTAAATTTGCGCCATAAATGGTTATATTTTTGTACGGATCTCCATAATAAGTGTAATCTGGAGAATCTTCCAACGTCACACTAGTGATCGACGGCGAAGCTACATCGCCGGGCACCGTCAGTGTCGCGGACGCCGAAGTGACGGAACTGGCACAACTTGCACCCACAACTGCCCGGTACTTGAGGCCATTAGAATATGGACTCAAACCAGTTAAACTAAGGGTCGATGATGTTTGTCCAGAAAGATTTGCAAAGCTATTACCCTGATCAGAGCTCCTCTGCCATTGGTACGTGAGATCCGCACCCAAAGTTCCAGTCGCCACCAAGGAGAATCCAGCCTCGCCGTTCACAGCAGTCTGATCAGTTGGGTCACTAGTGATCGTAATTACCGGCGTCACCGTCAGGCGAGCGCCGTGGCTTGCCACTGACTGAGCTCCGCCGGTAGCCGAGATAAACACACGGTAGTATCTTTGACTAGCCGCGCACGTTAGGCCACTCAATGAAATAGACGTGCCGGTTTCACCATCCATATTCGAATAGTTCCAGCCATCCGTGCTTTGCTGCCACTGGTAGGACAATACCGCATTTTCTGTCACTGTTGCTGACACCGAAAATCCCGCCGTGCTAATGCCGACATTTTGGTCTTGTGGCTGATTTAAAATACTAATCCATGGAACTGGAGGATTTACAGTTAAATTGGCTGCCCGACTATTCACAGGCAGCGCACCGCCGTTAGCCGAGACCACGACTCGGTAGAAATCTCCATCGTCCGTTTGATAATTCAGGTTCGTTAGGACCAGGTTTGAATTCACTGCCCCAGAGACATCACTAAATGTCGTGCCATCACTTTCTTGTTTTTGCCACTGATAGGAAATAGTCGCTCCGGCCGTGACGGTTGCATTGACACCAAAGCTCGCCACTCTATCACTTGCGACAGTATCTGAGGGCTCTTGCAACAATGTAATCACCGGAACAACAGATAGCGTAGCCACACTACTGATGACTGTTTTGGCCCCACCCGTCGCGGATAGAACCACCCGGTACTTGTTGCCGTGTTGGCCAATAGTTAGGTTTCCGAGAGTTAAAGATGCACCTCTCTCACCCGTGATATTTGTGAAATTTACTCCGCCATCAGTACTTCGCTGCCACTGATATGAAAGAACCGCACCTGAGCTCGCGGATGCCGATACACTGAATGTCGCCAGTCCAAGCCCTGGAAGGCTTCGACCCGATGTATCATCGTAGCGAGCTGATTGATCTGTCGGCTGTGTTATGATTGAAATGGATGGATTCACAGATAATGTCGCCACGCGACTCGTGACAGAGGTTGCTCCACCGGTGGCGGAAACGACGACCCGATATTTGTACTTATTGGCACTGTATGTCAAGTTGCTCAGAGTGAGTGTTGAATTAGTCGCGCCGCTGATGTTTTGATATGTGACGCCCCGGTCAATGCTTCGTTGCCATTGATACGACATGGTCGCACTCTGCGTCACCCTAGCCACCACTGAGAATGTGGCTGAATCATTGATTGCTACTTGGTCTTGAGGCTGATTCACAATGGTGATCACGATAGAACCTGAAGGTAGCACACACCGAACGCTATATGGATTGGCGAATGTATTGGATGTGTTTCGAGTACGGTCTCCCCAGTTCCAATAAATACCGGTCTCTCCGGCACTGTTGTAAGCCGATGCTGTCCATGCTCTTTGATCATTGACACTATCAAATGGCACACCGGAGAATGACGATGCGAATGTAGGAGACGCATCGAGAGGCTTACTTGAACCAGGGCCCGCGGCCGTGGTCTCATATAAAGTTGGAAGCCTCATACCGCGGTCAGCACACGTTTTAATATTACCCTCATACCAAGAAGCCGCTGCACCATTACCGCTGGAGGATGCGTTCCATGATGCAAGATAATCCTCACCGACCGTTCCTGAACTGTTGCTGTTGAGAGTTTGATCTGTGCTGCCCGTGTCATAGTACATGCACTGACCGCCAGCGGTCATTTTTGTGTAATCCAAGAAAACACTCGGCGGACAAGCAATGCCTGCGATGATCCCAAAGTTATTGAAGGGCGTAGTCTGGAATGCGGTACCTTTGCGAGTTAGAATTGACTGCCAATCCTCTGGCGAAGACCATAGTCCGGTTGCCTTGAGAATGCGGTTACCGCTACTTTCTTTCCACACTTTGAAGTTACCACTCGCAGTCACATAGTCGATTTGCGACCCGTCAGCGAGACAAGCATGGCCGAGAGTTTTTGCCTCTGAGTTGAAATAGCAGCTGTTGCCTGTGCTACCGCAAACGGGATAACCGCACGCTGGCATATCTGGCCGCAGAACGGTCAAAATAGCGCCATTACTCATCACAGGAATGGCGTTACCGGTAGCAGTCACGAGAACTTGATAGACATCGCCATCGTTAGTGTCATATGTCAGCGCCGAAAGGTCTAAAACATTGCTGCTTGCTCCAGCAATATTTGCGAAATCTCCTTGTCCTTTAATCTGCTTTTGCCATTGATAGGATAACGTTGCATTTTTTGTGACACTGGCCGTGACACTAAATGCCGCAACTCCAGCGCTCGCCGTTTGGCCCGATGGCTGGGTATCAATTGTTATTTCAGGAGGGGTCTCTTGCTGTGTTTGCACAAAACTTGAGAATGTGACCGACGTGCTTGTGACGTCTGTTGCTCCACCGGTGCCTGAAAGAATCACACGATACAAATCTCCGCTGTCGTCCTGTTCGTTCAAGCCCGTAAGCTCGAGAATGCTGGAGGTAGCGCCAGTTATAGGACTATAGGTTGTCGACCCCGATTCCTTTTTTTGCCATTGATAGGAAAGTACTGACCCTGAGCCTACACTGGCTTCGACTGCGAAAGTAGCATTTCCAACCCCGAATGCACCGAGGTTGACAGTTTGGTTGGACGGTTGAGACGTGACGTTAATAACCGGCGTCACCGTTAAAGTAGCTGGGTCACTCGTTACCGACTTCGCACCGCCGCTGGCTGAGACCACCACACGGTATTGATAGCCATTCGAAACATACGTCAATGAGTTAAGCGCAAGCGCACTAGCAGTTTGCCCGGATAGATTTGCAAATGTTAGACCGTTATCGATACTCCGTTGCCATTGATATGAAAGGCTCGCGTTTTGGGTCACGGCGGCGCCTACTGAGAACAATGCCAGATCATTACTAGCAAGAGTCGACTGCGGCTGCGTATTGATCGTGATATATGGCGTCACAGCGCCTGATGAGGCCCAAATTTCTACCGTTTCTACCTCTGATGACTGTTGGAAACACGAACCCGAATTACATGACCTACAGCCAAAACCAGCACCGTAAATGCCATCCGAGCTAGTGATTTGCCCGCCTGAAAACAGACAGTAATTGTTATCGCCACCACTTAAAACAGCCTGACTAAATGGAAATACCGCACCGCTGCCACTGTAAGTGCTTGCCGAGTATTTAATCGCCGCAAAACGAGATGCAGGTGAAATTCCACTTGCGCTGCTCGTATTCGCTGCATTCAGCACCGACAAAGCACCACCATTAGCATTTGTTCCCACTACTAATGCTTTGGCTGTAGCAGGATTTGTCGGGTCTGAGGGATATGAGCTTGGATCTGAGTTCATTTTCATCGGGGACGAGTAAGTCACCGGATTCATCCAAATGCCGTTCACTTTGCTGACCCACTGAGTAAACCCCTGGGAAGTATTGCCTAACATATACTTTGAAGCTGTTGGACTACCGACTGTAGTATTCGATAAGATTTCACTTGCCGTCAACATATTGCCGGCACTTGAAGAATTCAATTTTGCAACGAGTGTCCAACCAGTATCAGCGCTATATTCTGGAACTTTTAGCAAAGCTGCCCGGCTGGTCACAGAATTCGCCCCGCCTGACCCGTTGATAACAACACGGTAAAGATAACCATTGGAACTGGCACTGAGTCCTGAAAGCGTCATACTTTCCGTCGTCGCGCCGGAAATATCCGTGAACGTTGCCCCAGCATTTGTGCTGCGTTGCCACTGATATGAAATCTGAGCATTATGAGTGACACTTGCGGAAACAGTAAAACTTGCAGATCCGCTGGCCGCCGTTTGATTGCCAGGCTCAGTATTAATTGTTATTAGCGGCAAAGAATTACCAGCTGATCCCCAAATTTCCACTGTCTCGACCTGCGATGAAGCTAGAAAACAACTGCCCATAAAGCATGAACGACAACCGAATCCAGCGCCATAGACTCCATAGTTGCTCGTAATCTCGCCCCCTGAAAATTGGCAGTAGTTATTATCAGCACCACTTAACACTGCCTGACTAAATGGGCTTACCATTCCTGCGTCAGCGTAGTTACTTGTGGAGTATTTAATGATCGCAAAACGTGAAGCAGCACCGGTGCCACTACCCCACGGTGAGTTTTCTGCTGTAAGGACTGATAAGGCTCCCCCATCCGCATTGGTTCCAACGACCAAGCCAGGAGATCCCGGAAAGTTCGTAGAATCTTGTGGAATGTCTTTTGGATCCGAATTAAACTTCAAAGGCAATGTGTAGGTGACTGGATTCATCCAAACGCCGTTTACTTTTGCAGCCCACTGAGTGAACCCCTGATACTGATTGCCGAGCATATATTTTGAAGATGAGGACGATCCAACCGTTTCATCCGATAGAATTTCACTAGCTGACAGCATGTTTGCAGCACTGCTAGAAGAGAACTTGGCCACAGCCACCCATCCCTCTTGTTGATCAATCGAGGGAACTGTAAGAGTCGCAGTTTGACTTGTGACCGCACTTGCACCGTCCGTAGCACTGACGAGAACCCGGTATTGGTCATTATTTTTTGAGATGGTCACGCCAACAAGGCTAAGTAGAGCTCTGGTTTCACCGGATAAATTGACAAAGTTTTGGCCACCGTCTGTGCTTCGCTGCCATTGGTACGATAGAGTTGCATTTTGCGTCACACTCGCAGTGACCAAGAAATTTGCAGCTCCGCCCGCGGCAGTTTGATTAGAGGGCTGAGTGTTTATGGTAATGACCGGAACTGGCGGCGGATCTGTATTGACTATCGTATAGGTAGCCGCATTACTATTAACGGACCTAGCACCACCTGAAGCCGAGACAACTGCACGGTAGAGAGTCGAACTTGCTGCCGTAGGATCAATATCGTTAACTTGTAGTAAGCTGGAGGTAGCGCCAGCGATATCCACAAATGACGTTGCGCCTTGAACCAACTTTTGCCATTGATACGTCAATGATGCCCCATCAGATACCTCAGCCCCGACGTTATACATGGCGCTTCCGGGTTGACCGCTTGCTAAAGAGACAAAAACCGTTTGATCGGAGGGCGGAGAATTGATCGTGATAACAGGCGTCACAGTCAATCTGGCACCGTCACTGGTTACAGGCGTCGCGCCCCACGGAGCCGATAAAACAACGCGGTATTTGTAGTTATTAGAATTTACATCGAGGTTTGCTAATGCGAGTGAGGGCGTTGTCGCTCCGCTGATATCTGTGTAACTGCTGCTAGCATCAAGGCTTTTTTGCCACTGGTACGAAATAGTTACGCCCTCAGTCGCATCTGCAATGACTGAGAAATTTGCAATCCCCCTAATGGCTTCCTGGTCTGAAGGCTGCGTTGTGATGTTGATAACAGGAGTGGTAGCAGGAATACTTAAAGTTACCGCTGTGCTTGTCACCGGCACAGCCCCGCCTGTTGCGCTAACGACAACCCGGTAAGTATCGCCATTGTCATTGGCATAACTCAGCCCAGAAACAACAAGCAAACTCGATGTTGCACCAGTGATATCATGAAAATCTGATGTGCCCGCTTTTTGTTTTTGCCATTGATAGGAGACTGTCGCAGACTGGGTCACGCTTGCCGATGTAGAAAACGTAACACCGTCACTTGCCGTGATCTGATACGAAGGTTGCGTGTCAATCGTAATCACGGGAATCAAATTGACTGTGATCGATGCTGACATGCAAGTTGAAATATTTCCAGCTACATCTTTAAATGCCGCGAAGACTGTTCCGGTACCGGAGGTCTGATCGAGAGTCCACGATTTGTTGAGACTATAATTTTCCCAAACTCCGCCAGATTCACAGCCCGAGGCGTTCGTCACATACATCTGTTCCGCGTCCGAAGCGGCCAGAGTTAAGGCAACATCTGTTGACGTCGTCACGGTGGCACCAAGATTCATTCTGATCTCTAAATTTGTCGGCGGTAAGTTATCATGCGTAATGGAAGCACTCACGCATTCAGACTCATTGCCAGCTGCATCGCGAAATTTTGCATAGACATTTGCAACCGAATTCGGCGTCGCAAGAGTCCAAACCTTTGACGTACTGAAGGCCTCCCAAACACCATCAGCCGCGCAGCTTGCGGTGTTGGTGATATACATTTGACTTGAATCCGCGGCCGTAAGCGTGAGGTTGACGCTCGTTGATGTCGTCGTTGGGGTACCACCGTTGATGCTAATCACAGCGCCAGTTGGTGCTAGGTTGTCGTGAGTAATGGAAGCACTCACGCATTCAGACTCGTTGCCAGCTGCATCGCGAAATTTTGCGTAAACATTAGCGACCGAATTTGGTGTTGCCAGCGTCCAAACCTTTGACGTACTGAATGTCTCCCACACACCACCAGCGGCACAACCTGCTGTGCTGGTGATATACATCTCAGCGATACCGACGTTGTCAGTTGCAGCTAGTGTTAGATTGATTTGATACGGCGCCGCGGCTGTCGAGTAAATCGCTTGATCGTTGATAAAAATCGAAGCGCCAACAGGAAGGTCTCCGTCTTTCGGGACGACGACACAATCGGGATTGGGAGGTGTGTTAGGATCGCTCGATGCTTGCTGTGGTGCGTCAGGACATTTCGCTGAACCACCGCGGCCGCTCGCTTCAACGTAATTCATTTTTTGGTCACAACTCGAGAACGCCATAAAGACATAAGCCAACACCAAACCAAGAATGGTTTGATGTAATCCGCACCGAGCAAGCGTCGGTTGCTGTGCCATGTAAGTCGGCGAATGTGCCATAGATTTCAGAAGCCTCCATCTCAATACCTCGGTTAGCCGGGGGCGTACCTTAAATGAGGGGGCAAAAGGGCTGATCGCCAGATGCGGTAAAAATCTAATATTATTGGTAAAATTAACGTTTTTGTAGGCCGGTGAAATAGGTGTTTTTGGAGGACTTTTTAAGGATCGGACCTTAAATGGTTCCGGCTGCTAACTAATTGATTGCTCTAGCGCTTATTTTGCAACTGGCGGTGTTGGGGGCAGAAATGGTCACCAAAAATAATTTGATGACGTACTCCTGACTCCGAGACGTTGGCGGATTCGCAAGCCAGTCGGGAATGCCAGCATCATGATAGATGCGCTTATAGACCGAAAGCTTGAATGTATAATCTGACTGAATACCCCAGACACCTGAGTAATTGTTCTGAACTGGTCCTTGCAATGCTAAGGGCGGTCCACCAGGCACGGCGGGAATATTAAACGCAGGCCCTTGCTTGAAATAGCTGCAAGGCAATTTATCCATGTCAGGCGGCACTTCCGATTGACCCTTGCCGGCCCTGATCGCATAGAGATCAATCTGTCGACCCGAGAGTGCCTCGGCGACGCTACCTGACAGTCCGAAGCTTATTGTAAGTATCTGACTCATGCGCCTGAAATTTAGAATCATAGGTGATCACCGATGCGCCTAAAATGCAGGAAGTTCATCTGACCTTCTTTAACCGTCACAGGCTTAGCATCGTCCTGAAAACCCATCCCGGTCAGATAAAATCTTGTCAGGGCGGACATATCATTTTCTATGGCCATGTCAGTGATCGTCAGGTTACGGGGTCTATCTGGAGACTTCAGGACACTTTTACTTAGATGCGAGGAAAGACCGTCAGGAGCACGACTGAGCTGCATAAAAGCACGGGTCGGTTTGACACGATCTTCCGCAGCAAGATTGACCCCAACGTCCATCAAAAGCACGTCACTCCGCAAATGGTCCCAGTTATACTGGTGAATATTTTCAATAGGCGGACTCGATGCGTTTGTCGCAAATCTACCGGCTGCAACCACGGCTGATCCCATATCATGCAGATATCTGGCATTTTGAATTTCTGCCTGCAGTTGCGCTACAGGGCGAAAAATCAGCGCTGACAGGGTCGAAGGCTCCGTCACCTTGATCACACAGGAAGCTTTATCAGCACGACCTCCAGTGTCAATTTTTGCGGAAACCGCAAGCCGCCGAGACTGTCCATCACTTAGCTCGCGATGCAAAAACTGCATCGCAGTAGAGCCCATGCTTTGAGTTGCTCCCAAGACATACGGACCTTCTGTAAAAACCTCTTTGCCGCCATCAAGAAATTGCCAAGTCAGGCTGACACCTTCGCAAACATTTGTTTTTCCCGGCGCTATTTCCCATGAAACACCAGCGCGCATCAGCGCTAAATCCGAAGATTTTCCACCCGCAGCCGAAATCGAAATGATTGAACTTCCCGAAGACGCCGGGGTCAGATCTTGAACATTTATTTTATCAGAATCCAATGCATCCGTTGCAAAATATGGCGGAGCCCCCTCGATGAGATGATTCGACTTTAGTACATCACTCAGCTGAGTCGCGCGAAAAACCAATAGCCCACCATCAGATCCACTTGATGTGGCCGCAGCTCCAGTTGATGCAACTAGGCTAATGGGCGCATCAGTATTATCTGCTACCTCGTAGGCCAAGGCATGCCGTGCTAACATGGTCCCTGCATCCTGATCACCAACATACTGGGTCGAGGTTGCGCCAATAGCATTGCTGCCGAGGCGGAAACCTAGGGATACTGAAGATCCGCTGCCGATTTTTGGGAAAGAAAAACGACCATAGGCAAAGATCTTGTCGCCTCTGAATAAAGACTGCTTGCCAAAACTAATTGTAGTGGTCGTTGAACCTGCTTGCACAGCTGAGTTGGCAGCTACATTTAGCAAGAATACAGTGCCATCTTTGACACAAAACCCATTTGCCATCACAAGTCCAGGAGGACAAACGCCAGAGTCTTTTGGCTTGTCAGCTTTGACCTGAAGCGGACGACACCCAGAGGTTGCTAAATAAAAGGCAGCAGAAGCGAAAGCTGCTGCTGTGAACCCTAAAGACCTACTGCTTTTGCCCATGGTTTGCTCCCAGTCGATCACCTCACTTGGTGGTCGCTAAGCCTTTTTTCAGGTTCTTTTCATTCTCAAGTTTTTCTTGAATAAACAAGTCACCTGCAACAACGCCGTCCGCTTCAAGCATGTGACTCGATGCTTCAAAGTTCGGACCTGCAATGGCAATATTAACAACTTGCTGGTCTTTTTTTGCGGCGCGCTTCACAATACGATCGACTTTTCTGAATGCGCCACCTTTCACGATGATCTCATCAGTTTTTGAAAGTTCGTCGGCCTGCTTCAGACCCGCACGAGTGATAAACGGATGTTTGGTCGTGACGACGACCATCGGACCGTCAGCAAAACCGACTTCAATCATTCCTTTAGACGCCTCTGGACCGCGTGTGACGCGCGAAACCAGATTGGCTGTGCCATTGAGTGGATTACGTACGGCATCATTGATTTTAATATCAGCGATTGGCTTACGAGATCCGTCGGCCATCGTAATTAATGTCTCAGGAGCAAAACAACCGCGCATCGTGCGAACTTTTGGAGCCGCGGTCGCTACCGCGGAAATGGTACAGGACTCAGAGTCTGTTCCCTTGATTGTCGCCGTATACGGCACAACCATCCAACCTCCTGTGTCATTGACCCAAGTCAATCGTTTTTCGGTTCCATTGCCGCGCTGAAAGATTTCGTAATTAAAGCTGACGTTCGTTCCCGATGTAGTGATCAGCTTTGGATCGCCAGTATAAGTCGAAATCGGAATCGGCACTTCCGCCGGACTACCAGGAATGACCTCGGTTATTTTTTTTGATGGATCGATGAACCGGCATCTGGCTACACTTTCAGGTGTTGGAGCCTTGCCCGGATCAACTGGGGTTACCGTTGGTTCTTCACCCTTGCCGCCCTCAGGAGCACCATTGAATCCTGCAGCCTCTAACGCTCTCTTCGCCCCGCTATCGGGAGCATCGGTCGTAAACTTACAAGCAGAGGTCGTAATGAGCGCTCCGAGAATCACACCGGTCGTGCCCAAAGATAAACCCAAAGAACCCAAGTATTTGTTGCGCATGATCGACCCCTTTCGTCTGAGATCTATCGGCATTTTCAAGGCGTAAGGTTAGGATTTTTTGTATGCCTGCAAATAATTCTTATTATTACGATAGCTTAAAGTTGACCCAGCTGGGCTTCTAACGACCCATCTCCGCAAATACGGCGCGGCTGATGATCACCCTTTGGATCTGCTGGGTACCTTCATAGATCTGACAGATCTTTGAATCTCTATAGAGTTTCTCTACAGGGTACTCAGAATTGTAACCATAGCCACCCAAGACTTGTACAGCATCTTGAGAGACTTTTACTGCGATATCACCACCAAGACACTTAGCCATGGAGCACCATTTTGTGTTCTTCATGCCTTGGTCTGCCATCCAGCCGGCTTTTTGATAAAGCAAACGAGCAGACTCTACATCAGTCGCCATGTCAGCGATCATAAATGCAATGGCTTGATGTTCGGCAATCGGCTTACCAAATGTCTTACGCTCGAGCGCATACTTCACAGCGTGATCCATCGCACACTGCGCAATACCAACTCCAATCGCAGCCACAAACGGACGAGAGTGATCAAATGCCTTCATGGCATATTTGAATCCCTCACCTTCTTGCCCTAATAGATACTTTTTGGAGATTTTCACGTCTTTAAACGTAATACCTCTGGTGTCAGAGCATCGCTGCCCCATATTGACTTCTTTTTTCCCAACAGTGATTCCAGGCGTATTCGCAGGAACAATGAACCCGCACATGCCTTTGTGGCCCAAAGATGGATCTATAGTGGCAAGCAAAAAGTACCACGAGGCCACGGATCCATTGGTGATCCACATTTTCTCGCCATTGATGATGTAATCGTCGCCCACTTTTTTGCAGCTCGTGCGGATTCCAGCAACGTCACTACCAGCACCTGGCTCAGTGACGCAGTAGGCTGCCATTTTTGGTTCATTGATCATTGGCGTTACAAACTCTTCTAGCTGAGCTTTATTGGCCGCAACTAAAAGTGGACCAAGTGCTAGATCGTTTGCCGTAATCGCAGTAGCCATCGCCGAGCAGCCGTACGCAAGCTCCTCAACAACCATGGCCTGGACGAGCGAGCCAACACCCAGTCCGCCGTGCTCTTCCTTAAGCCCCAAGTTGAGTAAGCCGTTGGCGTGGGCTTTTTTTACGATATCCCATGGATAGTCCATGGTCTCATCAAAATGAGCTGCTTTCGGCATCATTTCTTTGCGAGCAAACTCACGCGCCATATCAACAATGGCTTGTTGTTCAGAGGAAAGAGCAAAACTAACCATGACCTATCTCCTGTCGTCGCAAATTACGCTGTACCGAAAAGTCGGTCTCCAGCATCACCCAATCCTGGGACAATATAACCTTTTTCATTTAGTTTTTCGTCGACTGCAGCCGTGTAAATCGGAACATCTGGATGATACTCGTGAAAGTACTCAATACCTTCCGGCGAGCACAAGAGAGATAGAAACTTAATGCTCCTAGGCTTTGCTTCCTTCAAGCGATCAAGGGCTGCAACGGCGGAGTGGCCGGTGGCCAACATCGGATCTAGGACAATGGCGTCGCGTTCGTGAATGTCTTTTGGCACCTTAAAGTAATACTCGACCGCCACCAGAGTTTTCGGATCACGATAAAGACCAATGTGACCGACGGGCGCAGATGGAGTTAAACGCAACATTCCATCAAGGATCCCCTGTCCAGCACGCATGATGGAAATAAATGCCATGTTCCGGCCTGCCATGACCGGCGCGTTCATCGGCCCCACGGGCGTCTCAATAGCACGGGTCGTCATAGGGATATCGCGCATGACTTCATAGCCGAGAAACATACTGATCTCGCGCAACAGCGATCTAAATTCGCCTGTTTTTGTAGACTTCTCGCGCATGCTGGTCAGTTTGTGCTGTACCATGGGGTGATTGATGACATGTACTTGTTTCTGATTCATCTCGATTTCCTTATGATTAAAACACCGTTCCATCACTTTTAATTTTAACTGGCGAACCGCCATCGGGACGCATTTTTGCGGCAATTTTCCGTCCGGCAGACCATGTGCCACCTTGCAAGACCTTCGCCAAAGGCAATTCAGCTGAAGTCTTACCAAGAGCTTTGCGAACCTCGTCACCAATGACGTCCAGCAGTGCGACGGTCAAAGCTCGCCACTCAACGATAAATTCATCGCCTGGCGTGTATTCTAAATTCAACGCATCACTGCGCAATGGTTGCAGCACGCCCATATCCAAGAAAAGACCGCCATTGCGATACTCCGGCAAACCCGTCATATCTTCGACGTGGGTGATTTTACAGCCCGCCCACTCCAGTGGCTCTAGTAGAGAATACGTCATCCATTGGCTCAGTTTATGGAATGGCACCAGATCTTTGGTTGCTCCGTCACCTCCAGCAAAGGAGTGACGCCAGACATCGCCAAGATTGGCGTTGGCCAAAGATATCCGTCCTGGCCAAATGGACCCGAACGCTTCCAAAACCGTTGTTAAAATATCTGTCGCCCGAATTGATTGCGCACCATAGTTGTTAAGAATGTAATCAACAAGTGCGCCAACACTCCCGGCAGCTGGACCACCGAAATATTTCGTATCACGCAGAGCAGTTCCTAAATTTCTCAGTAAAGCCAATCGCCCCTCTAGACCGACGATTGGGTTTGTTTTGGTCACCTGAAATCCGTTTGCCAATACATCTGGCCGAAGTTCCGATAGCGCCGTCGCGTCACTTTGCATTGGATTTTTGGGATCGCTTGAAAAAAGCCCCTGCGCAAACATATCAAAGCTCGCGACAGCAAGCCCCTCACTTTTGGAAAAAGTCTTTTCGTGAGTATCCACGTAAGACCACCCCATGCCTGCCCCCGCATCCACTAAAATACTTGGGACGACGAGATCATAAAACATTCTAGCTTTTGATAGCTCATCACGTCGACCTTGGGGCGCATGCTTTCTAAGCCAACCGACCCGATCGACGCCACCGACTTGAAAGTGCCCCCACCGACTATGATAGGGAATCTTACCGTCAGGGTAGTTTTCTTTGGTGACCTGAATCACAAATGTCGCGACGTCTGGAATTTTTGCGGTATTGATTTTGAAGTGACGAAGTTTACCACTCAAGCCAAGCTCATAAATCGCGCGACACCGTTCTCTAACGGCAGCGGTAGAGCGGATATATTTGAGATCATCTTGAGAGGTCATCCGTGACTCCATAGTTCATGCAAAAACAGAATAACTATCAATCACCTACTCGGTTAAACTGCGTCCTTTAGCTTTTTTCAGCTCGTCTTGCGTCGGAACACCCGTGGCCGTGAAATAACCGGCCGCTTTTTTTGCATCCATTTCAACTTTAGCATCGGCAGGGATGAGCTCTTCTGGAATCTGAACGCGATTAATAATCTTAATGCCACCTTCAGCAAGAGCGTCGTACTTCATATTTGACATCGACACGAAGTGATCAATCTTGGTGATCCCGAGCCAGTGCAGAACGTCAGGCATCAACTGCTGGAAACGCATATCTTGCACGCCTGCAACGCACTCTGTTCGCTCAAAATACTTCTCCGCAGTGTCACCGCCCTCTTGGCGTTTACGCGCGTTGTACACAAGAAACTTCGTGACTTCGCCGAGAGCCCGGCCTTCTTTGCGGCAGTAGACGATAACACCAACACCACCGCGCTGCGCTGTTTCAATCGCCACTTCGATGCCGTGTGCCAAGTATGGCCGACACGTACAGATATCGCTGCCGAATACATCTGAACCGTTACACTCATCGTGGACGCGACACGCGTGCTCGACATTGGAATCACCGATTTTAGTGATGTCCCCAAAGAAGTAAACCGACATGCTACCAATGGGCGGCAAGAAGACTTCAAGGTCTGGACGGGTGACTAGCTCTGGATACATGCCGCCCGTGTATTCAAACAAAATACGGCGTAATTCCGATTCCTCTACACCAAAACGCTTGGCGATTCCGGGTAGCCACCAAACTGGTTCAATTGCAGCTTTGGTGACAACGCAGTCACCGTTCGCCGCTAGAATCTTGCCATCGGCCTTGAGTCTTCCTGCTGCAATAGCTGCTTGGAGCTCCGGCATATTGATGTGCGCTTTTGTCACAGCAATCGTGGGACGTATGTCATAGCCTTCCTTAAGCTCGCTTGCGAATGCCGTCGCAATGTCGGCACCCCACGGGTCTATGGAGACTATTTTTTCTGGATCTTTCCACTGCGGTTTTGGAGCCATGGGCTCAGCCGGCATCGTGTTTGTTAGATCTGGACGGTGGTCAGCATTCAGTGCACCGGCCGCCACTGCCAGCGCTCGGTAAACGGTATAGCTACCGCTGTGAGTGCCAATCGCATTACGGTGGGAAGAATTAGTCACCGATGCGATGATCGGTCCGCGCTGCTGTGCCGTGCTTGCGCCCCACTGAATTGGCTTAAGAACTTCCGCACCGGGCAGTCCTGGGTGACTTGTGAGCTTAATATGTTTTACTTTTTTCTTGTCGGTCATCACTAATCTCCCTTTGTCATTAGCCGCTAACTAGTCTGTTAACTCATCTGTTAACTCATCTGTTAACTCATCTGTTAACTCAGCTGTTAACTCATCTGTTAACTCATCCATGTGCCGTCTGACTGTTCCGCCCATTTTATTGTGATTTTTTTGCGTTGTGTCCAAAACTCGAGTGAACTCTCGCCGGTGATGTCACACGCACCAAATTTACTTTCTTTGCTACCACCGAAGGAAAAAGGCTCCCTCGGCACTGGCACGCCAATATTGACCCCGATCATGCCGTTGGTGGCAGTGTCACTGACAAACTTCGCCACTGCACCGCTCGTGGTGAACACACTCGTGGCATTTCCAAACGGACTCTTGGACTCAAGCGCCATGGCTTCCGTTAGGTTTTTAACGCGAATGATGGTGATCACTGGCCCGAATATTTCGTTTGTGGCGCATGCCATGTCGGGCGTGGCATGATCGATGATGGTCGGCCCAATCCAATGGCCCGCATCAAATCCTTTTGGCGGAGTTGCTTTGCGACCATCCACCAGGATTTTCGCACCTTGTTTTTCTGCATCAGCGATCGCTGATTTGATTCGCTCCATAGCGGCTTTGTCGATGATAGCGCCCATTTGCGCACCGAGTTCAAGGGAGCTAGCAGCCTGTGCAATTTTGGCGATGATATGATCCACTTGGCCCACCGCAAGCATCAAGCTTGCAGCCATACAGCGTTGCCCCGCGCACCCGGTGAAGGAGTCAACCACACCGCGCACCGTGATTTTTTCATCCGCATCGGGAACAACAAGAAGATAATTCTTGGCTCCACCCAAACAAAGAGCACGTTTACCGTGAGCGGTAGCCCTCGCATAGAGCGCTTTAGCGATTGGTGTCGATCCGACAAAACCAATTGCTTGCACTTTTGGATAGTCAATCAACGCTTCGACGGTTTCCTTGCCTCCGTTCACGAGCTGAAACACACCGTTTGGAAATCCAGCTTCCTTGAGCAGTTCTGCCATCCACTGTGATGTAAGAGGGACCTTCTCAGATGGTTTGAGAATAAAACAATTGCCCAGCGTCAGAGCAATTGGATACATCCACATCGGGACCATGGCGGGGAAATTAAACGGTGCAATGCCAACCACAACTCCGAGAGGCTCCCGGCGATACTCGCAGCTCACACCGCGACTCACGTCCATCGCACCACCAGAGTCCATGTTCTGCAAACTAAGCGCGAACTCTGAGACTTCAAGACCTTTTAAAATTCCTGCGCGCGCCTCAGCAACGGTTTTGCCGGCCTCTAAGGCTGCGACATTAGCAAGGAAGTCTAACTTCCCGAGGACCAATTCACGAAACTTGAATAATTTGGCTGAACGCTCCTTGATAGGAGTGGCGCGCCACGCAGGAAATGCTGCACTCGCTGCTTCAACCGCCGCAGCCACCTCAGTCTTGCTCGACATGGCGACACGACCAATCACCTCGCCTGTCCACGGTGAAATCACGTCAGCTGATTTACCACTTGTAACAAACGACCCATTAATAAAATTGCTGCAATCTCGAACAGCCTTAAGACGCTCTACCAACATAGTCTCTTCTTTTTGCCTTTTGATGGCTTTTTTTGTCTGCCTAGAAACTCTTTTTATTCGATATTATTGACATTTTGTGTGCTTTTTGGCGAAAATGCAAGGCATTACTTGGCGTGCTGCACCCTTAAACGGCAATTCAACCCCAATTTGGAGCCATAAATCATGCGAAAACCTATCATGATCGGAATTGCCGGTGGTTCTGGCTCTGGAAAAACCACTATTGCGCGCAAGATCCAAGAACGGTGCGGAAGCCTATCCACACTGCTTTTTCAGCTCGATCACTACTACAGAGACCTCGCTCACTTGGACCCGACGGAGCGGGACAAAATTAACTTTGATCATCCAGACTCACTGGAAATGAACCTTCTGGCAAAGCACGTAGAGATGCTGGCCAACGGCCAGCCTATTGACCGACCAACTTATGAGTTCGCAAGTCACACGCGAAGCTCTAAAGTGGCAAGGTTGGAGCCAACCGACGTGATCATTGTCGATGGAATTTTCGCCCTGTTCTCGCAGGAAATTCGCCGTCATCTTGCTTGTTCAATTTTCGTGGACGTGAGCGATGACGTTAGATTTATTCGCAGACTGCGCCGCGACGTTGACGAACGTGGTCGAACGAACGACGGCGTCATCAAGCAATACCTGGCAAGCGTGAAACCCATGCACGATCAATTCGTGGCACCAACAAAGTACCAGGCCGATCTTGTCGTGCAATGGGACAATTATAATGAGCGCACGATTGATATGCTGACAAAAATGATTTTTAGCAAGACAACCAATCAAGCGTGAACGCGAGAATTAACGAATCTCGCGCATTTCTTCTTTCGTGTATGGCCTTGGATGACGACTCCAATCCACATCGTAACCCGGCTCTGGACTCGCCCCAGGGATACGATTAAGAATATTATTGCCGTACACATACTTGTCAAAAAACTGCTGCATGCTTCGGCCGAGCGACTGTTCTAATCGCGCCTGAAACATCGGAACTGTGATCGTTTGCCTCTGGAATCCCGCAAACGTTTCCTTGAGCATATTTTTCAGACCACCCAATGATGTGCTTGCAAGCATTCCATCGAAGTCAGCCATGAGATCCGCACCGTAAGAATAAGCATCCATGGTCGTAAAACGGCGATACGGTGAAAATCCGCCCAAAATCCGCGGCGTGCGAGGTGCTCCATTGCCACGCGGATACCCATCATCACGCCAGCTCGCAATCGCTTCGTCAATCCAGCCAGCATTACCGTTAGCCGGCATCATTCCCCGCGCAAACCAACTGTGCGTCGTCTCGTGACCTAACGCACCCAGAGACGTCACGGTCGCACCGCAGTATTCCATGCCTCCGCCTGAGTCCGTGATATACGCTGTGAACGTGCTATGTGCAAACGCGCCGTAAGTACCTTCAAGTTCAGCTAGATACTTTTTCAGATTCGTCATCCCGCGACTGACATTTGACTGAGACGAACTATAGACGGTCAAAGGAATCGTCGCTGCCACACCTTGGTATGTCGATCTCTCAACCACAAATCGATCTTTGTAGACTAAATGGAAGTAAAATGACGACGTCGTAAAGTAATCAGCATAATCGATGCGCCATTTATTAAAACCTAGATCTGTCACTGAACCATTCACGAAAAGCTCGTGAGCCATCTCCGTTCCCACGATCTCTACGGTCATCGATTGAGCGTACTGATCAAATTCGTAATTCGTCGGAGCATACTGCTCCCAATATTGACGGTCTGAAAGATCACTCATAAAAAATCCCGCGGCCACAGAATCTCGGGAAAAAGTCACCTCATCCGAAATGTCGTAAGATATTTCCAAGGTGTGCTTTGCGCCCGGCTGAACCTCAACTCCAGCAATCCTTAAGACAGACTGCCGATCTGGATCCTTCACCAAAAAAATTTCCGTGGAGCGAAGATCCTGTCCATCAACACTCACTTGAACTGGATTAGGAATTAAATCAAATATGGGCATGCCAGCTTGAGCCACTTCAAATTCAATGGTTGCATGACCGACTGCTTTCGCTTTGCTGACGTCAAACGTCATCTCTAGATCGACCCGGGAGAAATCCGCAAACACCGCATCCTTGCCAAGGTAGGAAAACTTTGGCGGCGCTTTTGAAAGATCCTTCGCAGGCGCCAGCTCACTCATGAATGCGACCCCGACGCTAAAAAAACCTAGCCATATTCGCTGCATCGTAGCTCCCTTTATTGACGTTTGGTTCATGTCTATAATTTTAATGGATAATTAGATCGAAAGCATAATTCTCCCAAGAAAACAGCCGCCGCAGGCTGTACTCATTAGGCGTTTTTCCCTACCAGCAAAGGGCTCTAAATATGTTTTGAGCTGACAGAAAATTAAGAAATATTTCCGCCTAAAAACCGGACGTTAGAGAGCGGTAAAAACACTGAAAACTCCGCGCGTGATATCATACCAACATATGTCCACGCACCATTCAAAAAAATCATCCGCATGCTGGTATGCCGAAGCTCTTTGTCTTGGCATCACGGTTGGTTTTAGCGAAGTTCTGCTTGCGATTTACTACGGTAGTAAAGACATCGACTCGGTTACGCTCGCGATTTTTATGACCGTACCAGCAGCGTTTGGCGCACTCACGCAAGCCGCATTAACACGGAGCCGTAATTGGTTTCAGAACGCAAGGACACTCGCGCTTTGCTCTATTGCAGTGCAAGTTGCTGGTCTTCTCATGATGGTCAACGCACTCTACACAAATGAATCAGACCACATCAGAATGTTCATCGGGCAGTGTCTTTATTGGATGGGAGGAATGACGTCATCAAGCCCCACCCAGGAGATCCTCGCAAATGGAGTGGATGCAGCGCAGCATAATCGTTTTTTCAGTCGTCGCGCCATGGTTATGACGATTCTCACGCTCGCTTGTAATCTTTCTTCTGCCAATATTTTAAATCGCGGATTGACTGGCGACTTGATGGCGAAATTTTTACTGCTTGCTGCCCTTGCTCGTGGAATTTCGCTCGCATTGATATTTTTCTTTGCTGATAAATCTGAAAGTCCACAAACAGGCAACGCCACAAGCGAAAAATCTGAAGAACACGATACTGTTTTTGTCTCAATACTCCAGCTCAGTCTTGTCATGATGCTTTTTCGTTGCGCCGTGAACATTTCGTCGCCTTTCTATACAGTCTATATGCTGCGAGATATTCATCTTGATTTTGCTGTTTACTCCGTATTGACAGCCATTCCGCTCATGACAAAAACAATCTGCCTCACCAACTGGGCTCGCCTACTCGATGACAACCGAAAGTTTGAGGGTCTTGCCATTGCCACGGCGGCGATCGGCGCTGTTCCAGTCATGTGGGCATTTTGGACCTCACCCTATTGGCTCAGCATCCTACAAATAATTTCAGGCTTGAGTTGGGCTGGCTTTGACCTCATCAGCATTCTGTTAGTACAGAATATGTTTCCGCGCAGCATCACCCAAAAACTTGGTCTCTTTATGGCTTTTAGTAGCATTGGCAGCGTTGCTGGAGGCGTTATCGGCGGGCTAATTCTGCGGGCGACTGGGAGTTATCATACACTGTTTGCTATTTCTGGAATCTTAAGACTTGTCACTGGCTTTGCTTTTCTGTGGTACCTCAGGCGCAATCATTTATTTCGATTCAAAGATCTACATCTGAAATCAGGATTAGCGACACTTATGACCGTCAGGCCATCGATTGAGGCAGCCGCAAAAATACTTCCATTCACTCCTCGCAAAAATTCAAAGCCAAAACAAGTTGCCTAAAAACAACTCTTCACCTGCCCCAACATCGTCCAAAATATTTTGGTTTGATTTTTCAAGCCTGATTTTATAAACATGCTCCTGATAGAGCTAGAGACAGTGCTAGAGACAGTGCTTTTGCTATTATTTAAAGATGGATAAATATTCATGAATTACATGGCTGCAGTATTTTCAATTTGGGCATTGATATCGTCTTGCTCGACTCTTTACTATTCGGCCTGGGAAACGCTGGGGCAGGAAAAACGCGATCTCCTAAAATCCAACGTCGAGAGTGCAAAAGATGATCAAAACGATGTCCAGAAAGAATTTGTGGACGCCTTATCTCACATAAAATCTGCCTACGGTCTAGAAGGCGGAAAACTTGAGTCTGTTTATCACCAAATTAAAGACGACTATGAGGACGCAAAATCGAAATCAGAGACTCTGACCAAACGTATCAACAAAATAGAGGGCATCGGTGGTGATTTGTTTAGCGAATGGTCTGACGAAATCAAGCAAATGAACAATCCTAAATACAAACGTAGCAGTGACGATAAACTCCGCAATGCGAAGCAGCGCTTCAACTTACTGATGACGTCTCTCCGTACGTCTGAGAAGAAAATCCCACCGGTTTTAAAGAAACTTGAGGATCAAGTCCTCTACCTCAAACACAACCTCAACGCTATGGCCATGGGTGCATTTAAGGCTGAGGGCGAATCCATTGAAAAAGACATCAAAGCTCTCACCAGCGATATGGAAAAGTCCATTAAAGCCTCTGAGACTTATGTAAAGACTTTGGCAGAAGACAAATAGCCAGAACCTGGCGCAAGTAATACCCGTATTTTATTTGCGGCGAAAATCGCCTGCCCGAAAGAGTCAAATTTCAGACAACTTTGAAATTTTTTTAGTTTTTATTGTTTCTACCAAAACCGCGACCTCACCCACGTCGGACAATATGCCGAAGCACAGAGATGGCATTAATTCCGGAGTATAGATGTCGCTAGACACACAAAAAGACATGGGAAATTTGCGTGAGCAATTCATGCTACGCAAGAATTCCCAGATTTTAACCAAGTTTATTATACCGATTTTTTTGGTTTGGGCGGCTATCGCAACGATTACGCCACAGCGCCTTGTGCAGGGTGACCTGAAGCTTGGTGAAGTTATGTCAAAGTATGCTCAAGACCTTCACCATATCCCTGAGCTAACGCTGACCATACCTGCTGGAGCAAGTCGATATGATTGCCCTAGTGAGAGCTGCCCCCTTAATGTGGGAGTCCACGGCAAGGCTCAAGGATTTACTTGGGAGCCAGCTAAAGACTACCTCGCCGAACGCGCTTCCACGCAAGCTTGGCGCGGTTATCACTATAGCCGCATCGAAACGACATTACCGGAGTTTGCAGCAAAAAAAGGCACGAAAGTGGCGTTCGACATCCTAGGAATTGCCGGTAAGAACTGGCGCTTTTTTGTCAATGGGATTGAAAAAGCTAGCGGCAAGGGTAGATTTTTTGATGATGCTATTGTTTTTGTCTCCGACGGAGGAACACCTGGCGAGCCCATGGTCATCGGATTCGAAGTAGAAGCAGGACGAACCTTCGCGCCTGGGATCATTTATTTAAGCCAGCCGTTCCTGAGTCCTCCTGAGATTGCCCGTGTCATTCGCACTGCTTACCGCGGCAACGACAAAGAGGTTGTTCTACCTGACGCTTATGCTCGCGCGACGGTGGGAGTCCTCGCTGCCCTTGGCTGTTTATTCACTCCTTTCCACCTTGAAATATTGTTTTTTGCAGCTGGCACCGTCATTTGGAACTATCTTCGACTGGCTACAAATATCATGGCGCCATTCCCGACTTTTTTAGGGGTGGACTTCGTGACGATACATGCGGCGCTATTGTGTCTATTCAATGCTACAAGTTTGGCATTTGGTTATTTCTACTTTAGAATCAAAAGCCGCTGGATAGCATTCCTATGTGTCGCATTCGCAGCACTAGCGCCTATGAGCCTGATCGCCGGCAGAACTGGCATTGGCATCACACTGGTGTCGGTCATCGTTAAGAATGAGTTTTTATTCCGAGCATTGATTAAGCTAGCGTGTCTTACCTTTGCCCTCATGACCTGGAACGCCACTAAAAATATTCCAAACGCTAGATTCCGAAAATTTATGGCAATCACATTCGCGTTCCTTCTGGCAATGGGGAGCTATCTAGAATTTGCATTACAATCCTCGATCTCGGGTCATGATTGGATTGGATCAATAAAAGATCATGACTCGCGATGGCTTGCCCGAAAAATCATGGAAGCTACTATGGCATCGTTTGGCATTGCTATAGCCCTAGAATGGGCTCTTGTGGTGCGCGACCGGCAAAAGGTTCTGCAGCGCTTTGGTATGATCATCGACCCAAGAGTCTTGAAAGAAATCATCCGCAGCAAAAAAATTCCCTCTATGCGTGCAGACAGAGTCATCGCGTTATTTGTCGACCTTCGTCGCTTCACTGAATTCTGTGAGAAAGAGCCTCCACAAGAGGTGAACCTCACCCTAAACGAATATCTGGAGGTCGTGACAACAGCTGTACAATCCCACAACGGAATTGTGGATAAATTTGTTGGGGATGAAGTCATGGCCTTATGGGGAGTCCCAGACCAATCAAACAGCGACCCAATCAACGCCATTAGAACCGCAATGGCCATTCGTTTGGGCATACAGGAGTTAAACGCGAGACGGCGAGAATCTAACCGGCAGGAATTATCATTCGGCATTGGCATCCACTGTGGTCCGGCGATTGTGGGGCCAGTAGGAACTGCGCAGCGCATAGATTTCACAGCCATCGGGCCTACCATTAACTTGGCTTCTCGACTTCAATCACTCACCAAAGAAAAAAACGCCGACATCCTGATCTCAGGAGATCTATATGAATTGGTAGCGCCAAACACGCTCGTATCCGATTTAGGAGTCAGCAAAATTCGTGGATTTGACAAGCTAATAAGAGTCTTCCGATTGCTCGGTGCGGCGGACATCCGCGGCAAGATGCAGCTCCACGATCCGGTATTAGAGTCAGCAGGTCTACCTACTGAACCAGGTACAGTTGACGAAGCACCCGGCAATCTATTTAAAGCCTCCTAGCGCTGGCCATAACCCCTTCGGTGTGAAGAGGCTATTTTGACCTTATTTTCGCGTTATTTTGATAGCTCATTCGCCCATCACAGCAGCCGAGGGGACTAGAATATTAATAGATTTAGGGTCTTAAGGCTAACATGGTCACCTTGCCTGTTCCCTTGATTTACTTATAATTTAACCTATACATTTTTATTATTTCAATAATTTTATTGACATTTCATTAGAATAATATAAAAACGGTCGGCACACGAAATCTTAAATCCTACGAGGCCACGCATGTCTAAAAGGTCCATTTTTGTGCTCGGAAGTCTGCTACTCACCACGTCCTGCGGAATGCCCTCCACCTCCAGATCCATCCGAAATTTCACCCAACCCCACGAAGCAGCCTCCAGCCACCTCGACTACCAAATTGGTCCCACGTGGGGAAAATCTCCAGTCACGAAATCCACCCTCGACCGTGGCAATAGTGTCTTCAAACGCACTGCTCTCGCGACGGGAAAAGTCACCGTGTTATTTTCCTCGGCTACAGCGTTTGTCATCGGCGAGAAGTCGGGTGAAGTTGTTCTGGCCACCAATCATCACGTGATCGAAGATCAGCTGTATTGTGATGAGAGTATTGTGACCTTTGAATTTCTGGGTATCCGGCGACTGTCGTGCGATAAAGTCCTCGCCTCAAGCACCGATCTAGATTTGACGATCTTCACGGTTAAGGGACTGTCTGCCGAGGCAAAAGCTTCGCTACTTTCTGTGGCTAAATCGTTTTCTAGCAAGGAGCCGAAAAAAGGCACGCCGCTTCTCACCATTGGCTATGGATCAGCGTCAAATCCAGAGTCTGTCTTGATGGCAGGGGAAGA
>Ga0214921_10002842_pt1 | contig 27410 bp, 31 predicted proteins | sample LL1505_MetaG_FD_177992 | JGI IMG/M metagenome (GOLD analysis project Ga0214921, IMG submission 177992) | Freshwater microbial communities from Lake Lanier, Atlanta, Georgia, United States - LL-1505 | ecosystem: Environmental > Aquatic > Freshwater > Lake | place: USA: Georgia | collected... | reverse complement strand
TCATTTGTACTCTAGACCTAGGTGATCCATGGAGCTCATGTTTTAGGTCTACGACCAGTCCACGAATACATAGGTTTGAAGTGGATTGATGAGAATGTCGCAATCAGGAAATAGCTGTTGAAGTTTGTCAACCACTACTGGAAGAACGTTCACTTCAAAACGACGAAAGGTGCAGTCGTTGGGACTCGGACGAAAATATAACATGGGATTCAAGTGCTCCTTGGTTGGCGCCGTGCTATCCAGTAAATAATTCGTCTGACCCTCCTCGGCGAATCGCAAGACATGTTGAACCACATGGGATACGATGGCGTCCACCCTCTTTTGAATCGCATGTTCTTTTGGTTGGTTTGCGGACGGGCCATTGTTACACGCTCTGTGTTGAAGCATCGCTCGTGTGTAGGTGGTGGATTCCATGAAGTATCGTCGCTGGCTTAAACTTGAATTGTATCCTTTACATAGGCTTTCTCTATGCAGGGTGAGGAAAGGCGTACCCATACACGGTATTATCACGACATCCATTGTATTTGTCTTGGACTGGAAACAGACGATGAGAATCCTGACCAACTCACCAGTTGGTACGACTGCTTGTGTTTCGGCAAACGAGTGACCCGTCGGCGGTCCGATAACTCTTTCTTACGAACGGTATCCTATTTCTGTTGTGTGCCCCTGTTTAGCATGTCTCGCTACTTTGAGGCACACGGCGATGGATATACCAGTGACAGCGTCTACTGTTGTTGCCCTCCCTGCTGTGTAGACTGTGTGGAAACAACGCAATCTTGTCGTTGCGATTGCACCTGCGTGGGGTGCCCTACACGGACGTGCTACGAGCAGGAGTTTGATCCGAGGGAGGGAGGTGCAGAGAAGTCCGAGGAGAATGCCTATTAGAGAGCATCCTCATGGCACGGAAGCGTCTCTACCACTAGCTCCTTCGTATCGGACCCTGAGGTTTGTTCCGATGACGTCTGCCCTTCTAGGAGTTGGGCTTGGTCTTGGGACCGCTGAATGCCGAACAGACTCAGGACAAAGTAAACGAGGGACACCAGGAGGTCGTAGAGCCAGGCGAACATTTGTTTACCGTATCGGTTTTTACGCGGTCAATTACACGCGTTTACGTGTTTAGAATAGAATACAGGTGCCGCGTTTGGTCCCCTCCCAGACCTTGATGGACCGTATGAACGAGTGGCCGCATTTGGAGCACGTTCGTTCTTGGTAGGTTTCTCGTCCATGACTGTACGTGGAGCCAAGAATGTTGTACTGGTGGAAGCAGTTGGTTTGTTGTAGCCTGAGGGTCTGTTCCTTCTCCTTCTCTTCGCGAAGGACGAGGTCCATGAAATCGTTTCGGATTTGCTCCAGTCGGTCGGTTGGAGGCGGTGGTGGGTGCAGTGGAGAGGCCATTTGTAGACCCGTGGGAAAATGTTTCTTGGGTATAAAGCGTCAGTTATGACATACCTAGAATGGTGGCTGAGATTCGTTTTTTTGTGAATCGTGAAGCGCATCCTGACTATGATCCCATTATTCATGTCCGCCGACCGATTGCGTTTTTCCCTGAAGAGGGGTTTGCCGCCTTTGAAGGGTATGGATCTATTTGTGCGGAGAATCTACCCTGTCTCGTAGATGTATGGGACATGATGACACACAAAGTGAATCCTGGGGCCTTCTTTCAGATTCGTGTTCTTGCATCCTATAAAAAAGGCCTCCCTACTGAGGAGAATTGCCGTGCCATCCTTCAACATGCAGCAGACGCAGAAGCAGAAGCGGAAGCAGAGGAAGCAGAGGAAGCAGCGGAAGCAGAGGAAGCCAAGGACCATGGAGAATCAGACAAGGAATCCGAGACCTCGGAAGAATTTATCAACAACCGAATCTGCTTCTTTCCCAACAACCAGATTGTCATCTATCGCTTTGAAGTTGCTACGACTCGTGATAATCCTTCCATTCCCCTTCTTCGGTATAATATCGATGACCGTTTTGACACCGTGGAGGGTCAGATAGAGGCCTACCTGTCTCTTCCTGATTTACCCGACCACTGTTATGGGTGCGAACCACGATTAGAGGATGTACCGTTTTTTGAAGGATATCATGCCACTAGGAAGAAGGACGAGAATCAGTATGAAGCGGATTGGAATGCCGCCTACACCTTCGTACGAACATTGTATCATTCTCGCGACTACAGTGCCATGGATGCTATGTTGCGCGAATGGAATACACGGTACTCGGAACGTACCCTTGATTCCACTACCGCCTTTCTGTCATGGATACGCAACCATTTAGGTGCCATGAAGGAATGGTGTGCGGACTATCTTCGGAATATGACGTTACGAGACAAGTTGAGAGCATGGCTGACGTATGGCGTGGAACAGCGCGCCTCGGGTGCATACTTTACGAAACACTGGCAACTCTTCTTTCGTTCCAAGGAGGCCGATCTGGTTACCCTGGACGGAGACGTCTTTGACATCTCCTATCCCCACGCACAGATTCTATTGAAACGTATGCAGAAGGAAGCGCAGTCTGCGCGGCTCGGCGGGTGCTCTTCTTCTCTCCATGAGGGAATTCCCTGCAACAACACGAGTACGACGTTTTGTATGTTGTGCGAGGAGAAACGGATTCTCCATGCGGCCGATGTGTATCGCACCTATCGCCAGGGGAGTAATATCTTTGTCAATTGGAATCTGGGGAAGATGTTTGTGTCATCGTGGCTACGTAGCGTATCCAAGATGACGGAGGAGCAAAAGGCCGCCATTCATTATGTATGGCCGCCCAAGGTGGTGTATCATAGGAGGGACTATGGAATCTTCGGTGGTGGTCAGGAAGAGTGTACGCGTGACGAGTTTCTTGCGGTGTTGACAAAGGAACGCCAGATGTTATACGACCCTCAACTGCCTCGCGAGCCAGAAGATGCGGAGCGCTTTGTGAGTATGGCCATGCATCTGTATCGCCTTCCTGACGGTCTTCTTGCGTATGAGGACAGACGATGGAACGAAGTCTATTTATTCCTGGCACGGTTTCTTTCGTATGCGCCCGCTCTGTTAACACTGGATAGTGAAATGTTTCAGAGAAGAGGTTGAAGAATCTCCGTTGCGATACGACGACCCCAGGCCTCAGGGGCCAAATACTCTTCATAGATGCGACGACACTGACGCTGCATCTCTACCAAGTTCCGCGTGTTCCATACCTGCCGAATGCGCGGAGCGATGTCTTGCTCTTGTGGACAAAGGACAACGATGTCCTGCCATGGTATGTGTTCTTCCCATGGCAAGATCATGTCCGTCTGGACGACGACTGGAATACGACCCAGCGCTAATACCTGATAGAAGCGCGCGGACCAATTACCCGCGCCACGACTGCATAGCGTGAAATGGGATTCGCGAATGTTTTTGACAAACTGTTGCACGACTTGTGAGTCGTGAGGTTTGCCTGCCCAGTGATCGGTTCTTAGAATAAAATTGGATTTGATATCAGTTGCGCGCTTCACCTGATTGATATGTTGTATGCGACATGGATGGGATGCAATGGATCCGCAAAAGCCGATGATGGGACGATGCGTTTGCTTTGGAAGTGGGGGCGAATCGTCCTCTCCTTGGAGTTCCTCCTTCACCCATACGTAGGGACATAGGAATTCGTTGGGTTTTTTGTGAGATCGATACATGCCTGCACGGAACAATAGGACATTGGATGGAACATCCAGCGATTCATTGTAATCGGATAGAAGGAAGACAAGGACACGATAGGGTGCGTCTCGGTAGGAGTGAAGTGTTGTCTGGATCAGGTGAACGTCTATGGAACCATAGGGAATTTGTGTAGAGACAATGAAATCGGCTTCTTCAGGCGTTTCACAGGGCGTATGAGGGATGTGTCGTGTAATGACGTTGGTCCAAGGGGGGTTCGTTTCGGTTGATTCGGTGTAGAGTTTTAAGGACATCGGTGGGAGGTAACTAGTAGAGAGATGTATGGTTGTTTTAGGCTAGAGAATCTAAACGATGGACGTGATGTATTCGTAACGTCTCATGACATGTTGACCCGCACTCTTTCACTTCACGTTCGCCATGACTTCGCTGTCCCTGACGTATTTGTACAGGGCTCCTTGGAGGAGATAGAAGAAGCGCTCTGGATTGGGGCAAGCATTCAGCAATCGGTGCGAACCCGTCGCTCCCACGATGAAGTCCGCAAAATCACCGAAATCAAGGACGTGGAAATGCAACGTATTCAGGGGACCTACCAGGAACAACTTATGAAGTTGCTGGACGACATTCGTTCCGTGACCTTAGAGCGTGACCGTTTGCAGAGGGAGTATGGAGAGGGACTCAAAGAGGCACGTGGCGTGGAACGAGGAATCGTGGAACGCGAATGGGAGGAGAAGATGCGGTTGTTGCGTGCGGAACACGACGTACTCTCGAGTCGTTATGAAGGGCTGGAAGCGCGTCGCAGGGTGCTGGAGGAGTCGCGGGCGAAGGACATTCAGGAAGCGGTCCAGCGGACCGAAGGACTCATGGAAAAGGTGGTGGCGGCCAAACAGGATCAGCTGGTGCGCATGGAGAGTGCCTACCAGCGCCTATCCGAGGCGATGACGCGACAGACTGAAGAGATTGCGAAGCTGTCTGGTGTGGTAGGGAAACGCGGGGCAAATGTGAAGACGAAGGGGTCCGACTACGAAGAGGAGTTTGGTGAGAAGCTGCGGCGCCACTTTGGCGTATGTCGTGGCTTTTCGTTGAAGGATACGTGCCTGGGGTCAGGCCATGAAATGGACTTTTCCATGGGGCTAGAAGGCGAAGTGGTCCTATGGGAACTCAAGAACTATGGGGGTGTGGTACCCAAGGCGGAAGTGGAGAAGTTCCTGCGGGACTTAAAGGAAAATCCGCAGGCCAAGATTGGCGTGATGGTCAGTCGCTCCACCGATATCTATGGCAAAACACTGACGGGGCCCATGATGGTGGAGTTTGAGGGCGAGAAGATGATGGTGTATTTGTCCAAGTTTGAGGAGTTCTGCGGCGAGGAAGAGGGGCGCGTCTTCCACATGCTTGGCGGACTGTTCCGTATTTGGTGGCAATATCATCATGAATCCGTGGACACCTTTGACCGCGCCGACATGATTCGTGAGCTGGAACGGGCCGTGGAGGAGCTGGGAAAGCGGCGAACGGAGTGGCGACGACACAAAGCGCACTTGGATGAAATGGGGCGTTGGACGGCGGATTTACTGGAGGAAAGCGAGGGGCGTCTGGATCGTCTCTTGAAACGTGCCAAAAACGTCCAGGAGTCACGGGGTGCGGGGGGTAGTGTGGAACCGCTCGTGATTCCTGAAGGCGTCTTCCGTGATTCAGGAGAGGAAAAGGAGCGTAGTTGGATTCAGTCGGTCATGCGCGTATGCGTGCCTGGTGGAGAAATGGAGGTCCGTGAGCTCGTGGAACTGTTGAGTGCGCATCACAAGCTGTCCAAGGATACTCTTCGGTCCAATGTTATGTCCATTATACGGGACTCGGCGGTGGTGAAGAAGGGGGTCGTGAAATACATTCGTGGTATCTCCAAATACGTGGAGCCGTGTGCGATTCGGATTTCGTAATACGAATGAAATCCTACATTTTTAGATACAATGCATCGCCCCATTGGAATTCAGTCATATTCGTTACGACACGTTTGAATCCATACTGACCTACCAGTTCGTCTATTTCCGTTATGAGACCGCAACCCTTATACACCTCTTCCGTGTTCACTTCGAGATAGAGTGCTTTCGCAAAACGTAGCCCATTGGGGGCACCCTTTAACGCCTTTAATTCCGCACCTTGAATGTCAAAATTCCAGAAATCATATTGCGACAAATCAAAATGATTACGTTGTAAAAAACTGTCAATTGTGATACCCGTTTCTTGCCTTGTTTCCACATAACATACATGCGGATGGTGCGTACTGTGGGTTCCTAACTCAAGGATACTAGACGACTGTCCATTGTTTGTAATATGGAAGGGAATCGTTGTATCATCCTCATCCGTGATAAGGGCATGATGAACATTGGGTATCTGTTGCTTCCTTGCCCAATCCACTTTATCACGGTTTCCATCTATCCAAATGATATCATTCGGATGAATTCCAAGACGGTTGTAAAACCCCATTTCCTCACACTCGTGTGCCCCAATATGAAGTACACCATGGATGGCGATGTTGTACTTTCTCAGCTCATTAATAACATCATCCTGTGAGATTAACATAATTCTACCAGGTAATAGTTTAGTGGCTCTTTAGACCGCAACCACCGTTGCCTCCTTAAAATAATATCCATCCTGCTGAATCAGGTTATGTGGATACCATTTGGACGGAAGAATGAGATAAGGGCGATTGGTATTCAAATACAGCCCCCACCAACTAAACGAGGAATTGACGGCGATGCCTCCCAAACCACAGCGCATCATGATTTTCAGCGTGTCCACCTCCTCTTCCTCCACAAACCGATGCGGAATGGTCTTCAGAAAGTCCCACTGTTTGCACCATTCTATGTCATTGGACACGATATAGGCCACCTTGTCCTTTCCAATGAGCTCGGTTGCACGCTTGTAATATTCCTCGTAGTTCATCTCGTGAAAACTGTTTCCTACATAATCGCCTCGCCTTACGTGAAGGAAATAGGCGTCTTCCATACCCTCGTACTTTCGCTTCAGGCCCTCGTCCAAGTCCAGGTCAAACAGGGCGAGGACTTCCTCCTTGTTCGGTTCCAGATAGTGGTAGCGCTGAAAGTAGCCTGACAGAAGAATGACATTCTTGTCAGAGAGACGCGGAATGATGTGGAAGTCTACACACTGACCGTTATGTTCCACAACTTTGTGAGACGGTAGTAATTGCGTTGTAAACGGTAACCACTTTTTGAAAATGTTCTGTTTGTAATCCGTCACACTGTGCTTCGGTGGCGGCAACGGAATGCCCTGGATACCAAAACGATGCCCCGTTTGCTTGGCAATGGCGTACGTGGATGCCAGTTGAAACATCATGTTTCCTAAGCCTCCTGCAAATTCTGGAATCAGCATCTTCTCTTTACAGGAAGGTGCGTTGTCTATCTTTAGATTCGGAACTTAAATATGGGGAAAGTGTGTTGTAGGTAGACGATGAGAACCGCGGTGTTCTATACAGGTGCACTTCGTACCGTTGAAAAAACCATACGTTTTTTTCAACGGAACGTGCTTCTTGGGCCCGATGTACATGTCTTCGCCTGTGTTCAAAACGATAGTGCCTCGTCCAATCAAGAATGGGAGGCATGGTTCCGTGAAAAGATGGGTGGCAACTTGGTATCCTTGGTCTGGTTTGATCTGGCACAGCTACACGAATGGAGTACCCTTCGTGAGAAGAATCTGAGTATGACCCAGATTCCTGCTACTTGGAAGGACTATCTTCGCAATAGTGGCTCATTCATTGAATACGTTCAGCTGTTTTTGGCGTATCAGCAGATGTTCCGTCATGAACAGTCTAGCGGATTCCAATACGACTATATTCTTCGCGTCCGTCCAGACAACCTCTTCGCCAAACCCGTGGATTTCCACTGGCTTTCGTGGACCGAGGGGGAAATCCAGACACGCCTAGAAGCATTGCGATATGTCATGGAATTGAATGATATGGAAGTATCACCTGACAGGGTGCTACAATCCTTCATGACGACCCTACTTGGCAATGAACTACTTGATAATCTGAAGGCAATTTGTGGCGAGTACATTCCACATAAACATGCGACGGTTCCTATCACCGCGGCGGATTATCACCACTATCTCCATCATGGGTCCTATCTCCTCGCATTTCGTGTCAACAACCTCTACATCGTGCGACGTGATCTATTCTATTTGATTCCAGCCGTGGCGGGCATGTATGGCTTGATTCCTACACCGAAGCCTGACGCTTATTGGTTTAATGCCGAAAATCAATTCCAGAGCACATGCCATTATGCAGGTATCACCATGCATAATTATGAGACTGTCTTGGATGGCGGAAGTTTGTACGAGTATGATGAAAAAAAATACTTTGATGATACGGGGGAGATTCGTCACCCCTTTATGGTATATTGTATGGTTCGTCATTGATGGGTTTACTAGTGCTTCTGTCTCTTCTGTGATACCTGTTGCGATTTCGTTTGAATTTTGCGAATGCGCGTTCCGTCTCGTAGGACTGTGAAATCTTGCTCTTGCTCTTCTTGGTCATCTTGGTCATCTTCCTCCTTACATTCACAATAGCAAATCAAGTTGCGGTCATGGGTTATACGAGGAACCAGTGACTCCTCCGTCACGGGAACCAAAACCGACCAAGGCTCATCCTGAATCGTCTCCGAATACTGTGTCTCCTGTGAGGAATTGTCATAGATAATCACGTTTCTGGGCTTCGTGCGAAGCGGTGCATCTGGTACGACCCTCGGCTTCTCCTGTTTGACAGGCGTATGAGGGGCTTCTTTTTGCTCCTTTGTTTTTGCGTACTGTTCACATGAATCCTGAAACTCCAAGAGAACACCTCCAAAGTTTGCGGAGATGGCTTCATAGTGCTCCTGGATAGCGGACCACTGTAGGTCGGCTAGATCACTGGCGAACGGGCATAGTGGTGCATTGTGTTTGTAGGAGTGAGCCGAATGGGTGTAGAGTTGGGCCGCATGTTGCGGCGAGAGACAAAGGACCGCCTGAAGAGACTCGCGAACTGTCTGGTCCCTATGAAGATATGTATCACCGTTCATGTCCTCCAGGACAAACTCATAAGGACTATTATAGCGACGGAATACGGTGAAATACGGAAGACCGTGGATGTATAGATCCGCGATCTTGTCCATTTTGAATTGAATGCTATTGTTGATGACAACATAGGAAAGGTTAAGCAGAGTCTGCTGCTCTTGCTCTTGCTGCTCTTGTTGCTGCTGCGCGTACGACATGATATTCGTTGTGGTCTCTCTGCTCATGTAGATGGCCAACCGATTCATCAAATTTTTTTTCCGAGGGCGAAGCCTAAGGATTCAATTCTTTTTCATCACTAGAGAATCAGACGTGTTACTGCGATGACCGCCACCATCATGGATGTAGACAAAACGGCAGTCGTGCCTAGCATGGACTATGAAGTTCCTGTCGCTGCGGCAGGAACGTACGTTGGATCAGCCGTCTCCAATCTCGTATACAATGCATTGGTCGCCTCGGCAGAAGCTGCCGCATCCGCTACCGAATCCAGTATTCGGTTCACAGGGGACATGTTGGGGCTCGGTACCGATTTGGTGGTAGGGCCCTTGGCAGGTAATGCCGTTCGCGTGGCCGCACGCGGTTATGGCGCGGTGGCCAGACCCGTCCTCACCACAGGAGCTCGTCTTGGTGCGGCGGGGATTTCGGTGGTTGCGGGAACAGGCGCGGCCTATACTGCGTCGGCCCTGTTGTATGGCGGACGCAAAATTGGGTCCTACTTGCACTCCTATTACGTGAATTACAAGAAAGGAGTGGCGGCAAATATCCAGTACCCCATGCCCGATTTCTCCTCGCAACGCAGCATCATTTGCTTGGAAGACGTCGTGGATCCGTTACTGAATCCTATCTCTCATCGTGAAGAAGTAGACTTATATGGATGAGACTAGGTTTATTACGTCTTCTACGATGGAGTCATTTGTTGCTGTGCCTGGGGAGAAGTAGGGAAAGACGGCAACGTACATTGTGTAGATTGCGTGATAGGGCCCATCGGGCCCCCTGTTGTGACAGGGCGCGGAATACATGTGGAAAACTGGGGGTCCCATCCACATCGGTTGTCCTTCGTACACGATTGGCAGTCGCGATGGGTGGAGCACGATTTCATGTCCTGGAAGCCCTGAATGTAGTAGTTTTCGGAGAGAATGCCATTGACCATCGGCTTGATGTTGTTCTCCACGCTGGACGCGATGATACCTGGGAGCTCTTGATGCAGGTTCTGGATGTTGTTTCGTACATCATTTGTATTACTCACCACGTCCGCATTGCTGATATCTATGGTGCCATTCATGTACAGATTCGGCGGCGGAATCTTGTCCGTGATGCGGTTCTTGTACAGTGCAAAGTCATACATGATATCGTCCTGGACGATCGCCTTCGGCGGTATCTTATCTTCTAAATTTGCTTTGCAGAGGAACGCGGAATGAATCGTGTTGGATTGGTTACATTTTGGGTCCGTACTCTTTAATGTGGTGCTATCCAGGCATCGCTGGGACTGGGGGCACCACGAACATCCACTCGCTTGTGCACACGTCACACAGTCTGTGTGCGTTTCACAGAATCGGTTCACAAATCCCTCTTTGTACTTCTGTGTGAGAACCAGAAGTACGAGGAGTACTGCGAACAGCAGCAATACGACACGGAAGGGTTTCATGAGTACTCTGATGGAGGCACTTTTAAAAAAAGTGCGCAAAAGGGTGGGCACTTTTAAAAAAAGTGCGCAAAACTGCTTAGTGCACATACAACTTAGTTTTTGCGCACTTTTTTCTAAAAAGTGTTATTGCTGTTTACAAGATTCCCGTAAATCATCGCCATTTTCTATTTTTATGAGTGGACCATCATCCATGAAATCCTCGTTACTGGCCGCTTCCCAGTCGCTTTCGCGTTCTGGTTCGTTTTCTACGATTGCGGTGACAGCTACTTCGCTTTCGTTTTCCACCTCGTCTCTCAGTTCCCTCGTCGGGCCTTTTGTGATGGCGAGTTCCGATCCCTTCGTAAAGCTGCACAAGAACATCGCGCATCTGTTGCACTCCTCGGTCCCAAAACGGGGGCTGGCGTTCCGACGATGCGGTTCCTGGTGTTTTCTCGTGAAAGAGATGGACAATGCTCTCCAGTTCATTGTCGCGACTAATAAAAATGGTGTCCTCGGAGGTGGCAAAGAGTTGAATGACATAGTCCTGTAGTTCTTTGATAGCTTCATGGCTAACATTTGATTCCACAAGACAATCTCTAAAGAGTTCTGCGAGACGGGTAAAGGACGGCTTGAACTCGTAGGGCGGGACCTGATGATAATTCCCTTGGAGAGCGTGCTTCAAATCCCAGTGCTCCAAATCGTCAAAGAAATGCACGTCCTTGGGACGAAGAGAGGACGGAGCATGACATGGAGGAGACGTCATGATACGACGGAGTACGTTCCATGTTTTGTTTGGAAATCCCGCGATCAGAATACGCTCCTCGTCTCGCATCGGATGATGCCAGTGAATGCAGTCCTTGATCAGATCCTTGCAACCAAGATGGCGATGGATCAGGTCGCGAACAAAATGAAGGCTCTCCAGATGTCCGTTGTTGCTGTACATGATAACGTCCTTGATAACTCCCTCGCCTTGAAGAGCATGAATGTCGGTCATGATATCCAGAATGCCTGGACGGAGAATGCCAAGCGGCTTCGCGGATTGTTCCTCTTCTAGAACACGTTCTACGAAACACTCATAGGCACGGTTCAGCTCCGTTTGAAGCCAGACAGGAACGGAAACAATGGTTCTGTTTCTTGACTGCTGGGCGACCACCGTCCTGCGAAGCTGTAGACTCGCGATGAAATAATAGACCGAGTACATCTCGGCCAGGGTTTCATCTAAGTCAAAGACAAAATAAGACATCCTACTCTGTCTTTGATTTTTCCATTTATACTCTGGTTACTGTGATGTGGCGTGGGTCCTATAAATCGGATGCATTTGCTTTTGGAATAGATAACTTTTGTAGTTGAATCTGATTACTATCCACTCGGTGTTTGGGCTCCACGTATCGGAGCTTGAGAAATTGGAAGATACTGCGTTCTGTTGGCATATACGGAACGGGACGGACACCCTCTTGAATTGGTGTCAGGGTATGTTCGTTTAGCGTGTATCCCTTGTGGAGGGCGTGCTGTCTGAAGGCAACGTTGAACTTGTCCGATCCCGTGAAATACAGAAGGGCATAGGCATATTCCTCGTCTGGTGTGAGAAGTAGATCCAGGCGACGGGCTTTTTGATTGGGTAAGCGACAGATCGCCATACACTTGTGTTCCCCCAGCGCTAGGACCTCCTCCACATACTCGGCTTTCTGAAGAGCGCGGACGTATTCGGCGAGTTGTTCTTTCGCATTCTTACCATCCTTTGGAATACGAATGAGAACATCAATGTCCCCCGAGGTGGCCGCTTCGCGGCGGAAACTACCCACAAGATCCATCTGGTACTTCTTCCAGGCCTTCGGACGGAGGTCGCGAATGACACGTTCATGCTCCTCCATTTCCCTGCGCGGAATACGCTCCAGGAGGTCTTCGTAGTATCGGAGACCAACCTTTTGCTTGTCGTTGAGAAGCTTCGGATTCTTCTGGACCTCCTCGCGAAGTTCGGCGATACTGTGAATACCTGCGTCCACGAGCTCCTTGGCTTTTGCGGGACCGACTCCATAGATATTCTGTAATTGGTCCAAAGCGGCAATCGGATATCGCTCCATGGCCTTGACGGCGGATTGCAGTTGGCCCGTTTCTAGGATTTCCTGAATCTTCTTGCTGATTTTCTCACCGATTCCCTTGATGTTCTTTACGTCTTCATAGGTGGTGATGGGCTCGGGGTGCTCCTTCAGTTGAGCAATGACTTTTGAATAGGCACGGGCTTTGAAGGGTTCCTTCTCTGCGACGTCCCGTTTTCGGAGGACTTCCAGGGAGTCAATGATGGTCTGCTTCTGGTCTTGCGGCTTTTGCTGTGACATCTTCTAGAGAGTTCGTCTATCTTCTTTGGTAGGATGTCACGATTTCAATTTTTTTTACACAGGTGTAAGAAAAATACAAACTAGTATACACGGGTGAGAGGGGTGGTAGGGGAAGATTAATACGTTTTGGATTTTTTCGCGGGCTGCAGGAAGAACTCGGACAACGAGAAGAACGTGGGTGGCTCCCAGCAGCGTTTCTTGTGACGCGGGACGGTCTCTGGCTTCCTAGTATACACTTGCGCCTCCTCGTCAAGATGAAGTGCGGAGATTCGCAGTGGCAAGGGAGTTTCCTCGTCGTAAATATGAATCACGTAGCTGTAAGGAGTCGTCATGATAGGGCGGGCGGGGTTCTCACACCACCCATGGGAGGGATCGCGGCTGTTCAATTTTTTGCACAAAAGGCACATCATAAAGAAGCGACGACCTTGATAGGGCAATGAAGTTCACGCTCCGTCGCGATGTGAATTCGGATGCTTCCTGGAACGGGGCCAAGCCACTCCCTGCTGACATTCATGTTTCCAGTTACGACACGTTCATGGCAGAATGGGAGTTGCTCTCCATCCTCTGCTCCCTCCATGGTCATCTCACTGCCTTTGACGTTCTTACGGGGGCCGATAAGGGGACGGAGAAGGATCAGGACATGGATGCCGTGATGAACGCTTTACAAATGTATTTGTATCCACGCATGCCCCTATCACGCTACGGACCCAACGACAAACGCACGAAATCTGTGGTGGGAGTCACGTCCCGCGTGGTTCCGATTGATCCTGCAGCGGACTAAAAAATGGAAGGTGGATGGTGGGGTAACACGGAGGTAGATCCCATTTATACCATGTCGGACCATACAAACCACATACCATTACAAGACATGCGACTGGAACATCCTCATGGGAATACCCTGACCATTCGCGAGATGATAGATTATCTACAGGGGCTCGTGGCGGCGGATCCATCTATAATGACAAGGCCCATCCATGTGTCATCAGGCACGGCCCTTCACGATGTGTATCTCGTGGAATGGTCCGATTGGTTTGGTGTGGTCCTGTCTACTGTGTAAGGGCTTAAACGAGTAGGGACGATGGTACCACAGTTGAATATGAAGATCCTTTACGGCTACGATGACCAGCACTATATTAACGTGACATCCACTATTTTTAATCAATGTTTTAAGAACAATAGGCTCGTGATTCCGACGGGTGATGGGGCGCGGTGTGAGATCATTGGTTTTGATCCCTATCCGAATGTTCTGAAGCATATTCTGATTACTGACTATAACGGCAACAAATACAAGTTTGGGCACAATCGCGAATGTGTACTGTCGTTTGAACCTGTTGTTCAGCAACTCCATAACATGACCCCTCATAGCTGGTATCATCGTGAAGGAAAGCTGATTGCCAATCCCGCCGACCGTGTACGCGCCCTTCATCGTCATATGAACTTTGATCATGGCGTGATTTCCGATGAGTTCCCCGAACAGGTTCTCGCGGTACAGTTTGTTAAGGAAGATGCCAAGGTCCTGGAAATCGGCGGAAACCTGGGTCGTAACTCACTCGTGCTGTCTTCTCTGTTGAAGAGCACGGATCAACTCGTGGTTCTGGAAACGAATCTGGAGGTTGTTCCCAAACTCGTAGAGAATTTGCGTCAGAATCAGTTTGACACACGTGTGGAACCGAGCGCGCTGTCTAGTGTACCCCTGATTAGTGATGGCTGGGTGACGGTTCCCACCTCGGTGGCGACTGAAGAGGCTCATAAGGGCTGGAAGCCCGTCGCCACCATCACGTTTGAGGAACTTCAGACCAAGTACAATATTGAGTTTGATACCCTCGTGGCGGATTGCGAAGGCGCACTGTATTACATTCTGAAGGACAACCCTGAAGTGCTAGATGACATTCAGACCATCGTCATGGAGAATGATTATGGCGACATTGATACCAAGAACATGCTTGATTTGATTCTGGGATTGAAGGGATTTACCCGCATCCATCATGTGGCGGGTGGATGGGGCCCATGCCATGACTTCTTCTATGAGGTTTGGGCCAAAACGAAGTAATATGCTATCCTGTGCACCCTATTTGGAACAATTGCGTAATGGAGAGAATCGCGTAGATTCCTAAAAATTTGATGGTCTTCTTTTTTGGAAACTAGACAGTAGCAAGCTCCATTCACTATTCTCTCCATGCCCCCTAAAAAGCTGAAGATTCCCAAGGAGGGTGACATTCCACACTCACAATCCGAAGAGAAGCAAAAGAAACAAGAGAAACGAGAGAAACAAGAGAAACAAGAACCCGAGTCCTGTACCGTCTGCCTAGATGATTATACTGCGGTGATACGTAAGAAAGTCGTCTGTAAATACTGCAAAAAGGACGCGTGTGCGAAGTGTATTGAGCGATATTTGTTGGAGCGCATTGAAGATGCCCACTGCCTTCATTGCCGTGTGAACTACGATGACACCTGTTTGCAGGAGATTTGTACCAAGACCTATCTTCAGGACAAATATACCAAACATCGCCAGGAAGTGCTCGTCAACCGCGAACGTGCCAATCTCCCTGGTCTTCAGGACCAGGCCGTTGCCGAACGACGGAAGCGCGAACGCCAACGCCGTCTTCAGGAATTGGCCCAGGAACTGAATGCACTTCGTGAAAGTCGCGATGCTCTTCTTGTGGAATACAACGAGGCCTACGCCAACTATCATGCTATACGTCGGACGAGTCCACAGGATGTGGTGGATCAGTTGTATCAAAGATTAAAGGAGGCACAGAAAAAATCAGACGCCCATCGCCTTTTGATGAATAATAAGGAGATAGAATACACTCAGGTATACCGTGAGATGCGCAACGGAGACGCGGAAGAGGAGGAAAAGGAGGGCGAGAACGGAAGTGCAGCGGCGACGGGAGAGAAAAAGAAGTTCATTCGCCGCTGCACCCGCGACGGCTGTCAGGGATTCCTCAGTACTGCCTGGAAGTGCGCCCTCTGCGAACACTACTCCTGTAACAAGTGCTTTACGCCTCGCGGTGAGAAACCTGATGACCCGCACGAGTGCCGCAAGGAGGACGTGGAGACCGCCGATTTGCTACGAAAGGATTCCAAACCGTGCCCGAATTGTGGCGTGTTTATTACGAAGTCCGAGGGGTGCCAGCAAATGTTCTGCGTCTCCTGTCAAACACCCTTTGATTGGGGAACAGGTAAAGTGATTACCTCAGGCGTCATTCACAATCCTCACTACTTTGAATGGTTGCGGCGTAATGGTCACACCAACACGCGGAACCCCGCAGACGTTCCTTGTGGTGGCTATCCCGCGGCATGGGAACTTCGTCGTGTGCCCCGTGACTTCCACGAGACATTGAAGTCGCGTTGTCCTGGTACCTATCCTCCCCACTTGGATCGCAAGTTCTTTGAATTCCACCGTCTTTGTATGGAAATCCAGGATGTATCCACTCGTAACTGGCAGACGCATTTGACCCAGGACGCGGGCAACCGCATCAACGTGGCATTCCTCCTCGGCGACTACGACGAAAAGCGATGGGGACAACTCCTGGCACAGTTGGAGCGCAAACGGAAGAGGGACCGCGAAGTTCAGGAAGTGTTCGCAGCGTTCCGCATGGTCGCCGTGGAACTCATCAATCGCTTCCAGAACTATCGTGATCCCGTGTATGGTGCGATTACTACCGCGCCCGCGGAAGTGGTTGCCGAACTACTCCTTCCGATTTATACGGAAAGTGCGGCCCTGATAGACATGATCAATGACGCCTTCCGTCAAATTAGTATTCGGCATCGGTACGCTGTACCCGTCATCAGCATGAGTGTATCCTCCCACAACCATCACATGCGCTACGACATTCTTCATAGGCGATATGGAGAAAAGGATGTCATGGACGCAGGTTCTACTGCGTCTTCGCGTGTGGAGGCCGAACGGGCGCATATGGTTGCTGCGGTCGCTACTGCCGCTGCCGCTGCCGCCATAGAGAGGCCGCCAACACCAGAGATACTGGCAGGGGATATACCACTGGAGCCATCCGAAGAGGATGCAGACGAGGTAGACGATGCAGAGAGCCGCGCCCACGCGGAGCGATTCTTTCAAGACCTCCAGCAGGCATTGTTAGACAGTCTAACACAATAAGATGATTCACACTATCTAAACCATATACAACATTGTATCATAGAACACTATTTTTATCTGGAATTATATAAGAGCAAAAGCATGTCCAGTTGCTATGATGTCATTATTGTGGGTGCAGGAGTCGCAGGACTCCGCGTGGGGATTGAAACCTTAAAACGGCATAAATCCCTGCGATGCTGTGTGTTAGAGAAATATAATTATGTGGGAGGACGCGTGGTAACCTATCATGGCAAGGTGGAGGGAGTGGGTGATGTCCAGTGGGAGAATGGATCAGGTCGTATCTCGGCGATGCATCGCAAAGTGCTGCGCCTGATGAAGCGATATGGCCTGACCTTTCATCATATCAAGGGTGACACCAAATTCATCTCCATGCGCCGCGGAGTCTTTCCGCCTGTCATGGAACCCGACCAGTTTTACCAGTTGCTTCACATCTACTTGTTACCGTTGACCAAGTTATCACAGGAAGTGCTGGCCTCTCATACCTTGGAGGAGCTACTGAGTAAAACACTCGGTGACGAGAAAGCGCGGGAGTTCTACATTCAGTTCCCCTATTTTGCGGAGATTCATGTCATGCGTGCGGACCTGGCGCTGCGCGCTTTTGAAGAGGAAATGGGAACAAACGAGGGATTCGGCGTTTGTGTGGAAGGGTATCAAGCCATTCCTTTAAAGATGCGCGAGGAGTTCCTTTCGCTTGGCGGCGAGATACTCATGAATATGGACGTTACTGGTGTGGCGGGTGTGAAGGGAGAAAAGGATGGTGACTGGACCGAGGTTCGCGCGGTGGAAACATTATGCGACAAGCAGAAAGTGGAACGCGTGTTTCTCGGTACCATAGTGGTACTTGCCCTTCATGCGCATGGGATGCGAGGTATTGCGGGTGTGAAACAATTGCCCGTGCTTTCGCATCTGGAACAACCCTGCTTGGTCCGAATGTACGCGGTGTTCCCCAAAGGTGCCGACGGCAAGGTCTGGTTCCATGACCTGCCCAAGATTGTGACCGATTCACCGTTGCGATTTGTGATTCCTTATGACAAAGAGAAGGGAGTCATCATGATTTCCTATACCGAGGGCGACGATGCCCTGTACTGGATGATGATGAACATGGTGAGCCCTCAGAAGGTAGAGAAGGCAGTGTTAAAAAAGACTCGCCGCCTGTTCCCTGAACGTGACATTCCTGCGCCACTGTTTTTCAAAATGCACCCGTGGACGAATGGCTGCACCTACTGGACACCTGGCGCCTACGATGTGGAGAAAGAGAGCCGTCAAAGCCTCCATCCACTGTCCGAGACGATGCCTGGCCTGTTCGTGTGCGGCGAGTCGTTTTCCCTGCGCCAGTCGTGGGTAGAGGGGGCGCTGGAGCAGGCGGATGCGTTGCTGGGATTGGAGGCGTTTCAACACAGGATCCAAGATACGGTTCGTCATTCATCATCTAAAGCATGAACGGTGTGTTCTACCCAGTAGATAACATGTGCGGAATCTGGTCCCTCGTTCAACTCACTGCGTCCAATGGTTCCAAGACATGGGATGTCGTCCAACAATTCCGCGATTTTTATCATCTGAAACATCGCGGACCTGATAATTCCTACTTTGAAACCTACAACAATGTCACCATTGGCTTCCACCGCCTTGCCATTATTGACGACACGTTCTCGTCCAATCAACCCTTTATCTATGAGGATGATCTGCGCACCATTGTGTTCCTATGTAATGGTGAAATCTATAACTACAAAGAGCTAATAGAGGAGTATGACCTGCCGAAAGGTAAAAATGACTGCGCGACCATTTTGGAGTGCTACGTCAAGATGCTGACGACCTTCGGTGATGAGGGGGATTTCAACCAGTTTATTAAGGAAAAGGTACGTGGCGAGTTTGCGTTTACGTTGTTTGAATTTGACCGTTTGAAGAATCTGAAAAAGGTGGTGGTGGGTCGCGACGAAATCGGTGTGCGGCCGCTGTATTACTGCCCCTATGCAGAGGGTAATCCCATGTTGTTCTTCACCTCTGAGGTCAAGGGTGGACTGTCGTTTGAGGGGAAGTTGGAGGAGTTCCCTCCTGGTCACGTCATGACATATCATGTCAACGAACTAGGGCGTGTCGTGGAACAAGATTACAACTTTACAGGCGTGTACCATGAGCGGTCGCCCTACGAATATGCCGATGATGCGACGAAGCTGCGCCTCATTCAGTCCTCGGTGGTAAGCTCCGTGCGTCGGCGGCTCAATGGCGATCGGCCATTCGCGTTCTTGCTCTCAGGCGGCGTGGATTCCAGTCTTGTCGCGGCGATTTCGGCGAAGATTCTGGGGAAGCCTATTCGCACCTTCTGCTGCGGTATTAAGTCGGAAACAGGCGAAGGCGTGGGTACCGATTTGAAATATGCACGTATGGTGGCGGATCATATTGGTTCCAATCACACGGAGGTTCTCTTCTCTCCTGAAGAGGGTTTAATGGCAATTCCTGATGTCATTCGTACTATTGAATCATGGGATACGACGACCGTTCGTGCCTCTGTAGTTCAATACCTAGTCTGTAAATATATTGGAACTCACACCGATTGTAAGGTAGTTTGTGTGGGAGAAGGCGTCGACGAATGCGCTTCCTCCTATCTCTTCAATTGGTATGCTCCGAATGCTATGGCACTTGATGCAGCAGCAAGAGAATACATTCGAAATATTCACTATTATGATGTAAAACGCGCAGATCGTTGTATTGCTCGTTGGGGCATGGAAGGACGTGTTCCTCTCTTGGATCCACAATTTATTGAGAACTATTGGTGTGTCGAGGCAGAAAAACGTATGCCAACTTATAAAAATATGGAAAAGTGGTGGCTACGTGAGGCATTTAATGGTACAAATATATTGCCAAATGATGTACTTTTCAGGGTGAAGGAGGCACAATCTGATGGTTGTAGTAGCAAGGAGAAGTCGTGGTTCCAAATCATTCAAGAATGGGTGGAAGACAAGGTCACGGAGGAAGAGATGGTGAGGGCGGCAGAAAAATACCCTTATTGTACACCGAAGACCAAGGAGGCGTATTACTATCGTCGCGTATTCTGCGAGGTCTTTGGGGCGCATCGTCAGGAAATCATTCCTGGTTACTGGCAGCCGAAGTGGTCGGCGGATGGCAAAAAGGTCACAGATTATATGGACCCTTCTGCGCGTGTGCTGGGGGTTTATCAACCCGCGACAGCCCCCCTTGGTTCCACCTCTTAGTGCTCTACCAACTCCCTTTCCCTTATCTTGTCATCCCTCGTAGGCACGATACCATAGACCTGGCACCACTGCTGTGCAGCCTCCACATAGCCTTCGTAGAATCGCGTTGCTTCGTCTGGTACGGTGGCCCCGTGTTTCAACGAGTACCATTCCGCATCCTTGAGAATCGTGGTGTAGACATAGGGGTGCGGTGCATAGGTTTTACAGAAGAAACATGCCGCACGGTCCATGGGACACCAGGTTTTATGATATCGGTTGTTACAGGTAGAGCAACGATTGATATCCTGTAAACGCGTAACGGCTGTCACAATTTCGGTGACATCAAACGGGGTCATGATGGGTCGTCTTGCTTCCTTTAGGATGGCGTCGCATTTCAATTTTTCCTGGGCGTTCCTTTTCAACAAGCGCATTTGTATCGTAGCCTCTACTAGAGGATACCATACGAATGGATTATCTACTGGAACTTGTCCCTCTCGTTAACAAAAACATGTACCCGTTAACCTGGCAACATGCGGTGGGTATTGTCGTGGTGTCAGTGTTGGGATATTACATAACGGATGCGCTATTTCGTATTCCTGTGGTGCGCTGGACCTATGTAGGGGTGCTCGTCATTTTCATTGCGAATCTGTTCCATCGTGGTGAAAAGGGGAAGGCGGCGGCGGATATTTTTAAACTCGCCTTGGTATAGATGGCCGCGGACCCTCATTTTATGCTTGCTCTTATCCACCTTCTGTTTGTTGTCCCCTTGTTCCTGTTTGTCGGTATCTCGCGTGCTGCCACACCACACTGGCTGTATCAGGCGCTGTTTGTGATCGGCTGCATCGTTCTTACCTACCATGCCTGGCGACTGGTTGTACGGCTCCAGAGCCGCTCATCAGGTGTATGGATCAATGCCATCCATGTTGCCGTGGTGGCTCCACTGCTATTGTACATCGGCTACCACCAACGAGAGACACCGCGAAGCGCCTATGAGTTGCTACTCATGCTGGCTTTTGCCGCGGGTGGCTATCACCTGTTTTCACTGGTAAAAATGTTACAAGTACACCAGGAAACGCCCTCATTGTAAATAAGGGCGTCAGGTGGCAAAAAAAAATAGTGTTTTTGGCGTTTATGTAGGTTAGGCAAGTAGTTTTTTTACATGACTGTATTTCTCATCGGTGGTATCAAATGGGAAACACTGTTTGGCATGATAATAGAAGGAGCATGAGTTATGAAATTCCTGGTCACATTCGGTACAGGTAATGGTCTTGGTTTCATCATGAACTTGCATGATTTCCTCCATTTCTTCCCGATAATGAATTCGCAAACAATGAATGATACAATTTCCCTTCGTCAGGGAGCTGAACTCGCATCCATCAAACGGACACTTGAACTTCTTGGCATCCTCTCCCTTCGTCTTCGTGTGTTCTGGATGCTTGGAACGCATGTGCAAGTCCAGCGTCTGCTTTTGCAGAAACCCCTTTTTACAGAGTTTACATTGATGAGTGAGCTCTTCCTGGTGCTTTTTCATGTGATAGTGCATGGTGGATTGATTACTCTTCTTGTAATCACAGTGAGGGCAGGTGAAGAGGCCATTTTCGTCCTTTTGGTATTGGATCATGGTTTGGGGTTTCTTAGGTGCTGCGGAGTGTACGATGCCTTTTTCGGCGGCTGATGAGGTTTCAATTTTTTGTCTCATCCTTATGATGAATAATGCCCTCGTGGTTTAGGTCGTTTGTGATGTCGTTTGAGGGGAGCGTCTAAAGATGACTCATCATATGCGTCAGGCCCACGATGAGGTCGCCCACGTCTGGATCCGACTCGGTGCCAATGTAGGTGTCTTTATAATAGTTCCACAAGTCTTGAATATCGTGAATGAGATGCTGGTAATTACGGAGATTGAAGTGTTGCCTGCGATGATAGGTCTCCATGAGGTCCTCTATGTTGTTGAGGATGTTCATGGAGGTGTTTTGAATGTAGCGGTCTATGCGATGGAAACGATGGGCCATGGAGGACCAGCCCAGCTCCGAATACGTCTGCAGATTCTGATACCGATGCTCGTACCAGGATGCGGGTGGGCTGATTCCCTGGGCCTGCAGTTGGTCAATCTCCCGTCGCAACATGTCTAGCTCTCGTACATTCGGGTTTTCTTGGAGGTCTTGTGCCTGGGCCTGGGACTGGTCCTCTTCGGTGTCGGCCATGTAGTCCATTTCTACGTCGGTATGCATTCTGGGTCTATACGGCAATTTACAGCAGTTAGACTTGGCGCGGTTGGGATTTCAATTTTTGTTGATTACGGTCTCACGGAGCCTTTACAAAAAATCTTCGCGTAGAATATAGAAATGGCAGATAAGAAGATTCCCGCTATCGGAAATAAGTTGATGGTCTTCAGGGGGCACGCAAAGCATACTCCTGGAGGGCTCACTCGTAAGGACCTTTTTAGGAACAAGAAGGGTCGTATTGTGTCTCGTCGCCAACATAAATCTGGACTTAAAGCCATACAGAGGCTCTATGCACTCGGCTACAAGCCCAAGAAGGGCACCTTCAAGGCCATGCGCAAGTCCATGGTGGACGGTCGCAAGAAGAAGGGTACCAAGAAGGGCACCAAGAAGGGCAAGAAGCACGGCGGTGCCGCGGGTATGGTCGGCAACGAAGCCTTTGCCGATGCCTCTGGCAACATGGTTCCTGTCGCTTCCAAGATGGCGTCTATGAAATAAACGAATGCGATGTGTCTAAAATAGAAATGTATTACGATAGGATTCTTCTAATAATATCGTAATCACTTGTAGATATGACCCGCAAGCGCTCTCTTCGTACCAAGCGTCGCAACACCCGTCGTCATCACGGCGGTCGTGGTGGTGCAGGTGGTGTAGCAGGTGCTGGCCACTATGGTTCCGCTACGACCACGGGAGCGTCTCAGGTCCTTGCGCAGTGGACTGGTAGGACTCCTGGACTCTCTAGCGGCGGCAAGCGCGGTATGCTCCACTCCCACCTTCCAGCCCATCCGAATAAGCGTATCACACACAAGGGCAAGGGCAAGGGCAAGGGCAAGGGCAGTAACAAGCACTAAGTGGTGGAGTTATTCCCGTTTGAATTGGTCCGACAACCACCCAAATAATTCCGACATTTGCCGATTCGTTAGGCTCTCGCCTTGCGTATTCTCCACAGGGTCATACCAATACATGTTGCCTCCCTGTGTGTCCTCGTGAAAACGCGTCCACGCAATTCCCGCCTTCGCCACACGGAGCTCCTGAACGACCTCCTTGTGATCCTTTAGTGTGTACGTAGTGCGATAGATGCTTTGCAGGACCTTGAAGACATAGTCCGAATACGTGGACGTGAGATCCTCCATCGGTGCGAAGAAGATAGCGTCATAATGCCGAATGTGCGTGACGAACGTGGACATGATATGCATCAGTGTGACCGCCTGTGTCAGCTTCTGCCAAAGCCCGTCTGGGAGGGGGATGTCCTCCGCCACCACCAGGATTGGCTTCGGTGCATACGTAATGTACGTCAGAATCAGCGACCAATCCTGTGTATCCTTCACTTGAAACGATGCGTCGTACTGGAGGGGGAGATACTTGCTCATGGAGAAGGCCGCATGGGAGAGCAGAATCTTCTTCTTGAAGGGCTCTCGTAATTTCTGTATGGATTCCATGATCGGAGGATACTTGTGATGCGGAAACGGGCCCTGACACAGAATCCGACAGGAGTGAAGGTTCGTGTTAAAGGCATCAATCTGGATAGACTCCACTGGATGGGACATCTACTCCGCGGACGATAAACGGCGGATTGCTTTTCACGCGTTACGCGGCGTTACATTCTATCATACAACTATTCTATCGCAGTATGATAGAACGATGAACGGTACGGTGAAACAATTGCTGAAAGCTGCGGGTGCGCTCTTTGTGGTGGATTTGTTCTGGCTCGCCACGGGCGGCATCTATGGACGTCGCATGCTGGAACTCATTCAGGGCAAACCCCTGGAGGTACGCTTTGTGAGTGCGGCAATGGTTTACCTCTTTTTGGCCTACATGCTCCTTCAAACCACATCCTCGTACCAGGCCTTCCTATATGGCATGTGCATCTATGGCGTCTACGACTTCACCAATCACGCAGTCTTTGATCACTATGACTGGAAGTTCGGTGTCGCGGACACGTTATGGGGCGGTGTCCTATTTGTAGGTGCACGACAGTTGCTGCTTGCGTTTAAGTGAGTCGGGCCAGCCCTTTCAAGTCGGGCCAGCCCTTAGAGTCGGGCCAGCCCTTGGAGTCGGGTAGACCCTTCAGCAAACATACAAATGCGCAAGAGCATATCCAATGTTGAGGACGTTGATGCCGAGAATCAGTGAGAACGACAAGGCCACAGGAAACGGGGTATTCCAGCTCGTCTCCTCCGCGTAGAACGTCTCGTCCAGAATACGGACATACTTTCTACCATAGGCATCTTCGTGTACGATGTTCGGAGCATAATAGCGCTTTCCATTTGCCTCCACATATTCGCGACCATAGTTGTCCTTTGGTAGCGATGTTGGCGCGTCCTCGTCCGAGGGCGTGTCCGCTGCTTCCTTCTCCTCTTCGGAGGACTCGGCAGGCGTTTCCTTCTCTTCTTCTTGCGTCTCTTGTGTCTCTTGCGTCTCTTGTGTCTTTTGTGTCTCTTGATTCGCTTGCTCCGCTTGCTTCGCTAAACCCGTTCCCACTTCCTCCGCTGGCTGTTCCTGCTCCGTCTGGAGTGGTTCCTTCTCCTCCTGCGCGACCTGTGCCGCAAAACGATTGCGCAACTCCGTCTTGTCCACGAGGGTCGTCATCTCGGTATCGTTTGACATGGTGTATGGCTAGATACAACATGTGGAGCGATGTTTAAGCACTTTGCACTTTTTAAAAAAAGTGCGCAAAAATGACAAAATGAACTTTTCTTTCTTAAAAAGTGCCAACGGATTGTTTTTGCGCACTTTTTTAAAAAGTGCTAGGTTCCAAGAAAAAATTGAAATGCGGCAGGGTTACAGAAGAATCGCATACCACTACATAGCAGCCATGAACGTCGTTCTCTCAGGAAAGGGGGCAGCCGAGGCAGTAGAAGGCGAAGTGACGGTGCACAAGGTACTTCGTCCTGGCTACACACTTGTTGTGGGTTCCGAATGCAACGATGGCCGACCCATCACCGAATCCTGGCGCTACCAACAAGCCGTGAAACGGGGGGTACCCATCGTTCGTAAGAAACTCAAGATTCCCAAAGTGGAAGACCCGCCCACGCGTGCCGATAGGGAACTCCTCGTCACGAAGTACGCACCCAAGAATCTAGGAGAAGTCATCGGCCACAAAGAGGGTATTCAACAACTTCGCCAGTGGCTTGTAACATGGGACAAGGGATATCCTGACGTCCGCGGTGCACTCGTCACGGGTCCACCAGGTATCGGGAAAACCACGAGTGTACACTTGGTCGCGCAATCCCTTGGTTATAAGGTCGTAGAATACAACGCATCGGATACGCGTTCCATTTCCGTCCTACGCAGTATGATTGCGCTCGGCATTCGTCGGCTGCGAAAAGAGGTCATCGTCATGGACGAAGTGGACGGTTTGTCCGAACGCGGTGGCACAGGTGAACTCGCTGCGATTTTGAAGAAGACGTGTGTACCCATCATCTGCATCGCCAATGAGAAGCCGCCTAAATTGCGGCCCATTGTGAGTGCGTGCGTGGACATTCCCTTTCGCCGTCCCATGAAAAGCGTGATTGCGGCGGCGCTGGAGAAAGTGGTGAAGGCCGAGGGACTTCGCATGTCTCGTGCGGAATTGGAGGGGCTCTGCGAAAGCAGCGGCAATGACATTCGGTCCATTCTCAATCGGCTGGAATTCTACGAGAGCAAGGGGGGTGGTGGGGAGGGAGGCAAGGACGCCCTTCTTCGCATGGACCTCTTCTCGGCCACGCAGGCACTGTTTCGCGGAAAACGGGCCAGTCTGGACGAGGCGGCGGGTCTGGTCTTCGTGGACTACCACATGATTCCCCTCATGGTCCAGGAAGGATACTTGGCCGCCTGCGGCGACAATTTGGAGGCAGCGGCTGCTGCGGCCGAGCAGTTGTCCTTTGGGGATACACTGGATCGTCGCATTCATGCGGGACAGGAGTGGGAACTCATTCCTGACTTCGTCCAGTGTTCTGTCGCAGCGGCGAAGACGGCGCCAGGATTGGCTCCGTTTCAGCTGTTCCCGCAGTGGCTCGGCAAGAACTCCAAGGGACTCAAACACGCACGCTACATGCGTGAACTGGGAGAGAAAATGGGATGTAATGCCGCGTCCATGCGTCTGGATTATGCGACGCCACTTCAGAGCATTCTTCTTCGGCCGTTGGCGACTGAGAAGGTAGATGTCAAAGGGACTATCCAGAAGTTGGACGACCTGGGGTGGACACGCGACGATGTCATGGAGAATTTACAAGAAGTCTGCTTGGATCCTGTGGACATTCCTACTAGGGCCAAAACAGCATTCACACGGGAGTATAACAAGGGGCATGGTGCGAAGGAAGTTGGTAAAAAGAAAAGAAGTAAGAAGCGGTCCGCGTCTGTCATGGAAGACGGCTCGGATTCAGAGGAGGATGCAGAGGATAGTATAGAAGAGATAGAGGAGGGGATGGAGGAGTTGACTCTCTCCTAGAGGTCTTTAGACGTATTGGCTTGGTACATCATATAAAGCATAATATACTATATAGCAGAATGACAGTATACGATATCAATTGGGATGCATCTTTTTACCCACTGTATGGTTCTACGATTAGCATTCCAACATCCACCGTGATATGGAGAGGGTTTGATCCTGCTTATCCTGCTGTTTCTAATCGTCCTGCCTATTATGGTGCCCAACATGTTGCACAGGGTTATGCGCAAAAACATGGGAGGAATGCTTCTGCCTTTATGACAACGAAAAGTCTAAATATCATTGATGTTCGGTATATGAAAACACTATTGTCTCAACTATTTGAGAGCAATCCAATTACCATGGCCGACAAAGATATCTTTATGGCCACTACTATTTCATTTGGTTTATGTTCCTATGCACACCAAATAGTCCTATTTAAAGAACGGTATGATAGCGTATTAAAATCATCTGAGCCAAAATATGATGGAATCAAAACAGGATTTTATCATATGGAATCATTACATCGACCGAAATTGCTTCGTGAGCAACGCGGTATTAGAATTGCAGAAACGACAAATGATGCGATTGTCATGGGATTTCTCAAAGAATTATTTGGCGATATATATAATGGATGGATAGCGCACTCTCAAGAAACACCCTTTCACATTGAAAAACAGTCCATACTCCATTCTGAACTTGTTCTATTTAACCCTGCCGATTCTGGTATTCAGTTATTACATTATGTACCAACTGGTATGAAGAAAATACACATCAACGAGATGATTCTGAATCGCGGTGTAAGACTACATACGATTGATACGAGTCGCATGAGAGCATCCT
>Ga0214921_10002841_pt1 | contig 27411 bp, 39 predicted proteins | sample LL1505_MetaG_FD_177992 | JGI IMG/M metagenome (GOLD analysis project Ga0214921, IMG submission 177992) | Freshwater microbial communities from Lake Lanier, Atlanta, Georgia, United States - LL-1505 | ecosystem: Environmental > Aquatic > Freshwater > Lake | place: USA: Georgia | collected... | reverse complement strand
TGATCGTCCGTCGTCGTAAGTCGAACAAGAAGCGCTAAGGAGCCCTCATGCCACGTAGTCTCAAGAAGGGTCCATTCATTGATGGACATCTCACCAAAAAGGTGGATGCCCAAAATGAAGCCAATACCAAGAATGTCATTAAGACATGGTCACGACGTTCGATGATCTCGCCTTCAATGATTGGACACACCATTGCGGTACACGACGGCCGCAAGCATGTCCCTGTATTTATTACCGATGCAATGATCGGTCACAAGCTTGGTGAGTTCGCACCAACACGTACATTCCGCGGACACGTTAAAGATGATCGGAGAGCTACTCGTGCCTAATACACAAGACGCACTCATCGCTCGCGCAGTACTGCGCGACATCCGCCACACACCACAGAAGGCTCGTCGCGTTGTCGACTTGGTCCGTGGAATGCGCGCAGATGAAGCACTTAACGTTCTTAAGTTTGCTCCGCAAGCAGTTGGAATAGACGTGTACACACTTCTTAACTCAGCAATTGCTAATGCTAAGCAGCAGAATCCAGCAATCCGTGACGCTTCAGAGCTCTGGGTTGTAGAAGCACTTGTTGACGAGGGTCGCACAATGAAGCGTTTTCGTCCACGTGCTCAAGGACGAGGTTTCCGTATCTTGAAGCGTTCAAGCCACATCTCTGTGACTGTCAGCGATTCAAAGGTGACTTCAAAATCACTGTCTCGCACTTCAACAAAGGCGCAGACACGAAATCCAAAGCGTTCTGAGAAGTCACCACTTGCTGCTCCAGTAGCAGCAGTTCCAACACCAGCAGCGAAGGGAGCGTCCAACTAATGGGTCAAAAAGTAAACCCACACGGCTTCCGTCTCGGCATCACAACTGAATTTAAGTCACGTTGGTATGCAGATAAGTTGTACAAGGATTACGTCAAGGAAGACGTCGAAATCCGCCGACTTATGCAGAAGGGCATGGAGCGCGCAGGCGTTTCACGCATCGAAATCGAACGCACACGTGATCGTGTACGTATCGACCTTCACACTGCCCGCCCAGGAATTGTTATCGGTCGTCGTGGACAAGAAGCAGACGTTCTTCGTCTGAAGCTTGAAAAGCTCACCGGCAAGCAAGTTCAGCTCAATATTCTGGAAGTAAAGAACCCTGAAATTGATGCGCAACTCGTTGCACAAGGAATTGCCGAGCAGCTTGCTGCACGTGTCTCTTTCCGTCGCGCAATGAAGAAGTCAATGCAATCAGCGATGAAGGCAGGAGCACAGGGCATTCGTGTTCAGTGCGGTGGTCGTCTCGGTGGCGCGGAAATGTCACGTTCTGAGTTCTATCGTGAAGGTCGCGTTCCACTACACACACTTCGTGCTGATATTGATTACGGTTTCTATGAAGCTGCAACAACATTCGGTCGCTTGGGTGTAAAGGTTTGGATCTACAAGGGTGAAGTTATTGGTTCACGTGCAGAGCGTGCTGAAAAGGCACTTGCGGAAGCACGCGCACCAAAGCCAGAACGTCGCGGACCACGTACACCACGTGCCCCACGTGCTGAAGTTACAACTTCACACGTTGCCACTGCAGATTCAACTCCTGCAGCTCCAGCAACAGAGACTTCAGAAGGAGGAGCGCAATAATGTTAATTCCTCGCAAGGTTAAGCACCGTAAGCAGCACCACCCATCACGTTCAGGTGCATCAAAGGGTGGAACACAGGTTGCATTTGGAGACTTCGGTATCCAGGCACTTGCTCCTGCTTATGTCACTAACCGCCAAATCGAAGCAGCGCGTATCGCGATGACTCGTTACATCAAGCGTGGTGGAAAGGTTTGGATCAACATCTATCCAGATCGCCCACTAACAAAGAAGCCTGCTGAAACTCGTATGGGTTCCGGTAAGGGTTCTCCAGAATGGTGGATCGCAAACGTGAAGCCAGGTCGCGTTATGTTTGAAATTTCAGGCGTAACAGAGGCAGTAGCTAATGAAGCTATGCGCCTTGCGATTCACAAGCTCCCAATGAAGTGCCGCGTTGTAAAGCGTGAGGAGGCATAACCATGGCGATAACTACTGAAGAACTTCGTCAACTGTCAGCTGATGAGTTAACTGCAAAGCTACGTGAGGGTAAAGAAGAACTCTTTAACCTTCGTTTCCAAGCAGCAACAGGTCAACTTGAATCACATGGTCGTCTCGGTGCAGTTCGTAAAGAGATTGCTCGTATCTACACAATTATTCGTGAACGCGAACTAGGAATTGGAGGCGCTGCGTAATGGCTACAAATCCAACAGAAGATCGCGGATCCCGCAAGACTCGTGAAGGCATCGTTGTCTCAGACAAGATGGATAAGACCATCACCGTTGCAGTATCAAACCGTGTTGCACACGGTATGTACTCAAAGGTTATGAGCCGCACACACAAGCTCAAAGCACATGATGAGACAAACTCAGCAGGAACAGGCGATCGCGTATTGATCATGGAAACACGACCAATATCAGCCTCAAAGCGCTGGCGTTTAGTTCAAATCATCGAGAAGGCTAAGTAAGGGAACGGGTGGAATAAATGATTCAACAAGAATCGCGCCTACGCGTCGCGGATAACACAGGAGCTAAAGAGCTTCTCTGTATTCGTGTGCTCGGCGGAACCAAGCGCCGTTACGCCGGTATCGGAGACATCATCGTATGTTCAGTCAAGGATGCAATTCCTGGTGGACAGGTAAAGAAGGGTGAAGTCGTTAAGGCTGTCATCGTTCGCACAGTAAAAGAACGTCGTCGTCCAGACGGTTCTTACATCAAGTTTGACGAGAACGCTGCAGTTATCCTGAAAGCGGATGGCGAACCACGCGGAACTCGTATCTTCGGACCAGTTGCTCGCGAACTTCGCGACAAGAAGTTCATGAAGATCATTTCACTCGCTCCGGAGGTGCTCTAACCATGGCGAAGATTAAGAAGAATGACGAAGTTTTGGTTATCGCTGGCAAGAACAAGGGCGTAACCGGCAAGGTTCTTCATGTAGATGGATCTCGTGTCACTGTTGAAGGCGTTAATCGCATTCAGCGCCACACAAAGGAAACAACTTCCGACCGTGGCGTTAAAGTGGGCGGAATCATCACACAAGAAGCATCAATCCATATTTCAAATGTCATGGTCGTAGATGGAGATGGCAAGGCAACACGTCTTGGCGTTCGAGTCGATGAAGAAGGCACAAATGTTCGCATCTCACGTCGCACAGGAAAGGACATCTAATGAGCACAGCTACAGATGTTCGTCTCAAGGCTCGCTACAAGAGCGAAATCCAAGCCACCCTTAAGGGCGAGTTTGGATATAAGAATCCAATGCAGATTCCTACGTTGACAAAGATTGTCGTCAACATGGGTGTTGGTGAAGCTGCGCGTGATGCCAAGCTAATCGAAGGCGCAATCCGCGATCTAGCAATCATCACTGGCCAGAAGCCACAAGTAACTAAATCACGTAAATCAATTGCACAGTTCAAGCTTCGCGAGAACATGCCAATTGGTGCACACGTCACTCTTCGTGGAGATCGCATGTGGGAATTCGCAGACCGTCTTCTCTCAATCTCTCTTCCACGTATCCGCGACTTCCGCGGTCTTTCTCCAAAGCAGTTCGATGGCAAGGGCAACTACACCTTCGGTCTTACCGAGCAGGTTGTATTCCCAGAAATCGAACAGGACAAGATCGATCGCACCCGCGGTATGGATATCACTGTTGTAACAACAGCTAAGAACGATGACGAAGGTCGCGCACTACTTAAGGCGCTCGGCTTTCCTTTCAAGGAGGCATAAGAATGGCTAAAACATCACTCAAGGTTAAAGCTGCTCGCAAGCCTAAGTTCAAGGTTCGCGGTTACACACGTTGCCAGCGTTGCGGCCGTCCGCATGCTGTCTATCAAAAGTTTGGAATCTGTCGCGTCTGTTTCCGTGAAATGGCGCACCGCGGCGAGCTTCCAGGTATCACCAAGGCGTCTTGGTAATAGTACAAACGAAAAAAGTCCAAGCAGATCGCTTGGGTACTAATTCGAGAAAGGCCACAGGCCACGTATGACAATGACAGATCCGATCGCAGACATGTTGTCTCGTCTGCGCAATGCGAACTCTGCCTACCATGACACGGTTTCAATGCCGTCATCATCGGTCAAGGTACGTATTGCAGAGATCCTCAAGCAAGAGGGTTTCATTGCAGAATTCCGCGTTGAAGCAATGGCAACTGGAGTAGGTAAGAACCTCACTCTTGATCTTAAATTCGGCACAAACCGCGAACGTTCAATCGCCGGTCTTCGCCGCGTCAGCAAGCCAGGACTTCGCGTATACGCAAAGTCAACTGCACTTCCTAAAGTTCTTGGTGGTCTCGGAGTTGCAATCATTTCAACTTCATCAGGACTTCTTACAGATAAGCAGGCCAATAAGAAGGGTGTAGGCGGAGAAGTTCTCGCCTACGTATGGTAAATCTCCCATGTCACGTATTGGTCGCATGCCTATCACCGTTCCAAGTGGTGTAGAAGTTTCAATCACAGGTCAGAGCGTTGCAGTGAAGGGACCTAAGGGTTCACTCGCAATTGCAGTTCCAGCACCTATCCAAGTTTCACAAGCAGATGGTGTTATCACCGTTGCTCGTCCAAATGAAGAGCGCGTAACACGTTCACTTCACGGCCTATCTCGCTCACTTGTAGCGAATATGGTCGAAGGTGTAACAACTGGTTACTCACTCACAATCAACATCGTCGGTGTTGGTTACCGTGTTGCTGAAAAGGGCAAGGATCTTGAATTCCAGCTTGGTTACAGCCACTCAATTCTTTTCCCAGCCCCAGAAGGAATCTCCTACAAAGTTGAATCACCAACTAAGTTAATTATCAATGGAATTGATAAGCAGCTTGTTGGAGAGACAGCAGCGAAAATCAAAAAGCTTCGCAAGGCTGATCCATATAAGGGTAAGGGCTTGCGTCTTGAAGGCGAAGCAGTTCGTCGCAAGGCTGGAAAGGCAGGTAAGAAGTAATGGCAATCGGAGTTAAGGTCCGCAAGGGCTCAGCGCAGAACGCGCGTGCTCGTCGTGCTTTCCGTCTTCGTAAGAAGATTTCAGGCACACCATCACGTCCACGCCTAGTCGTTTCACGTTCATCACGTCACCTCTTCGTACAGGTAATTGATGACACACAAGCAAAAACAATTGCTTACGCATCAACAATGGAGCTCGAACTTCGCAAGTCATCTGGCGATAAGACAGATAAGTCGAAGCAAGTAGGAGCACTCATTGCTGAACGCGCTAAGAAAGCCGGAATTTCGACAGTTGTCTTTGACCGCGCAGGTAATAAGTACCACGGTCGTATTGCTGCAGTTGCAGATTCTGCACGAGAGAATGGATTGGAGTTCTAATGGCTGTTAATCCAACTAACGATGCAGCGTCCACAACAGGCGCACCTTCTGGCCAGGGTAATTCTGGCAAGGGTCGTGGCGAACGCCGCGAACGTCGTGATGATCGCGAGAAGGAGAAGTCTCCATACACCGAGCGCGTGGTTTTCATTAACCGCGTGTCAAAGGTGGTAAAGGGTGGACGTCGCTTCTCATTCACAGCACTCGTTGTTGTGGGAGATCAAAACGGAACTGTTGGCGTTGGCTACGGAAAGTCTAAGGAAGTTCCACAAGCTATCGCTAAGGCAGTCGAAGAAGCTAAGAAGTCATTCTTCGTAGTGCCACGCGTTCAAGGAACAATTCCTCACCCAGTACAGGGTGAAACAGCAGCGGGTGTAGTTCTACTTCGCCCAGCAAGTCCAGGTACCGGAGTTATCGCTGGTGGTCCTGTTCGCGCCGTACTTGAGTGCGCTGGTGTTCACGATGTACTAACAAAGTCTCTCGGTTCTTCAAATGCAATCAACATGGTTCACGCCACTGTTGCTGCACTGAAGATGCTCGAGTCACCTGCACAGATTGCAGCACGCCGCGGTCGTCCGTTGGAAGATGTTGCTCCTGCAGCAATTATCCGCGCTTCACAGATGACAGTTGGTGTCTAATGCCACGTTTAAAGATCACACAGATCAAATCAACAGTCGGCAATAAGCCAGAGATTCGCGACACTGTTCGTTCACTCGGACTCAAGCGCATCAATGACGTTGTCGTCAAAGAAGATCGTCCAGAAATTCGTGGCATGGCAGTTGCTGCCCGTCACTTGATCAAGGTAGAGGAGGTCGAATAAAGATGACACTTAAACTTCATCACCTTCGTCCAGCTCCAGGTGCTAAGAAAGATAAGACTCGTAAGGGTCGTGGAGAAGCATCAAAGGGTAAGACTGCTGGTCGTGGCGGTAAGGGAACACATGCTCGTAACACGGTTCGTCCTGGTTTCGAAGGTGGTCAGCTTCCGCTCGTCATGCGTCTTCCAAAGCTTCGCGGCTTTAAGAACCCTGCACGTATTGAGTACCAGGCAGTGAACGTCTCAACAATCAACGCACTCTTTCCAAAGGGCGGCGATGTGACTGTTGCAGATCTCATTGAAAAGGGTGCAGTTCGCGATTCATTGCCTGTGAAGGTACTTGGAAATGGCGAAATTGCAGTCAAGGTATCTATTACTGCACACGCATTCTCTGCATCAGCGATTGAGAAGATCTCAGCTGCTGGTGGATCGACCGCAACTCTGTAACACAAACAAACATTATTGAGCTAGAGGGAGAAGATTGATGCTTTCAGCATTTGGAATGGCATTTAAGACGCCAGAACTTCGTAAGAAAATCTTCTTCACTCTCTCAATCATGGCCCTATTCCGCTTTGGCTCTGTTGTTCCAACACCAGGTGTTTCATACACAGCGGTCAAGGGATGTCTTGCCCAAGCACAGACCGGTGGTTTGTTCGGGCTTATCAATCTTTTCTCAGGTGGAGCGCTCTTGCAGCTCTCTGTTTTCGCACTGGGCATCATGCCTTACATCACCAGCTCAATCATTATTCAGTTGCTTACCGTTGTTATTCCTCGCTTTGAAACACTGAAGAAGGAAGGGCAATCAGGTACTGCAAAGCTCACTCAGTACACCCGTTACCTCACAATCGGCCTAGCAATCTTGCAGTCAACAGGTCTAGTAGCTGTTGCTCGTACTCCAGGTCGCTTGATCTCCGGTTGTAACGTTCCCATCATTCCTGACACTTCATGGCAACGTATCTTGACCATGATTGTTGTGATGACAGCAGGAACATCAGTAATCATGTGGCTCGGTGAGCTCATCACTGATCGCGGTGTTGGTAACGGTATGTCAATCCTTATTTTTACATCAATCGCAGCAGGATTCCCAGGTCAGCTCTGGTCAATCAAGCTTCAAAAGGGTCTCTTTGCATTCCTCTTCGTCTGCGCAGTGGGAATTCTCGTAGTTGCCGCTGTTGTCTTTGTTGAGCAGGCGCAGCGTCGAATCCCAGTTCAATACGCCAAGCGCATGGTGGGACGTCAGGCATATGGCGGAACATCAACCTATATTCCAATTAAGGTAAACCAGGCTGGTGTGATCCCGGTTATCTTCGCATCCTCACTTCTCTATATTCCATCGCTGATTGTTAACTTCACTAATAGCCAAGCAGCGTGGGCAGTATGGATCTCCCGTAACCTAGTAAAGGGTGATCACCCAATTTATATGATTGCCTATGCAACTCTCATTATTTTCTTCACCTATTTCTATGTTGCAATCACATTTAACCCAGAAGAGGTTGCAGATAATATGAAGAAGTACGGTGGATTTATTCCAGGAATCCGTGCCGGACGACCAACAGCTGAATACCTTCAGTATGTTCTCTCTCGCATTACCGCCCCTGGTGCGCTATACCTTGCACTCGTTGCACTCATTCCGGTCGTGGCGCTAGTTCTCTTCGGTGCTTCACAGAACTTCCCATTCGGTGGAACTGCAATTCTTATTGTGGTGGGCGTTGGTCTTGATACTGCAAAGCAGATCGAGAGCCAACTGCAGCAACGTTCATATGAAGGTTTCTTGAAGTAATGCGGTTAGTCCTGGTAGGTCCACCAGGTGCCGGTAAAGGAACTCAAGCTCAGTTCCTGGCTGCGCACTACTCAATTCCACATATCTCTACTGGTGATATTTTCCGTGCCAACCTCAAAGCGAGCACACCGCTAGGTCTTAAGGCAAAAGGATTTATGGATTCTGGACAACTTGTTCCTGATTCAGTTACTAATGAGATGGTGAAAGATCGCCTTACTCATGACGATGTGGCCAATGGATTCCTACTCGATGGCTTTCCTCGCAATACAGTGCAAGCCGAAGTACTTCGTGCCTTCTTGGAAGAAAAGAGCACACCACTTCAGGCGGTACTGGAGCTTGCAATCGATAACGAGATTATTATCAAGCGCCTTTCATCAAGGCGCACATGTAAAGAGTGTGGGGCACCGGCGGCCGCAAACCTTGAAAAATGCACAGCATGTGGCGGCGAGCTCTATCAGCGTGAGGATGACAAAGAAGAAGTGATTGCAAAGCGCCTATCTGTCTATGAAGAGCAGACCGCGCCTATCATCTCTTTCTATCGCAGCGAGGGTCTGCTTATTACAATTGCCGCCGATGGCGAAGTAACAGAGATAACAGAGCGCGCGATTACTGCGTTAAGTCGCGTTCACGGCTAAGAAGTAACTATGGCAATTCAAATCAAAGACCTTGAGCAACTCAAGGTGATGCGTCGCGCCGGTCTACTGGTCGGTCAAACGCTGCAGCTACTGCGTGAAAATATCAAAGCGGGCATGACAACAGATGCCCTCGATGCGATTGCTTCATCAAATATTAAACGCGGGGGAGGAACATCAAACTTCCTTGGCTACCATGGCTTTCCCGCAACTATCTGCGTCTCAATCAATGATGAGATCGTCCACGGTATCCCTGGCTCTCGCATCATCAATGATGGCGATATCGTCTCTATCGATTGTGGGGCAATTATCGATGGCTGGCATGGAGATGCTGCATTTTCTATCGGCATCGGAACTGTTGCACTCGATGATCAGAAGCTGATGGATACCTGCGAAGAATCTATGTGGGTTGGCATTGCAGCTGGTAAAAATGGCGCTCGACTTTCAGATATTGGTTACGCAATTGAGCAATATATAGATTCGCAAGGTAAGTATGGAATCTTGCAAGAGTACGGTGGCCATGGAATCGGCACCGAGATGCACCAAGAGCCACATGTGCTTAACTTTGGAAAGGGCGGAAATGGCCCAGAAATCATTCCTGGCATGGCACTTGCTATCGAGCCCATGATTACTCGTGGATCGCCCAAGACTAAAGTTCTTAGCGATAAGTGGACTGTGGTTTCAACTGATCAATCTCGAGGCGCCCACTTTGAAAACTCATATGTGATCTGCCCTGATGGAAAGCCTTTTGTGCTGACCGCACTCGATGGTGGAAAGGCCGAACTAGCTCGTTTTGGCATAGAGACCTCCGGGCTCCTCGCTTAGGCGGCGTGTCTGGGGCGGTCAATCAGCTCTTTTTAGGCGATTTCCCTTTATAAGGGGCTCTGCCATAGAATGACCCTTCGCGCCACATTCAATTCCACTCGGTTTTGAGCGTGGTTCGACCCTGTTCGTTCACATGGAAAAAGAGAAGAAGGTATTGATCCTTGGCAAGTAAAGATGGTGCGATCGAAATCGAAGGCACTGTTGCTGAGGCGTTACCTAACGCAATGTTCCGTGTTGAACTGACAAATGGACATAAAGTCTTGGCGCACATTTCAGGAAAGATGCGAAAGAACTACATTCGTATTTTGCCGGCAGATCGTGTGATCGTAGAACTAAGTCCATATGACCTTACAAAGGGTCGAATTATTTACCGTTACAAGTAAATCTTCGCCCCCACTAACAAAAGGAAAACACGTGAAGGTTAATCCAAGCGTGAAGAAGATTTGCGACAAGTGCAAAGTCATTCGTCGCAAGGGTCGCGTAATGGTGATCTGCGAAAATCTTCGTCACAAGCAGCGTCAAGGGTAATTCCGAGACAAAGATAAGTACGCGTGATGCGACTTAACTAGAAATAGTTAAGACCCCCGGACCGGTAGGCCAGGGCTCGATAAATATGTCGAGGAGCATTGCGAAGGACCTCCGGATATAGAAATGGTTGAACATATGGCACGTCTAGTCGGTGTCGATCTTCCACGTGAAAAGCGTGTTGAGATTGCACTCACATACATTTTTGGAATGGGTCTCACCCGTTCCCACGAAACTCTCGCGGCAACTGGTATTTCACCAGATACTCGCGTAAAAGATTTGCAAGAGTCAGAACTTGCTCAGCTTCGTGAATACATCGAAGCCAATTACAAAATCGAAGGTGATCTTCGCCGCGAAGTTGCTGGCGATATCCGTCGTAAAGTTGAAATTCAAAGCTACCAAGGTATTCGTCACCGTAAGGGACTTCCTGTACGTGGTCAGCGCACTCACACAAACGCTCGTACTCGTAAGGGTCCACGTAAGGCAATTGCCGGCAAGAAGAAGGTGACTAAGTAATGGCCACTCCTAAAGCAAAAACAGCAGCCCCAGCAAAGGGCAAAGTAAAGCTTCGTAAGAAAGAGAAGAAGAACGTTGCAGTAGGTAAGGCTTTCATCAAGTCAACCTTCAACAACACAATCATCTCAATCACTGATCCAACAGGGGCAGTAATCTCCTGGTCATCATCTGGCCAAGTAGGTTTCAAGGGCTCACGTAAGTCGACTCCATTCGCAGCACAGCTTGCAGCAGAAGCAGCAGCTCGTCGCGCACAGGAGCACGGCCTGAAGAAAGTAGATGTTTTCGTAAAGGGACCTGGTTCCGGACGCGAAACTGCAATCCGTTCATTGCAAGCTGCAGGCCTAGAAGTTGGAGCTATCTCAGATACAACTCCAGCTCCACACAATGGCTGCCGCCCACCGAAACCACGTCGAGTTTAAGGAAGGAAGAGAATAAATGGCTCGTTATACCGGAGCAGACTGCAAGCGTTGCCGTCGCGAAAAAGTAAAGCTCTTCCTTAAGGGCTCAAAGTGCGATGGACCAAAGTGTCCGATCGAATCTCGTCCTTATCCACCAGGACAGCACGGCCGCGGCCGTTCAAAGGAATCTGAATACCTATTGCAGATGCGCGAAAAGCAGAAGTGCGCACGTATTTATGGTGTTCTCGAAAAGCAGTTCCGTGGTTACTACGAAGAAGCGAACCGCAAGCAAGGTAAGACTGGTGAAAACCTTCTTATTCTGCTTGAGACTCGCCTCGATAACGTTGTATTCCGCGCAGGATTTGCAAAGTCTCGTGACATGGCGCGCCAGTTGGTTCGCCACGGTCACTTCGTGGTCAATGGCAAGAAGGTAAACATTCCTTCATATCGTGTATCTCCAATGGACATCATTGATGTTCTTTCAAAGTCACACGACCTCACACCATTTATCGTCGCAAGCGCAGAGTTCGGTGAGAAGTCTGTTCCAGCGTGGATGGAGGTTGTCGCAGCACAAATGCGCATCATCATTCACGGTGTACCTGCTCGATCAGTGATCGATACCCAGGTTCAAGAACAGCTCATCGTTGAGCTCTACAGCAAGTAATTTTTCAACCCCCTAGAGGAAATCAAATAGAGGATTTCCACGAGAAGAAAGAGGAGCACAAGTGCTAATTGCACAACGCCCAACGCTTAGCGAAGAAGTAATTTCCGAGAACCGCTCACGTTTCATTATCGAACCACTTGAGCCAGGTTTCGGCTACACACTCGGCAACTCAATGCGCCGTACGCTGCTTTCATCTATTCCAGGTGCTGCAGTAACAAGCATTCGCGTTGCAGGAGCTCTCCATGAGTTCACAACTCTTGAAGGCGTGAAGGAAGATCTCACAGATATCGTCTTGAACATCAAGAACCTTGTTCTTTCAAGTGATAACGATGAGCCTTCAGTGATTTACATCCGTAAATCAGGTGCTGGCGCTGTTACAGGTGCTGACATTGCTGTTCCAAGTGGAGTAGAAGTTCACAACCCTGAGCTTCACATCGCAACACTTAACGGCAAGGCAAATCTTGAAATCGAGCTAACAGTTGAGCGTGGTCGCGGATATGTGACTGCAGTTCAGAACAAGCAAGCTGGAGCAGAGATTGGTCGCATTCCGGTTGACTCAATCTATTCACCAGTTCTTAAGGTGACATACAAGGTTGAAGCAACTCGTGTTGAACAGCGCACAGACTTCGATCGCCTTGTTGTCGATGTTGAGACAAAGCCATCAATGAAGCCACGTGATGCTGTTGCATCTGCTGGAAAGACACTTGTTGAGCTCTTCGGACTTGCTCGCGAACTTAATCTTGATGCAGAAGGTATCGAGATGGGGCCATCTGTTATGGATGCTGCCCTTGCTGCTGATCTTGCTCTTCCTATCGAAGATCTTGATCTCACAGTACGTTCATATAACTGCTTGAAGCGCGAAGGCATTCACACAGTTGGTGAACTCGTTAATCGTTCAGAGGCTGACCTACTAGATATCCGTAACTTCGGATCAAAGTCAATCGATGAGATTAAGGCAAAGCTTGTATCAATGGGAATGTCTCTTAAGGACAGCCCAGTAGGATTTGATCCTTCACAACACCAGAACTACAACGTGTCAGATGAAGACTTCGCTGACGCAGATCAGGCATAAAGGAGAAGACAATGCCAAAGCCAACTAAAGGCCCTCGTCTGGGTTCAGGCCCATCACATGAGCGCTTGATTCTTCGTACTCTTGCCGAGCAATTGTTCGAGCATGGAAAGATCACAACTACGGAAGCAAAGGCGAAGCGTCTTCGTCCACTAGCTGAAAAGTTGATTACCTTCGGCAAGAAGGGTGACCTCTCTGCTCGCCGTGAAGTAATGGCGCGTATTGCTAATAAGAGCGTTGTTCATACACTCTTTACAGTAATCGCTCCAACTTTTGCTAATCGCGAAGGTGGATACACACGCATTACAAAGATTGGTCCACGTAAGGGCGATAACGCTCCTATGGCAGTGATCGAACTCGTAACAGATAAGTAAAATCACTTACCTTTACCATGGCGGCGCCCACTCTCTTTCCTGAGAGTGGGTTTCGTCGTTTACGGCTCGATATTGCCTACGATGGCACACACTTCTTTGGCTGGGCAACACAACCAGGCCACCGAACACTGCAAGATCTTGTGGAAGAAGCGATTTCCCGAATATCACAGACAAATATTGATTCAGTAGTTGCTGGGCGCACCGATGCTGGCGTGCACGCAACGGGGCAGGTTATTCATGTTGATGTTCCTGATGCGATGTTTGAGCGAGAACTTACCTACCTAGATCTGCGCTACAAACTAAATCGAATTCTTGATGAAGATGTGCGCATCATGAACGTGAGCGATGCCCCTGCAGGCTTCCATGCCCGTTTTTCTGCTCTTCGTAGGTATTACAGTTACAAGATTCTTGATAACAACGATGTCATCGCACCACTTTCTCGCCATGACGTCGCATCGTGGTATCGCCCACTTGATGCAGCGCGCATGAATGAAGCCAGTGCGTTGCTTTTGGGCCATCACGACTTTGCCGCGTTCTGTAAATTTAAGGTGGGCGGAACAACTCTTCGAACTCTGGAAAAATATGAGTGGCGCCGTAGTGATGAAGGCTTGTTGGTTGCCGATGTTGTTGCTGATGCCTTCTGTTACTCCATGGTGCGCAATCTTGTGGGGGCAGTCGTCTGCGTTGCTGATGGGCGGCAAAGCCCGGCCTGGATTGAGCAACTACTGGCCAATAAGGAGCGAGTCTCAGATTCCTTGGTATTTCCAGCCCGTGGATTGACCTTGTATCAAGTTGATTACCCGAGCAATGATCAGCTGCTAGAGCGGGCAAAAATCACTGTTGCCAAGCGTGGATAAAGCGTTTTTCACGCTCAGAGGCCGATTTGGCCTGGCACTCCAGGGCAGGTAAAGTTCATCCCCTGCGCCAGATTAGGTGCCGAAAGTAGTCCCCAAGATAAAGAAAAGAAGAAGGTAATAAAGCATGCGTACATATAGCCCCAAGGCAGGCGACGCCGACCGTAAGTGGCACGTTATTGATGCACAGGATGTTGTGCTCGGTCGTCTTGCAACACATGCTGCCGTTCTTCTACGCGGAAAGCACAAAGCAACATTTGCACCGCACATGGATATGGGCGACTTCGTTATCGTCATCAACGCCGAAAAGATTGCACTCTCTGGCAACAAGGCGTTGACTAAGTTTGCACACCACCACTCAGGTTTCCCAGGCGGTTTAACTTCAACTGTCTACGGTGAGCTCATTGAAAAGCACCCAACCCGCGCTGTTGAAAAAGCGATCAAGGGAATGCTTCCAAAGAACCGTCTCGGTGCCCAGGTTGCATCAAAGCTCAAGGTCTATGCCGGCCCGGAGCATCCACATGCAGCACAGTCACCAGTTCCATATGTATTCACTCAAGTTTCTCAAGTAGCGAAGTAAGGGATAAGTAAATAAACATGTCAGATACAACTTTCAACGAGATCGACGAGACAGAGGCACTTACTTCGTACTCTTCAGCTACTCCTGCAGCAGCAACTAACCGCAAGGCAATCACAGCACCAGGTGCTGGTACAGGTCGCCGCAAAGAAGCAGTTGCTCGCGTTCGTCTAGTTCCAGGTACAGGTCGCTGGGTTGTTAACGGCAAGACTCTTGATGGATATTTCCCAAATAAAGTTCACCAGCAACTCGTTTCAGAACCATTTCGCACAGTAGGTGCTGAAGGTCTCTACGATGTATTCGCTCGCATCAACGGTGGTGGAGTTTCAGGTCAAGCTGGCGCACTTCGTCTTGGTGTTGCCCGTTCACTCAACGAGATCGACACTGAGGCTAATCGTCCAGCACTTAAGAAAGCTGGCTTCCTAAAGCGCGATGCTCGTGTCATCGAACGTAAGAAGTACGGCCTGAAGAAGGCGCGTAAGCGTTCACAGTACTCAAAGCGTTAATTCTTTTTATCCAGATATCCCGTTTGTTCCTGCAGTAAAGGAGTTTTTATGGCTCTCTTTGGAACAGACGGGATTCGTGGTTTAGCAAACGGGCAGACTCTCACCGCTGAAATCGCTGTCGATGTTGCCGTAGCTGCAGCGCATATTCTCGTTGAATCATCGAGTAATAAGGGCAAGCGTCCTCGCGCCATAGTTGGTCAAGATTCGCGTGCATCAGGAGAATTCTTAGAAGCAGCCGTAGCTGCAGGTTTAGCCAGTGCCGGCATTGATGTGTATCGAGTCGGTGTATTGCCCACACCAGCTATTGCTTATCTGGTGGGTGAATCTGGGGCTGATCTTGGTGTCATGATTTCAGCATCACATAACCCGATGCCAGATAACGGAATCAAATTGTTCTCACGCGGCGGTGGAAAGCTTGATGACTCCATTGAAGCGGCGATTGAAAAACGTATGGGCGAACCATGGACACGTCCTACCGGGCGAAACGTTGGACGCATTACCTTCGATGAGACCGCTAGCGCTCGCTATCTCAACCATTTAGCCGCTTCGGTAACCACTCCGCTAAAAGGGATGAAAATTGTTGTTGATTGTGCAAATGGAGCATCATCATTTGTAGCACCGATCGCATATGAAAAAGCTGGAGCAACTGTCGTTGCTATTCACCGCTCACCAGATGGCTGGAATATTAACGAGAATTGTGGCTCTACCCACTTAGCAGATTTACAGGCAGCTGTCATCAAAGAGGGCGCCAACTTTGGAATTGCCCACGACGGCGATGCCGATCGATGCCTGGCTATCGATGGCGCTGGCAAGGTAGTCGATGGCGATGCCATCATGACAATTCTTGCCATTGGATTCAAAAACCGCGGCGGCCTTACATCAAACACAATCGTTGGCACAGTAATGAGTAACTTAGGTTTTATGCACGCTATGAAAGATGCAGGTATATCTGTCATCAGTACGGCAGTCGGTGACCGCTATGTGCTTGAGAAGATGATTGAAGGCGATTTCTCATTAGGCGGGGAACAATCAGGACATTTGATTATGCGCGAATTTGCCAACACTGGCGACGGAATTCTTACCGCACTGCAGTTGGCGCAAGAAGTCGCTCGCAGCGGAAAATCACTGGCAGAACTAGCGTCACAAATGCAACGCTTCCCACAGGTTCTGATCAATGTCGCTGATGTGAAGAAAGATAAGTTGGATGAATCAGCAGCGATTGCAAAGGCTGTGGCTACCGCCGAATCAACTCTTGGTGAGAATGGTCGAGTCTTATTGCGCGCATCTGGTACCGAGCCGCTCGTAAGAGTGATGGTTGAGGCCTCGAGTGATAACCTTGCGCAAGACATCGCAACATCTCTTGCAGCTGTTGTGAAAGCAGAACTGGGGAACTAATTCGTGTGCGGAATCGTGGGTTACACCGGACCACAATCTGCAATCACGCCCATCGTTGAAGGTCTTCGCCGACTTGAATATCGCGGATATGATTCTGCCGGAATCGCACTTGGAACTAATAACTCACTCTTTGTTGAAAAGCGTGCCGGCAAACTCTCTAATCTAGAAGCCGCACTCCCGGCAAATTTACCCACTGTGCATTCTGGAATCGGACACACACGTTGGGCAACACATGGTGGCCCCACTGATCGCAATGCCCACCCTCATTTAGATAATGAAGGCAAGCTGGCAGTTATTCACAACGGAATCATTGAAAATTACTCAGAGCTACGTAAAGAGTTAGAAGGCCGCGGTCACGCATTCTCATCTGAGACAGATACTGAATCTGTAGCCCACTTACTTTCTGACCTTCGTAAAGAACATGGCGGGGATCTCACGGCAGCGATGCGGGCAGCGGTTAAGCGGCTACGCGGCTCATTCACACTTCTTGCTATTCACGCCGATGCTCCACAAACAATCGTGGGTGTGCGCCGTAATTCACCGTTAGTGGCAGGTATTGGCAAGGGTGAAAATTTCTTAGCATCTGATGTCGCCGCATTTATCGATTACACCAAGCGCGCGGTTGAACTTGGCCAAGATGAAGTTGTCACAATCAGCCCTGAGGCAATCACAATCTGCGACCTCGACGGTCGCGCTGTCCCACTTCGTGAATATGAAATCACATGGGATGCAGCGGCTGCACAAAAGGGTGGCTTTGCACACTTCATGCTCAAAGAAATCTTCGATCAACCAAAGGCGATTGCCGATACTCTCATTGGCCGCCTGAGTGATAACAATCAGATACTCCTTGATGAATTACATATGAGCGATGAAGAAATGAGACAGATCAAGAGAATTTCTGTCATTGCCTGCGGCACCGCCTATCACGCAGGAATGGTTGCAAAGTATGCAATCGAGAAATGGGCAAAGGTTCCAGTCGATGTGGAGATTGCCTCCGAATACCGCTATCGCGATCCCATTATTGATAAAGATTGCCTCGTTATTGCAATCTCACAATCCGGTGAAACTATGGATTTGCTGATGGCGGTGCGCCATGCAAAGGCAGCTGGCGCTCGAGTATTGGCAGTCTGTAATACAAACTCTTCCACAATTCCACGTGAGTCAGATGCGGTTCTCTATACCCACGCAGGTCCTGAAATTGCCGTTGCATCAACAAAAGCCTTCCTGACGCAAATTGTTGCTATCTATCTCATTGGTCTGAAGCTGGCACAGGTGCGAAAGCAGCTCACCGAAAAAGAGGTACGCGATCTATATAACGAGATGCTTGAGCTACCTGGCAAGGTGGAGCAAATCTTGGAAACAATCGAACCGTTACGTGAGTTAACTCGTAAGTTTGTAAAGAACGACACCATTCTCTTTCTCGGGCGCGGAATCGAATATCCAGTTGCACTTGAAGGAGCTCTTAAATTAAAAGAGCTTGCTTATATTCATGCGGAAGGTTTTGCAGGCGGCGAACTTAAACACGGACCTATTGCGCTCATTGAAGAAGGCACTGCCGTGATTGCAATATTGCCTCCTGCTGATGAGCATGACCTTGATGAGAAGATGCTGAGTAACATTCAAGAGGTAAAGGCACGTGGTGCTCGCGTCGTTGTCATTGCACCAGAAGGAGCAGAAGTCATTGGCGCAGAACACATTATTCGTATTCCGGTGACATCTTCATTATTCCAACCGGTCCTCGCAACTGTTCCGCTGCAGGTCTTTGCTTATGAGATAGCTGTTGCTCGCGGCACAGATGTTGACCAACCCCGCAACCTCGCTAAATCAGTAACAGTGGAATAAAAATGCCAACAGTTCTTGACCAACGCCAGCGACAGATGCGCCGCGCCTTAAAGTGGTCAGCTGGTTTATTTGCTGGATATCTCTTTATTACCTATCAAGTACTCACCAGCGGTTTTATCGTCGAAATTGATAAGTGGTTTAATGATTTAGAACACCCGCGCTTCACTGGTCTCACTCAATTTCTTGTGCGCAGACTCGATGATCTTGGACTTCGCGGGGTATCTGGAATTTCACTGCTGCTCGTTGCCCTCTATATATCTAGACGATTTAAGACGTGGCGACCAATTAACTTAGGAGTGCTTTCATTTATTGCCCTCAATGCTGTAGTTGGCGCATTTAAATATGGGCTAGGTCGCACAAAGCCAAAAGAAGGTTTCGATATCTTGCATGCTGGTGGAATGTCATACCCCAGTGGTCACGCATCAAATGCCATTCTTATCTGGGGCATGGTTGCATATTTGATTTACCGATATGCCCACGTCAACCGATATAAAGGAAGGCTTGCTAGCGCCGGCGTTGGCACTCTTGCACTGACCGTCTGCATCGTCTCCCTCATTCGCAACACCCACTGGTTCTCAGACTTGTTCGGCGGAATACTCTTGGGGGCCGCCCTACTTGTTCTTATTATTGCTATCGATAGATTCTTTCCATCCGATAGCCAACTTCACTAACCACTAATAGACTCAACGTCATGATTGATGGGATTGGTATCGATGTCGTAGACATCGCCCGGTTTAAGGAATCCCTCGAGCGCACCCCGCATTTGGCGGAAAAACTCTTTACCGAATCTGAAAGGATCAAACCGGTAGCTTCTCTTGCTGCCCGTTTCGCCGCCAAAGAGGCGCTCTATAAAGCGCTGAGCCCAACTCATGGATTGCAGTGGCACGATGCCGAAGTCATTAACCATGAGAATGGCAAACCAGATTTTCTCTTCCGAGGAGCAATAGCAGAACTGATTGACGGCGCCACCGTCCATCTTTCACTTTCACACGATGCTGGCATGGCATCGGCGATGGTGGTGATTGAGCGATGAGGGCAGAAGCGCTAATTGATCTCAGCGCCATTAAGCACAATGTGCAGTTTCTTAAAGAGCGTTCCGGAACAAATCTTCTAGCAGTTGTGAAAGCCGATGCCTACGGTCATGGACTAATTCCAGTTGCTAAAGCAGCGCTTTCAGCCGGTGCTACATATCTTGGGGTTGCACTCCTGGAAGAAGCTGTGACATTACGCGAAGCAGGAATCACAGCGCCCATACTCGCATGGTTGGTGCAGCCTGGGTCAGATTTTGCAGAGGCAATCGAGTTAGATATTGAAATTGCTGTGGCATCAATAGCAGCACTGCAAGAAATTTCAGCAGCAGCTAATTCTAAGAAAGCTCGCATCCACCTAGAAGTTGATACAGGAATGAGCCGTGGTGGTTTTCTCAATGAATGGAATCAACTCACCGCAGAACATCTACAGGGCGTGGACGTTGTTGGAATCTTCTCGCATTTCGCCCGGGCGGATGAGCCTGATGAGAAACAAAATAGTGATCAGCTAAAGCGATTTAACACCGCAGTTGATCACCTGCACTCTTTAGGTCACAGCCAAGTCATTCGACACTTATCAAATTCAGCTGCCACCCTAAAAAATAGTGCGGCTAGCTTTGACATGGTGCGCACGGGTATTGCGATGTATGGACTTTCTCCCGATGTGCAGACTCTCGGTAACTCGAAATCTCTTGGCCTTCGCCCTGCCATGCAACTACGTGCTGCTCTCTATTTGGTTAAGGATGTTCCAGCCGGTTCACCTGTTGGTTACGGAGCAACGCAGAGCACGACCATCGACACCAAGTTAGGTGTAGTTGCGATGGGTTATGCCGATGGAATTCCGCGTATCGCACGCACTGCCGGTGTGTGGTGTGCAGGAAAGCGTGCACCGATTATTGGGCGAGTGTCCATGGATCAATTTGTTGTCGATTTAGGAGCCGATTCCAAAGCCCGCTCGGGGGATTGGGTAACAGTTTTCGGTAATGGTTCACACGGTGAATACTCGGCCGATGATTGGGGATTGGCATCACATTCTATTAATTATGAAATAGTCACACGATTGGGACCACGTGTGCCTAGAATCTACGCGCCCCATGTCTACTGATTTCATACTTAATTGCTTAATGGTTAAGAAAGAGAGGTTGCTATGAGTGCTGGACCTGCTCTATCAATTTCTCATCTCACTGTTAAGTTCGGCGGCCTCACCGCACTCGATGATGTATTCCTTGAGATCGCACCCAACACCATTGTGGGACTTATTGGCCCTAATGGCGCAGGTAAGACAACAATCTTTAATGCGATATCAGGACTTGTCACGCCTGCTTCTGGAGAAATTTCAATTCATGGCAAAGATATGAAATGGCCAGCAAGTCATGATTTGGCCGGACTAGGCATAAGTCGCACCCTGCAAGGCGTGGGTCTTTTTAGCGGACTTACAGTGATTGAAAATGTCATGATGGGCGCCAATCACAGCAGTGGTACCAACTTTTTTAGAGATTTATTTGGACTCTCAGGGCGAGCAGAAGCAAAGCTGCGCCGGCGTGCAAGTGATGCACTTGCATGGGCTGGTGCGCTGGATTTAGCAGAGAAGATGCCTGGTGAACTTACGTATCCAGAGAGCAAGAGAGTATCCATTGCTCGAGCGCTAGTTTCTCAACCCGAGATACTTCTGCTGGATGAACCCGCTGCCGGACTAGGTCAAGATGACATCGATAAATTTGCAGCCCTGTTAAAACAATTAAAGCAACGCTGTGCAATTGTGATAGTCGAACATCACGTGGACTTTATTGGATCAATTTCAGACCAGGTCTATGTTTTAAACTTTGGAAAAGTTATCTCCAGTGGAAGCTTTGACACTGTTAAGCGCGATCCAGCTGTGCTCGCTGCCTACCTTGGCACCTCACAGCAAACCGGCAGTGAGAAGTTGGGAGGCGAGCATGCTTAAGATTGACAATCTCGTCACTCGCTTCGGTTCTGTTGTGGCCATTGATGGCATTTCAATGCAGGCGCAAGAATCAAAGATCACTACCGTGATTGGTGCCAACGGCGCCGGAAAGAGCACGCTACTGCGCACAATCTCAGGACTTGAACATCCCAGTTCCGGTTCCATCACATGGAAAGGGCAATCAATCATAGGAAAGCGCCCGGAGGATATTGTCCGTTTGGGAATCGCACATGTTCCTGAGGGGCATGCAGTTATTTCTGAGCTGAGCGTTGAAGAAAATATCTCGATGGGCTCGCTGTTTCGCCGCAGAAAATTTAAGACAGATATAACAACTGCGATAGATGAGATGTATGCACTCTTTCCGCGCCTTAAAGAGCGCCGTAAACAATTAGCAGGCACGCTCTCTGGCGGAGAGCGTCAAATGTTGGCAATCAGCCGGGCCTTGGTATCGCGCCCACAATTACTTCTCCTTGATGAACCGTCACTAGGGCTGGCACCTCTTGTTGTTGAGCAAATTATTGATTCCGTAAATATTTTGTGCCGCAGTACCGGGCTTTCAGTGTTGCTGGTTGAGCAAAACGCCAATACTGCACTCGGTGTTGCAGACCACGGCGTCCTTCTTGCACTTGGAAAAGTTGTGGCAGATCGCCCAGCATCAGAGCTCAAAGCCGATGCAAAACTACGTGCTGCATATTTGGGGTATTGATGAATACTTTCTTAGCAGCACTATCTTTGGGAACGTCTCGTGGTGCCATCTTTGCACTCGTTGCTCTCGGTCTTGTCATTGTATGGCGCGGAGCCGGAATCGTGAACTTCGCCCAAATGGGTCAAGCGATGTTTAGTACCTACATTGCTTCAACACTGATTACTAACGGCTATTCATATTGGATTGCATTCTTCGTAGCGCTCCTTTCCGGGGCCGCACTTGGTGCACTCCTTGACATCTTCATCATGCGGCCGCTATCAAATAAGAAACAGAGTGAACTACTGAGCAGTGAATCAATGCGGGCGGCAGTTCCTGTGATTGCATCCCTCGGAATCCTTGGCGCGCTGCAAGCACTTGCCGGAATAATTTGGGCTGCAGAAGAGCGAGGATTTCCGTCACCTGCAAAACAGGAAGGCTTTACCGTGGCCGGCAATGTTCTGCCCTTTACCTCCTTTGATGTATTCGTTGTGTGCATCGTGACACTGACTCTGCTGGTGACAACCCTCTTCTTTACTAAGACTGGTATCGGTCTTGCCATGCGCGCGACAGCGCTCAATCAAGAAGTAGCAAAATTGAGTGGAATTCGTACTAACCGTACCCGCACAATCAGTTGGGCGATATCAGGTGCGGCATCTTCACTTGCTGGACTTCTCATCACCCCCACTTCAAATTTATCGCCGAACACACTTGATCTCGTTCTTATCGTGGGCTTTACCGCAGCTGTTGTTGGCGGACTCGATAGTCCAGTAGGAGCAGTACTGGGAGGCTTCATTCTCGGAATGGTCATCTCTTTTGTGACCTTCTATGACACCCCAGAAGATGTCTTCTTGGCAATCTTGGCGGTACTGCTTGCAGTTCTGATCATTAGGCCTCGTGGCATTCTTGGATCAAAGGATGCGCGCCGTGTCTAATCTCAAAGTGAAATCAATCGCCCGCACCAGCCTTATTCGTACTTTAACTTTCACTGTTCTCATTCTGCTCATTGGTGCCCAATTTGATGCATATAACCAAGCACAACTAGCGGTAGTACTCATCTTGTTTATTGGCGTTCTATCGATCACGCTGCTCACGGGAATTTCGGGGCAATTATCTTTAGGCCAAGGCGCGCTGATGGCAGTGGGCGGATATTCCACAGCGCTGCTGATGATTAACTACAAGCTTTCACTCTGGGTTGCGATTCCGCTCTCAATTATTTCTTCAGCCATTGCTGGCCTTTTACTTGGTGTTGCGGCAGCTCGACTTCGCGGTCCCTACCTTGCCGGAACAACGCTGGTCATAGCGCTGGCAATTCCAACTATTGCAAATAGATTTATGTCAGTCTTTAAAGGCGATGAAGGACTGCAAGTCGATGTGGGATACCCACCACAGTGGTTCTCCAATCTCTTTGGCGAACCCACCTATGAACAATGGCAGCTCTATGTGGCGTTGCCATTTGCAGCGGTAGCACTCTTTTTTGCCTCTAACATTCTCTTATCGCGCACGGGGCGGATGTGGCGATCTATTCGCGACAATGAAAGTGCGGCATCGCTAGCCGGTGTTAACTTCTCTCGTCAGAAGATTTATGTTTTTATTATCTCTTCTACCTTTGCTGGCTTATCTGGTGCCCTCTACGGGCTTCGTGGTTTAGTGGGTCCGAGCGTTTATCCAGTTTCACTCTCTCTGACCTTGCTCACAGCTGCAGTACTCGGTGGAATACGCAGTATTACTGGCGCCTTTATCGGAACTGTCATTGTTGTATTTCTACCTGATTGGATTGGGCTACTTCTCGGAAACTTCACATTAAGTGAACAGGTCTCCAACTTCTTACCGGCTCTGATTTCAAGTCTCTTACTAATTCTGACAGTGGTGATAAACCCTGCTGGAGTAGCTGGCGTGCGGCTTCAGAAGCATAAATAAGTTTTATAAATTTTTGTTATAAACAAATGCCTGAGGGGTTCCCGTTGGTAAGGACTCGCCCGTGAGGACTCTTTCCGTTCACTTACCGTTCAGTATCTGTTAGCGTGAGGTCGTTCTAGCCCACCTCGGGGCTAGCGGCAATGGCGCTACAAGTGTGGTCCATTGCACAAAAGGCAAAGAGAAAGAGTGAATGCAGTGAAAAATCATGCATCTCTGTCCCGATCACCTCGTAAATTCCTCGCAGTAATTTCTGCAGCCCTTGTTGGAGCCCTCGCGCTCTCAGCGATGCCGGCTCAGGGTGCGAGCACACCAGGTGTAAGCGACACTGAAATTGTTTTAGGAATGCAGCTGCCACAGACAGGTGCAGCGAGCCCGGGATATAACAAGGTAGATGACGCCATGCGCGCCTACTTCGACTACGTCAATTCAAAGGGCGGCGTCTATGGTCGCAAGATCACTTTGGTTGCCAAAGATGACTCATACAAGGCTGGCCTCACAGTTTCAACTGCGTCAGCACTGATCAATAAGGATAAAGTCTTTGCAATGGTTGGTTCTATTGGAACCCAGACACATATCTCTGTTATCAAGGATATTAACCGCCGTGGAATTCCTGACCTCTTTGTCCTTAGTGGATATAGCGGTTTCTACACAGATCCTAAGAAGTATCCAACAACCTTCGGTTCTTTGGGAACTTATGTTGTAGAGGCGAAGATCCTTGGAAAGTACATCAAGGAGAATCTGTCTGCTAAGAACGTCGGAATTCTCTACCAGACCGATGACTTCGGTCGTAACACTGTGGAAGGTCTAGCAACTGCTGGAGTTACCTTCACAGCAAAGAAGAATGCCGCAACATTTATCGCTGGTGCTCAAGCTGGTGGACTCGATGCTCAGATGCAGCAACTCTCCGATAACAAGGTAGAAGTTGTTGTTGTTGGCGCAACTGCCTCAGCATTTGCAGCAGCTGTGGGTTCAGCAAACAAGATTGGCTACAAACCACAGTACATAGTTATCTCTGTGGGATCAGATGCCACAACCTTCCAGACAATTCTTGGTTCAAAAGGAATCCCTGCGGCTGTATCAGCAGGGCTCTTAGCTGGAACGATTTCAGCATCGCATGCTCCATCGCCAGGTGAAGCAGATGACGAATTCGTTGTGGCATTTAAGAAGATCAATGATGAATTCAATAAGGGCCCAAGTAAGACTTGGGATAACAATGTTCTGCAAGGTATGAATATTGGTTACACCATGACAGCTGCTCTTATGGGCGCAGGTAAAGACCTCACTCGTGAGGGCATCATCAAGTACATCGAAAATAATCCATCAAAGCTATCAAGTGCAGCACTTGCTCCACTTGGATATTCGGCTACGACCCACGAGGCTTATACCGGCTTCTGGATCGGAAAATATGATGCAACGGCAGTGCTTAAGCCAATCGATGGCACACGTAAAGTGTGGACAACTGATTCAGCTAAAGGTCCTGTAACCGAACTCAAATACACACGTCCTGCAATTGCAGCCGATGCCCTACCAAAGGTTGGTTAATCAGATGAAACTATCAATCCGTAAATCAATTGCGACCGTGGGTGCGGCAGCACTTGTAGCAACAGGCGTTCTTGTATCTGTTCCTGCAGCAAACGCTGCAGCGCCAACGTGTACAACTGACAAAGCGAATCTTGAAACATGTACCGGCAAGCTTGCCAATGGTGCTGGATATGTCTTTAAGATGCCTGCAAACTTCAAGGGAACGATGTTCTTCTGGGAGCACGGTTTCCGTCCAACATATCCAGGAGTTTCTGCTGTTCCAACAGGAGTAGAAGAAATTACTCCAGCGAGTGCTACTACCGGCAAAGACATCACGAAAGAGATGATGCTTGCTGGTTATGGCGCTGCGGCGTATGACGGAACTGTGAAGGGCATCCGCGGATGGAATAACATCGACCGAGTAGAGATGCTCAAGGAAGTTATCGATACTGCAATGGCCAAGTACGGCACAAAGATTCAGAAGAAAGTTGTCTATGGATCTTCGCAGGCTGGAGCTATTCTGACGCCATTTATTGAGAAGTACCCAACATATGCTGACTCTGTTGGCATCTTGGCTGGAAATACACCTTCGCCAGCTGACTCGATCCAATCTGCATGCGACATCTTCTACATCCTTAGCGTTTTTGCTGACCCAACTATTAAAGGTTGCGCAGCATTTGGGGTTAAGGGACCGGCAGGCCATGGGGCATCTGTGGCAGAATTACTGAAAGTAGTAGCACTGCTCAAGACTTGGCAGGTGACTTACGGAGCTCCAGGGCTTGAATATCCTGCAGCACTCAAGGGTTCACCGATACCACAACGTTCAGCACTTCTTCTTACTGGTCTGCTTTCAGGAGTTCCAACAAAGAGTGCGCACATGGATGGAATCTCGACAAGCACACTTGTCCCTGAACACAGCATCAATGCAACAGTTGCAATCCTTGAAAATATGGGAGAAGCAGTTGCAACTGGCGTTTTGGCTGGACAATCGATGTCTGAAATAACAGGCCCTGGTTTCTACGACAATACAAAGACTAATTGGGCAGCACTGCTCGATGAGGCCGATGCTGGTCGTTACAACCTAGGACTATCAGGTGATGAAGGTATTGCTGCAATGCTTGGGGTGCTTTCTATGGCTCCACGTGTTACAGGTGATGCTGGCGCAATTGCCAAGTTCAAGGCACTTGATAAGTCATCATTTACCTCAACAAAGCCAACAATCTTGATTTCAAATGAAGCAGATCGTTTGGTCTTTCCTGGTAACTCATCACGTTACGTAGATCGCAAACGTGAAGTCTACGAAAAGGCACTTTCATATTGGGAGAAGACAAGGACTGGCAAGAAGCCAATCTGGAACACTCTGGCACTTTATGCAATGACGCCTGAAACCTACACAAAGTTCACTGCTACCGGTGCGCCAGATCTGACGGCAGCTCCAGCAGTATCTGGAGTAGGCCATCAATCCTTCACCACAAAGCAGATGAAGGCGTGGGTAGATATGCTCGCAGTCGCTGCTAAATCAGGAAAGGTTCCTACAAATGCGTATGTTCAATACATCGCAGAAAAGGTTCCTTATCTCAATGGCGATACTGATTATCGCCCAGCCGATCTGAAGTACGACTTCGGCTATTAATTCAGCAATAAGTTAAGAAGAAGGGCTCCGGGAGACCGGGGCCCTTCTTGCTTTTATCAATCAACTATCCTTTACGAGTGAGAATTCAATCGGCTGCGCAAATGCAGGCACTTGGCGTGCGCATCGGCCAGCAATGTCGCGCCGGGGATCTCATCTTGCTCAACGGCCCATTGGGCGCTGGCAAAACTGTTTTGGTTCAAGGTATTGGTCAAGCACTTGGTATCGATGACGTTACTTCTCCTACCTTTGTTATCTCACGAATTCACACGGCTGCGCTCTCACTTATTCATGTCGATGCCTACCGTCTTCTCGAAGGTGGAAATGCAGCTGCGTATTTAGATGATTTAGATATCGATACTGCCCGCGAAAATGCAGTGACTGTCATTGAATGGGGCGGGGCTGAATCTGCACGTTTAAGTGATGAGCGGCTGGAGATCACTATTGATCGCACAGAGGAAGTGCGAGAAGTGACAATTAATAAAGTCGGCGCGAGATGGCAAGGTGTTGAGCTATGACAATCTCACTTGCAGTAGATACATCTACTTCAAAGACGATTGT
>Ga0214921_10002840_pt1 | contig 27423 bp, 21 predicted proteins | sample LL1505_MetaG_FD_177992 | JGI IMG/M metagenome (GOLD analysis project Ga0214921, IMG submission 177992) | Freshwater microbial communities from Lake Lanier, Atlanta, Georgia, United States - LL-1505 | ecosystem: Environmental > Aquatic > Freshwater > Lake | place: USA: Georgia | collected... | reverse complement strand
CCGATGGCCACACCAATCCCGCCGCTTTGGCGGTGCGCGAGGGCAAGTCTTGGGTGGCCAAGGTGTGGATCACCGCTGCATCGATGTCTTTTTGGGTCAAGACCTGGCGCGGCGTACCAAACCGTTCGCTGGCCCACCACATGGCCCCGCCAATGGCCAAACCGATGAACAACATGGCCCAACGCTCGTGGCGCAAAAACGCATTTTTCCAGCGCGCTGTTCGGGGCGCAGGCACCGCAGCCACCGGCTCGCCCGGGTGGGGCTTGCGCGCCGGTGACGGTTGGCTGGCGTAAACGGTGGCGCGTTTCATGTCCAAACCATAGCACAGCCAGGGGTGATAAAGTGTCTCTGACCCTAACCGACCCCAGACACCGATGCACTTTGTTTGGCCCCAAGCCCTGTGGGCGCTCTTGCTGGCGCCTTTGCTGCTGGCTTTTTACCTGTGGCTGCTGCGGCGCAAGCAGCGCAGCGCCTTGGCCTACCCCAGCCTGGCGCTGGTGCGCGTCGCCATGGGGCCGCGCAAGCTGTGGCGTCGGCATGTGCCCCCGGCCTTGCTGGGCTTGGCCTTGATCAGCGCCGTGGTCGGCATGGCTCGCCCGGTGGCCAGCGTGGTGTTGCCCGCCGATTACATGACCTTGGTGCTGGCCATCGATGTGTCGCGCAGCATGCTGGCAGAAGACGTGGAGCCCAACCGCATCAAAGCCGCCCAAGCGGCGGTGAAAGACTTCCTGCGTGAGCTGCCGCCCAACATCCGGGTGGGCGTGGTGTCTTTTGCCGGCGCAGCGCAACTGGTGCAAGGCATCACCGATCAACGCGAGGAGTTGGTCGCCTCGATCGACCGCTTTCAATTGCAACGCGGCACCGCCACTGGCAGCGGTTTGTTGATGGCCTTGTCCACTTTGTTGCCCAATGCTGGCATCGATTTGGAGGCCGCCATTTACGGCCAGGGCTTTGGCGGCTACGGCAACTACGGCAGCCCTGCACCCGCCTCGCCGCCCAAAGCCAAGCCCAGCTTCACCCCGGTGCCTGCAGGCTCTTACTCATCCGGGGCGATTGTGTTGCTCTCCGACGGGCGCCGCACCACTGGCCCCGACCCGCTTGAGGCCGCCAAGCAAGCCGCGCAGCGCGGGGTGCGCGTATACACCGTGGCGTTTGGCACGCCCAATGGCTTCATTCCCGGTTACGAGGGTGTGTCCTTTTATGCCAAGGTGGACGAGGAAACCTTGCAAGCCATCGCCAAGGCCACCGAGGGTGAATTTTTTCGCGCCGGTAACTCCAACGATTTGAAGCAAATTTACGAACACCTGTCGACCAAATTTGCCCTGGAGCGGCGCGACACCGAAGTCTCCGCCCTGTGGGCAGCGTTGTCGTTGGTCTTGTTGCTGAGCGCGGGAGGCTTGTCTGTGCGGTGGTTTCGCCGCCAACCCTGGGGCCAAGCCTGACACGGCTTTGACCCTTCGCCACACCTTCAGGCGGGCAAAACTTCAACCCGGGCGCTGACCTGGCCCTGGACACCCTGATCGTCTTCCCACGATACACGGATGTCACCGCTTTGAACGGGGCGCACCCAAAAATGCAGCAACGGGTTGGCAGCCACCCCCGAACCCATGCGGGCGCGAAACACCACACGACCGCCGTACTCGGCGCTGATGCTGTGGATCACGTTTTTGGCAATCGACGAGCCTGAAAAGTCATAGCGAAAACCGGTCTCCATCGGGTGCTGCAACAACAACCGCACCTCCATGGCTTGGCCGCGCCGCACAGGGGAGGTCACTTGGATGCGGGCCAACATGTCAAGACGCGTCCATGCAAGCCGATTCGGTGACCTCGACCTCGGCCGTGCCGCGCCACCAGCGCCCGTCCGAGGTTTGCACCAAGGCCATCACCTCTTGCGAGCCATTCAGACGCACCCGCGTGGCCACATCGGCCTTGGCCGACCAGGGGCCCAACTCAAACTCAGCAATCATCGGTCGCGGGTTGCGGTTGGAGAGCAAGACCACGCGGCGCACATGGTCGCCCTCGGTCATGGGGCTTTCCACCCGCACGGCCAAGGGCACCGACAAACCGTTGTCAGCCAAGCGCGGGGTGACCACCCTCACCCGCTCTGGCGTGGGCGTGGCGCCGCCGGTGAATGGCCCATACAGTTGCGCCCAATCCAAGTTGGCGGGCGGGGCCTGCGCCCTGGCAGGAACCGCCGCCCAACCCACACAGGCCACCAAGCCGCCCAAGCCCTGGCGGCGTGACCACCGAGAAGGCGATGTTTCAGACAATGCGCAAACCGTGGTTCTTCAACGGCAGGTTGCGCACCGGCTTGCCGGTGGCGGCAAAAATCGCGTTCAAGATGGCCGGTGCCACCACGCAAATAGTCGGCTCGCCCACACCGCCCCAAAAGTCAAAGGTCGGGGCGATCACGGTTTCAATGCGCGGCAACTGGCGCAAACGGGCAATCGGGTAGCGGTCAAAGTTGGTATCAACCATGCGCCCGTTGGCCACATTGCACTGGCTTTGCAAGCTGTCGAAACCATAGGCCACCGAGCCCTCCACCTGCGCGGCAATTTGGTCTGGGTTGACCGCATGGCCGCAATTGGTGGCCAGCACCAAGCGCAGCACCTTGACCTCTTCCCCTTTGACCGACACCTCAGCCACCGCTGCGGTGTAACTGGCATAGCCCATGAACTGGGCAATGCCGCGGTGCACCCCCGCAGGCAGGGGTTTGCCCCAGCCCGCTTTGTCAGCGGCGGCGTTGAGCACAGCCAGGTGCTTGGGATGCTTTTGCATCAAGGCACGGCGAAACTCCAGCGGGTCACGCCCTGCGGCCGCAGCCACCTCTTCCATGAAGCACTCGAGGTACAAGCCGTTTTGGTTGGTGTTGACCCCGCGCCATGGGCCCACCGGCACATGGGTGTTGCGCATGGCGTACTCGGTGCGCAAATGGGGCACGGTGTAGCCGAGTTGGGCATCGTGCGGCTCGGTCCAGTAGCCTTGGAGTTGGCGCCTGTCCTTGCCGTCCTTGATGTTTTGCGGTGACAAATAGGCGTTGATCGACTGGCCAGACACGCGCAACTGCAAGCCCAGCAAATTGCCTTGCGCATCCAGACCTGCCTCCAATTTGCACTGACCGATGGGTCGGTAAAAGTCTTGCCCCATGTCCTCTTCGCGGCTCCAGATCAACTTGACCGGCACCCCTGGCATTTGCTTGCCCAGCAAGGTCGCTTGGCGCACATAGTCTTGCTGACCACCCCGGCGGCCAAAACCACCCCCCAAGGTTTGGTTGTAGACCTCGCATTTCTCCAAGGGCAAGCCACTGGCAGACGACAACGCCGCCATCGAGGCCTCGGCGTTTTGGCTGGCCACCCAGACCTCGGCGCGGTAATCGGTGATCAGCGCCGTGCAATTCATCGGCTCCATGCAAGCGTGGGAGACAAACGGCGTGCTGTACACCGCCTCGACCCGCTTGGCCGCACCCGCAATCGCCTGCGGTGCATTGCCGACATCGATGTCAGCAAACACATTGTTGGTCGAGGTCAAGCCCTCTTTGAGCCGCTCGGCGATGGTGGCGCTGCTCTCTTGGCCATTGCCCTGCTCGTTCCAGACAATCGGCAAGTCCAGCAGCGCGGTTTTGGCGCGCCACCAGTTGTCGGCCACCACAGCCACGGCGTTGTCGTCCACTTTGTAGACACCCAAAATGCCTTTCCGACCTTTGAGTTTGGCCGCTTCAAAGCTGACCAATTTGCCACCAAACACCGGGCTGGCTTGGATGGCGGCATACACCATGCCGGGCAAGCGGGTGTCGATGGCGTAGTTTTGCTTGCCCATTACCTTGGCCGCGGTGTCCAAGCGCTTCATGGGCTTGCCCGCAATCTTCCATTGGCGCGGGTCGCGCAACACCAGGGTTTTCGGGTCCGGCGGGGCGATTTGCGCCGCGGCACTGGCGACTTTGCCGTAAGTGGTTTTGCGCCCCGATGCAGCATGGGCGATGACCCCTTTGGCCACGGTTAATTCACCCACCGCCACACCCCACTGGTTTGCGGCGGCTTGCATCAACACGGTGCGGGCTGCGGCACCGCCTTGGCGCATGTAGTCCTGCGAGCCACGCACGCCACGGCTGCCGCCGGTGGACATGTCGCGCCATACCCGTTTGCGCGCCAGGTTCTGACCGGGCGTGACCATTTGCACCTTGACGCGCGACCAATCGCATTCGAGCTCTTCAGCGACCAATTGGGCCAAGCCGGTGTGGGTACCCTGCCCCATTTCGGCGCGGGCCACGCGGATGATGCAGCTCTCATCGGGCTGCACCACCACCCAGGCATTGACTTCAGGCGTCCCAGCCGTTTGGGTTTGCGCTCCAGCGGGCCAATGAAAACCCACGGACAGGCCAGCGCCAGCAGCGGCGCTGCTGACCACAAAAGCACGGCGGGACAAACGGGGGCTTGATGTGTGTTGTGTCATGGTCATTCCTTTCAGGCCTGAGCCGTGGGTTGTTCGACCACGTCACCCGCATCGCTGACCATGTGGATCACCGATCCGACGCCTTTGCCAGTTTTGGCCGCCAGGTGGATGGCCGCACGGATGCGCTGGTAGGTACCGCAGCGGCAGATGTTGGTCATGGCTTCGTCAATGTCGGCATCGGTGGGTTTGGGTTTTTTGCGCAGCAAGGCAGCCGCAGCCAGCACCTGGCCCGACTGGCAGTAACCGCACTGGGGCACGTCCAACGCTTTCCAGGCCATTTGCACCGGGTGCGTGCCGTCTTTGGACAAACCTTCGATGGTCAACACCTGGCTGCCCACGGCTGCAGAGACAGGGTAGGAGCAAGACCGCATGGGCTCGCCATTCACATGCACGGTGCAAGCGCCGCATTGGGCAATGCCACAGCCAAATTTGGTGCCCATCATGCCCAACTGGTCGCGCAGGACCCACAACAGCGGCATTTCAGGTTCGACGTCGACTTGGTGGCTTTTGCCATTGATGCTCAGTTTCAACATGCGGAGATCCTTGGAGGTCAAAATCAAGCACCTTAAAGGCTGACACGCCCCTGGTCAATCCGTGGAATTCCCAAATGGAAAGCTCAGGAACCATGGCCCTGCACTGGCAACCAACGCGGAAAAAGCCTCCCCGAGAAGACTTTACCCACTCGCGCTCAACTGTCAGCTTGTACCTTGGCCTCTTTGACCACGCGGGCCCATTTTTCTTGCTCGGTGGCGATGAATTGGCTGAATTTTTCAGGGGTTCCGCCGCCGTCTTCGGCGCCGTATTGCTCGAACTTTTCTTGCACGTCGGGCATGGCCATGACGCGGTTCATGTCCTCGTTCATGCGCTTGACCATGGCCGGGTTCATGCGCGCTGGGCCCACCAGGCCATACCAGGTGGTGGCGTCAAAACCGGCAAAGCCTTGCTCGTCCATGGTCGGCACGCCGGGGTGGCCTTTGGCGCGCTTGGTGCGGGTTTGGGCCAGGGCCACCACCTTGCCCGCTTTGACATGCGGCGTGGCCGAGGTCATGGTTTCAAAGCAATACTGCACCTGGCCACCGATCAAATCGGTCAAAGCCGGGCCCGATCCTTTGTAGGGCACATGCAGGGCCTGGATGCCAGCGCGCAGCTTGAACGCTTCCAGCGCCAAATGCTGGGCCGAGCCGCCGCCGGCCGAGGCAAAACTGATCTTGCCGGGGTTTTGCTTGCACAACTCGACCAGGTCTTTGACGGTTTTGGCCGGTTGCTGGGTGTTGCAAATGAGCAAGTTGGGCGTCACGCCCACCAGCACCAGGGGCGTGAAATCGCGCTCGACCACGTAGCCGAGTTTGGGTTGCAAGCTGGGGGCGATGGCATGGCTGTTGATGTGCGCCATCAGCAAGGTGGAGCCGTCGTTGTTTTGTTTGGCCACATGGTCGGCGGCGATCACGCCGGCCGCTCCTGCCTTGTTCTCAATGACCACATTCACATTCCACATGGCTTGCAGCTTGACCGCCATCACCCGTGCCAAGGCGTCGGTGCCACCGCCAGGGGGGAATCCCACCACGATGCGCACATTGCCCGTGGGCAGGGTTTGGGCGCGCAAATGGGGTGCGGCCACGCTGGTCAAGAGGCCAGCCGCGCCAGTTTTGATGAGGGTTCTGCGTTGCATGATGTCATCCTTTGTTGTGATGGGGCCCGCGCCTCACGGGGCACACCCTATGGGTTGGCTTGAACACGGACCATTATGGCGAAATTTGCAAAAACCAAGACAAATCAGTCAGTTGGCACCCATACCCGGCCCCCAAGGGGTTCAAGCCAAAAAAGTGCATTTCGCCCTATATTTTTGCCAACTCGCGCCGATCAATGAAGGCCATCGTCCTGCACATGGCCTTTGCCATGGGTGGCAGGGGCAGCGCAAGCCGGTGGCACCACCCATGAACTTGCGCCCATCACACCCCACACCCTCCACCTGCCGGCGGTTGATCGCCGGGGTGGGCGTGTCTCTGCGACAGATCCTTGGCTTGGGGTGGCTGGTTTGGGCCATTGCCAGCCCGGCCCAAACCCCTGCGCCTGCCCCGGCAGCACCGAGCCGCTTCGACCAATGGGTGCAATACCCGCCCAGGCCCGTCAACCCGGCCATGCCCAGCGCTTTGGACAGCAGCGACAAAAAAATCAATTGGGTGCGTTTTGCAGCGCCCACGGACACCCCGCCCAGCACGACAGCACCACCAGCACCTAGCGCCGCCGTACCACCCCCCACGGCCACCCCCGCCACTCCCGCTTCCACCACCGCCTCAGCGGCACAACCCGCCATAGAGCCCGATGTGCCGGTGGTCAAGGGTTTTGAATTCAGCGGCATCAGTGTGTTCAGTGCCAGCGATTTGACGCAAGCGCTGCAAGCTGTGGTGGGCACACCGCTGGACATGAAGAGCCTGGAGCAAATCGTCACCCTGCTCGACCAACACTACGCCAGCCAGGGCCGTTTGGGGCGCTCCGAAATCCCACCCCAAGACATGACCGATGGGCTGATTCAGGTCACGGTCCGAGAGGGTCGCTTTGCCCGTGCGGTGATCGAGCCCGAACCGCACCCGCGCATCCCCCCCAAGTTGGCGGTGGATTTGGTCGAAACCGCGCAACCCAAAGGGCAAGTGGTCAACCTGCAAGCCCTGGACCGCGCCACCTTGTTGCTGTCGGAGCTGCCGGGTGTGTCGGCCCAAATGAGCCTGCGCCCCGGCGAAAAAGAAGGCGAAACCGAGGCCGTGATTCGCCTGGGCGACGCCCCTGCCACCGATGGCAGTGTGACGCTTGACAACGCTGTCGTGAGTGCCACCGGTGCGACGCGCACCATTGGCCAACTTAACCGGCATGGCCTGTGGGGCCGGGCTGAAACGGTCAGCCTGATTTGGATGCACACCGAAGGCAGCGAATTCCTCAAGCTGGGCTACAGCGAGCCTTTGGGCAGCGCGGGCAAGCGCATGGGCTTTCATTTGTCGGGCAGCAAATACCAATTGATCGCGCCCCAATATGCATCCCTCAACCCCAGTGGGCCGGCCAACTCCATCGGCCTGGACTTGAGCGTGCCCTGGCTGCGCTCGCGCGCGGCCAACGCCAGCACGCAATGGGGCTACGAACACAAAAATTTCCGCAACGACACCACGGCCGGCTTGGTGTCGGATTACAAAATCGACTTGATCAGCGCCACCATGCAAGGGCAGCGCAGCGACGACTGGATGGGTGGGGGCGAATCGGCAGGCTCGGTGCAAACGCTGGTTGGCCATGTGGATTTGAATGGCTCACCCAACCAAGGCATGGACGCTATGGCCACCCAAACCGCAGGCCTTTACGCCAAATTAAGGGCCATGGCCTCACGCGTACAACGCATCAACCCCAGGCAATCGGTGGTGGCCACGTGGCAAGCCCAGTTGTCCAGCAAAAACCTGGACGGCTCTGAAAAATTCTTCATGGGCGGCTCGCAAGGCGTTCGCGCCTACCCGACCAACGAAGGCGGCGGCAGCCAAGGCCAGTCCTTGAACCTGGAGTGGCAACATCTGTGGACCCCCGGCAAACAACGCCTAACGCTGTCGGCCTTCTATGACATCGCCACCATCGACGTGAACAAGTTCAATGACTTCACTGGCGGCGCCAGCCTCAACACCTATGCCTTGCAGGGCGGTGGTTTGTGGCTGGGCGGGCCTTTGGCCCACGGCTGGGGAAAACCTTTGCAATGGCGCTTGACCTGGTCACGCCGGATGGGCGTGAACCCCATGGCCTCGGCCAGCGGCTTGGACCAAGACGGTACCTACCGCTGGGATCGGTTATGGTTCAACCTCAACCAGCCTTTTTGACCACCGCCCCACATGATCAAAAAAGCCCCACCCATCAAGCCAGAACACGGCGTCGCGCCCCGGCGTTGGGCGCAGGCTTGGGCCTGGGCCATGCTGGGCTTGACCTCGGGCAGTGCGACCACATGGTCGCAGACCCCCCCAACCATCTCGGCCACCCAACTGCCCCAAGGCGGCAAGGTCGTGGCGGGCTCGGCCACCATCGGCCAAAGCGGCAACAGCCTCAACATCAACCAGTCCAGCAACCGCGCGGTGCTGAACTGGAACAGCTTCAACGTGGGTGCCCAAGCCCAGGTCAATTTTGTCCAGCCCTCGGCCAGCGCGGTCACCCTCAACCGCGTGCTCGACACCCAGGCCAGCCACATCTTGGGCCGCATCAACGCCAACGGCCAGGTGTTTTTGTCCAATCCCAACGGGGTCTTGTTTGGCCCCAGCGCCCAAGTCGACGTGGGTGGCCTGCTGGTCACCACCCATGGCATTGGCAACGACGACTTCATGGCTGGCAAATCCAGCTTTGAAGGCACGGGCAAAGCCGGCAGCGTGGTCAACCAAGGCCAATTGCAAGCCAGCCTGGGCGGCTACATCGCCTTGCTCGCCCCCCAGGTGCGCAACGAAGGCGTGATCGTGGCCAAAGAGGGCACGATCGCGCTGGCTGCGGGCGACAAAGTCACTTTGCAGTTTGCCGGACAAAGCCTCACCGCGGTGCAAGTGGACCGCGCCGTGGTCGATGCCTTGGTGGACAACCAACACCTGGTGCGCGCCGAAGGTGGCTATGTGGTGATGACCGCGCGCAGCGCCAACGCTTTGCTGCAAAACGTGGTCAAAAACGCTGGCAGCGTGCAAGCGCCCAGCCTGGTCAACCGGCAAGGGCGCATCGTGTTGGAGGGCGGCAGCCTGGGCCGGGTGGAGGTGGCGGGCAGCTTGAGCGCCACCGGCGACAAAGGGCTGAGCGGCGGCTCGGTGCTGGTGATGGGCGAACAGGTGCAATTGAGCGCCGGCGCAGCCATCGATGCTTCTGGCGACACCGGCGGCGGCCAGGTGCTCATCGGCGGGGGCTGGCCGGCAGCAGTGGGGCCGGTGGGCAAGTCCGCCAGCTTGAGCGTGGGTGACGGCGTGAGCATCAAGGCCGCCGCCACGGGCACGGGCAACGGGGGGTATATCGAAACCTCGGCGCAAAAGGTGCAAATCGCCGCCAGTGCCAAGGTGGACACCTCGGCACGCAACGGCCAAGCCGGGCAATGGGTGATCGACCCGGTAGACATCACCATTGACGACAACCTGGCCGGAGCCATTTCCACCGCTTTGAACGGCAGCAACGTCACCGTCAGCACCGACAGCGGAAACACCCCTGACACCAGCTCGGGCGAAACTGTGGGCACGGGCAACATCAATGTCAACAGCTCTATTTCGTGGTCAGCCAATATGCTGACCTTGAAGGCAGCTGACAAGCTCTACATCAACAACATCTTGCGGGGCACAGGCACGGCGGGTTTGCGCTTTCAGATGACCGCCGCCAACGGATTGGACAACGTCTACATCAAAGCCCCTGTGTATTTGCCAGCGGGTGACAATTTTTCGGTCATAGAGGGTCCCAGTGGTTCCGTCATCAACATCAAGGTCATCACCAGCCTGGGTTCCGAAAACAGCACGACCGGCGCTGATTTGCAAGGCATCAACGGAAATTTGACGGGTTGGTATGCCTTGGGGGGAAATATCGATGCCAGTGCGACCAGCACATGGAACGGTGGCGCAGGTTTTTCACCCATCGGCTATCTGTTCAATACCTATCGAGGGGTGTTCTGGGGTCTTGGACACACCATCAGTAATTTGCATATCAATCGCCCATCGACCGACCATGTGGGCTTGTTTGGCATTGTTGAGCGCGATGCCGCCGTCATGAATTTAGGGTTGGTCGATGCCAATGTGACAGGGGCAAACCACGTGGGTGCCATGGTGGGTGTCAACAGTGGAAGCATTTGGGCCAGTTTTGCCACGGGTGACGTCCATGGACAAACCAGTGTTGGCGGTCTGGTTGGCACCCTGGGCACCACTGCATTTGATGGATTTATACGCAACAGTTATGCCAAAACCAATGTCAATTTGTATGGCGCTCAAGATGCAGGCGGGTTGATCGGGTTGATGGAATCGGGTACGGTATATAAGAGCTATGCGGCCGGAAGGATCAATTTATCCAACAGTGCTACAACCGGTGTGGGTGGATTGATCGGTCGTTTAGGCACCGGTGGGGCCAACCCGACCGATGTTTCTTCTGCGGGTTTTTGGGACACCACCCTGTCAGGGAAAACCACTTCAGCGGCTGGCGCAGGTTTGGTGACTGCAGCCACCAAGCGCTACAACAGTGGTCTGGATCAGTTTGAACTTAACACGGACTACTGGCAGAACTACTACAACAAAACCACGCCTTTGTTAAAAGCGTTTTTAACACCCATCACCATCTTCACCGGCGACGACAGCAAAACATATGACGGTCAGGCCTACACCAGCAACACTTGGTTCAGCACGTCCATCCCGCTGTCTGGAAGCGACCCTTACTTCCTGGGCCTGGGCGACTTTTATTACAAAGAGGGGTCTGCCAGGGTCTCACCAGTCAATGCGGGCACCTACAGCATCATTCCTGACTTGTACAGCACCGATAACCGCGGCTACAACATCACCGTGGTCGACGGCACCTTGACCGTCAACCGCGCCAACCTGACCCTGACAGGCAATCGAGCCTACAACGGCAGCACTGCCATGGCGGGTGCCAACTTGACGGCCACCGGTGTGAATAGCGAAACCTTTAGCGTCACCGGTGCTGGGGCCGATGGCAATTTGTCCTCGCGCAATGTGCAAGCAGCCAATTTATTGGCCAGTGTCACTGGTTTGAGCTTGGGCAGCTCCAGCAACGGGGGCTTGAGCGGCAATTACAACGCCTTGGGCACCGCCAATTCAGCCGTGACCATCACCGCCAAGCCCGTGACCCTGACCGCCCCAGTCATCAGCAAAGAATATGACGGCAACAACAGCTACACACCCACGATCATCAACTTAAATGCGCTTGGCAGCCAATTGGGCGTGGCGGGCGACAGCGTGAGCGCGGCCACCATGTCGTTTGACAGCAAGGGTGCCGCCTACGGCAGCAAGGTGGTGAGCGTCAGTGCCGCCACCGTGAGCGACGGCAACAGCGGCCAAAACTACAGCTTGACTTATGCGAGCAACAGCACCAGCACCATCACCCCCAAGGCCTTGACCATCACCGGCATCACCGCCGCTGACAAGGTCTACAACGGCTTGACCAGTGCCACGGTCAGCACCACGGGCGTGACCAACAGTGTGTTGCAAGCCAATGGCCTGGTGGCGGGTGACACCGTCACCGTCAGTGCCACGGGCAACTTCCGCAACGCGGGCAACACCGCCAATGACAAAAACGCGGGCAACGCCAAGACCGTGGCTTTGACCAGCACCTACGGGGGTGCAGATGTGGGCAACTACGCCATCACCGGTCAATCCACCACCACGGCCAGCATCAGCGCCCGGCCCTTGACCGTGACGGGCTTGAACGCCAGCGACAAGTCGTATGACGGCAGCACCACCGCCACCCTCACAGGCACAGGCACCATCAGCCCCCTCATCGGCGATGCCGTGGTCTTGCAAAATGGCCAAGCCCAATTTGCCAGCAACGCTGAAGGGAGCAACTTGGCCGTCACCGCCAGTGGCTTTCAATTGACGGGCACCGATGCCAATAACTACCAACTGACCCAGCCCACGGGCCTGCGTGCCAGCATCACGCCCATGGACTTGACGCCCTTGCGCTTGACGTTGACGCCCCAGGTCATGTCCACATTGAATAACCAACAGGTGGCGGGCTTGAGCCCAGACCAAGTCAGCTACCTCAGCACCGAACAATTTGGCGCTTTATCGGCCTCCCAACTGGCCAACCTCAGCCCTGCTGCATGGAGCCGGGTATCTACCACCAGCGTGGGCAATTTGACCCCCGCGCATATATCCAGCATGCGCGCCGATGCCTGGGCTTATTGGCTGGCCAGCCAGGTGCGCGTGCTCAGGCCGGACCAGCTCCAAGCGCTGACCACCACCCAACTGGCGGGCTGGGGCAGCACCCAGTTGCAGGCCATCGACAACACCCAATGGCAAGCCCTGAGCCTGCAGCAACGGCAAAGCCTGACGGCGACACAAATCAGTGCCTTCAGCCCCAGCCAAGTGGCCACATGGTCCAACAGCACCCTGAGCGAGCTCACCAACACACAGCTGACCGGTTTGAGCACCGCCCAGATCACCCCATTGACCACGACCCAAGTCAATGCCTTCACAGCCAGCCAATGGCCAGCCTGGAGCCGCAGCCAAATCGCGGCTTTGACCAAAACTCAAATCGCGGCGCTCACACCCAGCCATTTGTCCCTGTGGTCAACGGCTCAACTCGCTGCTTTGAATGCAGCCCAAGTGGCTGCCCTCAGCTTTGATCAACTGAATGCCTTGAGCAGCACCCAAAAGAGCCAGTTGGCGGCCACTGGGCAATTGCAGCAATGGCTCGGGACCGAGGTGGCCCGGGTGCAAGCAAACGCCACAGCCACATCGGCCAACCGGGCCCTGGCGGTGACAACCACTGCCACCACGTCTTTGTCCCGCGCTGCTGGTCTGGGCAGCTACCTGACCTATGGTGCCAGCAAGGACGCCCAGGCTTTGATGGTGGTCACCAGCGAGCGCCAAATCAGCCAATTGAGCACCCCAGACGTGCTGTCCTTGCAGACCACACAGCTCAGGCTGATGAATGGTGCACAACTCGATACGCTGGTGCAAAACCACGGCCGCAGCTTGCTCTCCACCCAGTGGGCCAGCTTGAGCGCTCAACAACTGGCCAGCATGTCACCCCGCATCTGGGCCACGCTGGACCGCGAGGTGCTGCAAAACCTCAGCCCGCAACAACTCAGCTTGTTGACGCTGGAGCAGGTGTTGGCCATGAGCCCGGCCCAGTTGGGGTGGATGACCGCATCGCAATTGGTGGTGTTCAACCGAATTGCCTTGTCCGCACTGAGTGTGAATCAGTTCAAAGCCTTGGTGAGCAACAAACTGGCTGCCCTGCAGCCCGAGCAAATCCAAACCTTGACCCAGCCCCAATGGCTGAGCCTGTCGCGCACCCAAATCCAAAGCCTCACACTGCCCCAAATTCAGTTGCTGAGCCCAGCGCAATTGGCCGCCCTACCACCTACGCTGTGGCAGGCTTTTTCGGTGGAGCAAATCCACATGCTGGCCCCACAAAGTCTGGCCCGAATAGGCGTTAACCAACTCAATATCGTGCTCAAGCATCTCTTGCCGCACCAAATTCAGGCCTTGGATAGCGCCACACTTTTGCAATTGGATGTGCGCCAACTGGCCACGCTCACGCCAATGCAATGGACCGCTTTGACGCCCAACCAAATCGCAGCTTTCAGCTTGGGTCAACTCAATGCCTTGACACCTATCCAACTGCAGGGGCTCAACCCCAACGCTTTGACATTCCTCAGCGGACCACAACTGGCGGCGTTGAGCCCGTCCCTGATCGCCAGCTTCACCACTTTGCAATGGCAAAGCTTCAGCCCGGTGCAATTGCAAGCCTTGCAAAGCAATCAGTTGGCCTCACTCAGCGTGGCGCAATTGGAAAGCCTGAGCCCACGCGTTTTATTGAACTTTTCACCCGCGCAATTGAGCACCATGAACGCGGCCCAATTGCAGGCGGTGCAAGCGGCCAGTGGCAACTGGCCTGTGCTGACCATGAGCCCAGCACAAATTGCTGCCATGGGCGTCAACCAAATTCAAGCTTTGGGCGTGGCCTCGATGGGTTTGCTCACGCCAGCACAGGTCGCCGCCTTGCAAACGCGCCAACTGCAGGCCCTGAGCTTGGCCCAGTGGCAAGCCATGTCACCGGCTCAACTCGCGGCCTTGAACCCGGAGCAAATGAACGGCCTGTCGATCAACGTACTGCGCGCTTGGAGCCTGGGTCAAGTGGCCGCACTCAGTCCCCAGCAAGTGCAGGCCATGTCGGCGAACACCTTGGGAGCCTTCACACCCGCTCAATGGCAGTCCCTATCGCCCAGCACGTTGGCCGCCATGACGGCGCAGCAATGGGGCGCGGTGAGCACCGAACAAATGGCTGCCTTGACCACGCTCCAATTGGCAGGACTGCCTGCGCAATCGCTGGCGCAATGGCGACCTGCACAAATCCAAGCCCTGAATTTGGTGCAAATCGGAGCGCTCACGCCAGCGCAAATTACATCGCTCAACCCGGCGCAATTGCAGTGGCTGACACCCGCCCAGTTCAGTGTGATCACCCCACAAACCCTGGCCCAGCTCACCCCACTGCAATTGAGTGCCTTGACCCCCGTTCAACTGGCATCTTTCAGCCTGGCCCAAGTCAATTTGTTGACGCCGCTGCAAATGCGCGCCTTGGCCCCGATCCAATTGCAAGCCTTACAGCCCGCGCAAATCGTGGCCCTGCAATCGCTGCAACTCAACGGGCTGACACCTGCACAAATTCAGTCGTTGTCACCCCTTCAATTGCAGGTGCTGACGCCCACACAAGTGGTGGCCCTGAACCCTGCGCAATTGCAGGCTTTGTCGCCCACCCAGTGGAACGCCCTGCGGGCTGACAACATGGCCGTGTTGAACACGGCACAACTGCAGGCCTTGAGTCCGGCCTTGGTCGCGTCTTTCAACCCGACACAAATCACCGCCTTGCTGCCAGAACAAATCAGTGTTTTATTGGCGCCACAGGTGGCTGCATTGGGAACGGCACAAATTTGGAGCCTGAGCAATGCCCAGTTGCAAGCCCTCACACCGGCCCAAATTGGTGCCATCCGCTCGGTGGACTTGGGCACTTTGCTGCCGCTGTTGCGCGCTGAACAAATCCAAGGGCTGAGCAAGGTGCAACTGGCCAGCATCCAACCCAGGCAGTTGAGCCAACTCACCAACGCACAAGTCCAGGCCGTGCTGGCCGTGCGCTAAAGCCGCTGGTTATCATCCATGCCGCGCGGCCAAGGGCCGCCGCTTTTTTCTGACAGGGCCTCAGCGCCCTGAATACCCAACCCACCGGAGACCCGCCAGCATGCTGCACTTTTATTACAACGCCGCCCCCAATCCCATGAAGATTGCCTTGTTGCTTGAGGAATTGGGCTTGCCCTACGAGGCACACCCAGTAGACACCCGCAAAGGCGAGCAATTTGCACCCGACTTCCTGCGCATCAACCCCAACGGCAAAGTGCCCGCACTGGTCGATGGCGATACCGTGGTGTTCGACAGCAATGCCATCTTGCTGTACCTGGCCGACAAAACCCAGAAGTTTGTGCCTGCCATCAGCGACAGCGCGCAGCGCGGCACCATGCTGTCGTGGTTGATGTTCATTGCTTCGGGCATTGGCCCGTATTCAGGCCAAGCTGTGCACTTTCGCAACATGGCGCCCGAACCCAAGGAATACGCCCTCAACCGCTATGACTTTGAAGCCCATCGCCACTGGCAACTCATCGAAGACCGTTTGGCCAATCACACCTATATGCTGGGCGAAACCTATTCCATCGTGGACATGGCGTTTTGGGGTTGGGCGCGTTTGCTGCCCATCGTCACCGGCATGAAAGAAGAAACCTGGACACGCTACCCCCACACCAAGCGCTTGATCGATGCCATCAACCAACGCCCTGCTGCGGCCCGGGCCGAGAACATCAAAACCCGTCATGCCTTCAAAACCGAGTTGGATGACGAGGCGCGCAAGTTCATGTTCCCGCAAAACGAGCGGTTGAAGAAAGCCTGAAACCGGCACTCTTATCCCCAGGTTGGCCAGCCCAGCACAGCCCCAGGCTGGCAGCCAAGCTGAAAAAAAGCCCCGGTGCGCGAGCAACGGGGCTTTTTGAATGGCGCCAAAGCTTGACGGTTTGGTGCCCGCCAACCCCTTCAAACCACCTTCAAGCCAGTGCTTTTTTCACCCGCTCGGCCACCAAGGGGTAGCGGCGGATGCGAACCCCCGTGGCGTCAAACACCGCGTTGGCGATGGCGGCGGGGAAGCACACGATGGCAGGCTCACCAGCGCCGCCAATGGGCTTGTCGGGGCGGTTGATCAGCACCAAGTCGACTTCGCCAGGCACGTCATTCAAGTTGGCGATGCGATAAGTGGTCCAGTCCACGCTCTTGACGCGCTTTTCATCGAAGTGCACTTCCTCGTGCAAAGTGCGGCTGATGCCTTGCATGATTTGGCCTTCCAGTGCAGCGCGCACACCGATGGGGTTGACCATCATCCCGCAATCGTGGGCGATACTGACTTTTTTGACCCAAATGCGACCGGTTTGTTTGTTGACCTCGATCTCGCAAGCCACCGCGGCATAAGAGCCATAGCCCGTATGCAAGGCCAAACCCCAGCCGGTGGACACATCCCCTTTGGTCGTGCCTTTTTTGCGGTTCGGCCAGCCCATGCGCTCGGCAGCCACCTTGACCACCTCGATTTCGCGCGGGTCTTGCAGGTGCTTGAGGCGAAAGTCCACTGGGTGCATGCCAGCGGCATGGGCCACCTCGTCGATGAAGCTCTCTTGCCCAAAACGGGTTTGCATCTCTTGCGGGGCACGCAAGTGCGCGGTGCGCATGGGTGAGGCCTCTTGCAAGTAAGGTGGCACGGTCTCCCACCAATGCACATGGTTGTTGAACTTGTAGCTCTCTTCGGGCACGTTGAAGTTGTAGGCATTCCACTTTTTGTGGCCCGTGAGCATGCCCACCAACACGTGCTCTGGGCTCTCGCCGGTGAAGCGCACATCCCAACCATTGAAGCCTTTGGCCTTGAACAACCAGCCGTTGACTTGGTTGCTGGCGTCCAAACCGGCCTTCATGGTGATGATGGCGGCTGGGGCTTTGGGGTCCCAGGCGGTGCCTTCTTCGCGCGACCACTGCATGCGCACGGGTCGGGCAAACGCCTGGGACAGCAAGGCGGCCTCGTAGGGGGCCTCGTCGCCATCGCTGCGGCCGTAGGAGCCGGCACCATGCATCCACTTGACCTGCACGTTTTCAGGGGGGATGCCCAAAAACTTGGCAATGCCCATGCGCAAAAAGTGGGGCTTTTGGGTGTCGGCCCAAATTTCCACCTTGTCACCGCGAACGTCAACGACGCCACAAGACGGTCCTATGCGGGCATGTGACTGGAACGCACATTCGTAGTCGGCTTCAAGCACCTTGGCCGAAGTGGCCAGAGCCGCCAGGGTAGGCTTTTCGTCCCATGCCTTTTTGCCACCAAACATCGGGATGGCATTGGCCGCTGTCGGCGTGGCTTGGCGAATGTAGTCGTAGACCTTCTCTTCACCGCCAGTGAAAGGACCCGGGACATCGGACCATTTGACCTTTAAGCTGCGCGCCGCACGCACCGCATTCCATTCGGTTTCAGCCACCACGGCCACAAAACCCCCTTTGACAAACGACTTGGCACCCTTGATGTGGGCAATCGACGCATCGTCCACACCCAGGGGTTGGGCGCCAGCCACGGGCGGGCGAACCGCGCGGGCGTGCAACAAGTTGTCGGGCCGGATGTGGGCGGTGTAGTGCTCCTTGCCACTGACTTTCAAGGCAATGTCTTTGCGCTTGAAGCCCTTGCCCACAATTTTGTACAGCGAGGGGTCTTTGGGTTTGGCCTTGCCATTGACGTTCAATGCGTTGCCAATTTGTTTGTTCCACTCCATGGGTGTGGAAAAGGCTTTGCCACCGATCAGATCGGCATATGTGACCGATTTGCTGGTGTCGGCCACGGCAAACACCCGGCCGTTGTCCACCGACAACCCAGCGACATCCACGCCCAACTTGAGCGACGCGGCATCGAGCAACACACGGCGGGCTTCTGCAGCGGCATTGCGCAAAGGCACTGCCCCCAAACGCAAACCGGTGCTGCCACTGCCACCGCCTTGGTTGGGCGACAAACGGGTGTCACCCATGGTGACGTGGACTTTGTCCAGCGCCACGTCCAATTCGTCGGCCACAATTTGGGCCACCGCCAGATCAATGCCTTGGCCGCAGTCCATCTTGCCAAAATTGGCCACCACACTGCCATCGGCAGCGATGCGGATCCAGGTGTCCAAAGCGGTGGGCGGTGGGCCCACCAAGACCGGGGCAGCGGCCTGCGCAGCGGCGTCGCCCACCATCACAGCCCCCGAAGCCCCGACCACCAAAGCGGCCTGGGATTGCAAAAAATCGCGGCGATTGAGATTCAATGTGTCCATGTCGTCCCCTTTAAGCTTTGGCCGTGGCCATGTTGTCGCGGGCTTTTTTGACCGCCCGCAGAATGGCGATTTGGGTGCCGCAGCGGCATTGCACGTTGGCCAAACCTTGTTGAATTTGGGCATCGGTGGCTTTGGGGTTTTTCTCCAAAATGGCCACGGCATGCATCACCCATCCGTTCGCGCAGTAACCGCATTGAGCGGCCTGCTCTTCGACAAAAGCGGCCTGCACCGGGTGCAGTTGGCCGTTTTTCTCCAATCCGTCCAGGGTGCGGATGGGCTTATTGCCCACCGAGGCAGTAGGCAGCACGCAAGATCGCATCGGTTGGCCATTGATCAGCACCGTACAGGTGCCGCACTGGGCCACACCACAGCCAAACTTCGGGCCTTTGAGTTTGAGCGCGTCGGTCAGCGCATATAGCAAGGGTTCGTCTTTTTCCGCCTCGACGGCGCGAACGACCCCGTCAACATTGAGTTTGTAATTGGGCATGTTGTCTCCTTGGTTGCCAACAACATCTTGACCACTTTGTTGGCTTTGCTCATTGGGACAAACCCAAACACCCACCACTGGTGATCCTGCAAAGGTCACCCAAGCGACAAACTCAGGCCCATTCGGAAATTTCAATCAGGTTCAAGTCGGGGTCGCGCACATACACCGACCGGATGGCGCGGGTGGCGCCGGTGCGCATGACCGGGCCCTCGATGATGGGCCAGTTTTGGGCCTGCAAATGGGCGATCACCTCGGCCAAAGGCCGGTCGGCAATGAAGCACAGGTCCAGCGCGCCAGGCACCGGCAGGTGGGCCTTGGGCTCAAACTCCCGCCCCTGTACATGCAGATTGATTTTTTGGGTGCCGTACTTGAAGGCTTTGCGCTCAACCGGCGGAGTGCCACCGATAAACACCTCCAAACGCATGCCCAGCACCCGGGTGTAAAAGTCCACACAGGCAGCCTCGTGGTGGGTGGTCAGCACCAAATGGTCCAAATGAGCGATCATGGTCAGGTCTCCGGTCTGGCTTGGGGAAAGGCGTGAATTTTGCCCCGAAGCGACAACTCAACCACAGGGTCAATGCGGTTGACGCTGCCCGGGGTCGTGGCTAGCATGGCCTGCACCGCCTGATCAGGCCCCCTTTTCATCACTCAACCGACCGAGACCCGCCCATGAAGTATCTGCAACGCCTGTCCCAATTGTTGACCTTGGCCACCCTCAGCCTGTGCGGCGCTGCTTGGGCGCAAGCCAACTACCCCGATCGCACCATCAGCCTGGTCGTGCCTTTTGCCGCAGGCGGCCCCACCGATGTGGTGGCCCGCATGCTGGCCATCCCCATGAGCAAATCCATAGGCCAAACCGTGGTTGTGGAGAACACCGTGGGCGCGGGTGGCACCCTGGCCTCACAACGGGTGGCGCGCTCCGCCCCCAATGGTTACACCGTGTTGATCCACCACACCGGCATGGCCACCGCACCGGCCTTGTACAAACGCTTGGGGTTTGACCCGCTGAAAGACTTTGACTACATCGGCCAAGTGGTCGATGTGCCCATGACCTTGTTGGGACGCAAAGATTTTCCGGCGAATAATTTTCAAGAGTTGCTCACCTACATCCGCGCCAACAAAGACAAAGTCTCCTTGGCCAATGCCGGATTGGGCGCGGTGTCGCACCTGTGCGGCTTGATGTTCATGAGCCAAGTGGGCGTGGAGCTGACCACTGTGCCCTACAAAGGCACCGGACCGGCCATGAACGATTTGCTCGGCGGCCAAGTGGACTTGCTGTGCGACCAAACCACCCAAACCGTGCCCATCATCAAAGAAAACCGCGTCAAAGCCTATGGCGTGACCACCCTCACCCGCTTGTCCAGCCTGGGACAGTTGCCCACCTTGGATGAGCAAGGGCTGAAGGGCTTTGAGGTCAAGGTCTGGCATGGTATGTATGTGGCCAAGGGAACGCCCGCACCCATCATCGAGAAAATCAACACCGCCTTGCGCTTTGCTTTGCAAGACCCCCAAGTGCGCCAACGCCTGACCGATTTGAGCTCGGACGTGCCAGCGGCCGACAAGCTGACACCGCGCGGCTTGCAAACCCATTTGGAAGCCGAGATCAAAAAATGGACCCCGGTCATCCAAAAAGCGGGCATTTACGCCGACTGATTTTTCTCATTCACCCACACCACAAGCACCATGGCACGCCAATTTGTTGACCTCTCCATTTACCTAGAAAACGACGTGTTGAGCGATCCGCCGGGCTATGCCCCGCAGATCAAGTACCTCAACCACGAGCACACCTACGAGCAAATCAAACCCTTTTTCCCAGGCTTAGAAAAAAAGGACCTCCCCGATGGCGAGGGCTGGGCGATCGAGATGATCCAACTCACCACCCACAACGGCACCCACCTGGATGCGCCCTACCACTTTCATTCCACCATGGACAAGGCGTTGGGCGACAAACGCGCGGCCACCACCATCGACGATGTGCCCCTGGAATGGTGTTTTCAGCCCGGTGTGAAGCTGGACTTTCGCCACTTTGCCGACGGCTATGTGGTCACCGCCGAGGACGTGCAAGCCGAATTGGCGCGCATTGGGCACCAACTCTCCCCGCTGGAGATCGTCATCATCAACACCAGCGCTGGCAAGCGCTATGGCAACAACGACTATGTGTCCAGCGGTTGCGGCATGGGTTACGAGGCCACGATGTATTTGCTCGAGCGCGGGGTGCGCTTGACCGGTACCGACGCTTGGAGCTGGGACGCGCCCTTTGTGCACACCGCCAAAAAATACGCCGAGAGCCAAGACGCCAGCCTGATCTGGGAAGGCCACAAGGCTGGGCGCGACATTGGCTATTGCCACATTGAAAAGCTGCACAACCTGGAGGTGCTGCCGCCGGCCGGTTTTTATATCAGCTGCTTTCCGCACAAAATCCGCGGCGCTTCAGCCGGTTGGACGCGGGCGGTGGCGATCTTCGACGACGCCTTGATGGCGGCGCCCCGCTGAGACGGCAGGGGCAAGCTCAACTGTCGTAAGGTACTGAGCCGCTGTGGGCCGACTAGGCCTGAGCCAGGCATCTCACAGCCCGAGCAGTTGATGCCGCACGCCGAACAGTGGCTTGCACAAAAAATGCTCGCTGCGTGTGGTCGCGCAATGGCTGCACGTCATGAACGGCGGCAAATCCTTTCACCGGGTGGTGTGATCCACCCTTCACCTGCTTCAAAGGAGTCCAACCATGGCCACCCCTGTTTCCATCCCCAACCCTGTCATGGACCGCATGCGTGCTGGTCAGCCCGCCTTGGGCATGACGGTGCGTCTGGGCCACTCAGGTGACATCATTCGCATTGCCAAAGCCACCGGACACGACTTTGTGTTCATCGATGTGCAGCACTCGCTGTTCAACCTCGAGACCATCGGCCACATGGCCCAGGTGGCGCTGGGTTGCGGCATTGCCGCCCAAGTGCGGGTGCGCAGCGTCGACGACCCCAATGTGTCGGTGTACCTGGACAACGGCGTGACGGGCATTGTGTTTCCCGATGTGAACAACGCCCAAGAGGCGCAACGCGCTGTGAACGCGGCCAAGTTCGCCCCGATTGGCAAGCGCTCGGTGTGCGGTGGCTACCCGCACTTTGACTACGCCGCAGTGCCGCTGACCCAGAGCGTGCCCGCCTTGAACGACGCCGCCTTGGTGGTATGCATGATCGAAACCGTGGAAGGCCTGCGCAATGTGGAGGCCATTGCTGCCGTGCCCGGTGTGGATGTGATCCATGTGGGCTCCAACGACTTGCTGGTCAACATGGGCAAGCCCGGTCAGTTTGACGACCCCGAAATCATCGCCGCCCAAGAGCGCGCGATTGCCGCAGCCCAAGCACATGGCAAGTTTGCCGGCATTGGTGGCAACCGCGACGTGCAACGCCAAGTCCAGGCCATCCACAAAGGTTGTCTGTATGTGACCACCCAAACCGACATCGGCTTTTTGAGCGCTGCCGCCAACCAGTGGACACGCGGCGTGCGCGAAGCCCTGGGTCAAACCCCCGCTTGAGGCGATCGATGGCGACAAAAACTCACCACCACCCCACTGCGCACCCCATGCCTGCGCTGGCCTGTGATTGCCATGTGCATGTGTTTGGCCCTTTTGACCGTTTTCCGCTGTGGGCCGATCGCGCCTACACCCCAGGTGCCGCTTCGATCGAAGACCTGATGGCTTTGCACCAAGGCTTGGGCATCGGTCGGGTGGTGGTGGTGCAGGCCTCGCCGCAAGGCAGCGACAACCGCTGCACCGTGGACGCCTTGCAGCGCATGAACGCCCTGGGCCACGGCGCGCGTGGCGTGGCGGTGATTGACGAGCACACCAGCGACAGCGACCTGCACAGCATGCATGCCGCTGGCGTGCGTGGCGTACGTGTCAACTTGGAATCGGCCGGTTTGCACGACCCGCAAGTGGCTCGCCGCCTGATGCAAGCCGCCGCTGAACGCGTGGCCCCCTTGGGTTGGCATGTGCAGACCTACACCACCTTGGATGTGATCGCCTCATTGCACGACACCTTGAAGGCCCTGCCCACCCCCGTGGTGATCGACCATTTTGGCCGTGCCACTGCGGCCAAAGGTGTGGCGCAAGCAGGCTTTGCGGCCTTGCTGTCATTGGTCGAATCTGGGCAGGCCTGGGTGAAACTCTCGGCAGCGCACCGCATCTCAGACATGCCCGACTGCGAAGACGCGCGCGCCATTGCCCAGGCCTTGATCGCTGCCAACCCAGACCGCATGCTGTGGGGCACCGATTGGCCCCACCCTGGCGCGTGGCCGGGTGTGCCGCGCCAGCGCGAAGCCATTGAACCCTTTCACCCCATCAACGATGCGCGGGCCTTGCAAAGATTGAGTGAATGGACCACCCTCAGCCAATGGACGCGCATCCTGGTCGACAACCCGGCGCGTTTGTACGATTTTTCAGCTTGATTGCCACTTTCAAGGGAGATGCCCTGAAACATCTTCGGCCGCGCTGTGGCCAAGGCCTTTGCCCAATCCAACCCATCAAAGGCGGCGATGGCACCGCGCAAAATCAGGTTCGCCATCGCGTCAGAGGCGGCTCAGATCAGGTATTCAATCTGTGCAAAGGCCGCCAAGATGGGGCGGGCAAGCGCGGGATGGTCATGGACCGGATGGCCTTCAGGGGCACGCGGCCCGTGGGTTTTTTCGGGATGGTTATTGGTCCAGCCATTGGCAAATGGGCTTCCATTGGAGCAAGTCCTTGTCCACTTTCGAGGGGGCGATGTCAAACATCGATAAACCATGGGCCGCCAAATGCACATAGTATTGGGTATCGCGCAAATAACTGATGACCGGGATGTCCAAGGTGGCGGTGAACTCGCGCAGTTTGCCAGCAGAGATGGTGCGCTGATCCACCCGCATGCCAATGATGCCCAACTCGGTATGTTGTTCTTTGGCCAAAACCCGCAGTTTTTTCAAAAACTCATGGGTGGCGAACATGTCAAACACGCTCGACTGCAGCGGCACCAAAACCTTGTCGGCCTTGGAGATCAGATTTTTCAACCGCCAACCGTCCACACCACCAGCGGTATCGACCACCACATGGGTGATGCCTTTGGGTGGTTTGGCATTGATGACCAGGTCGGCTTGCAAATCCCAGGTGCGGATTTTGGGCAGGGTGTCTGGGCGCAAAGTCAGCCAATGGCGAGAGGATTGTTGGGCATCGGTGTCGCCCAACATGACCTGGCGGTTGGTTGACGCTAAATAGCCAGCAATGTTGGTCGACAAGGTGGATTTGCCCACGCCACCTTTTGGATTCACAACCACCACAATTGTCATTTTTAAATCATTCAACAGAAAATGCTTGGTTTATTTTACGGGTTGAAGCCCGCCGCTCCGCCAATCTTTACAACTGCACCGTTCTTGGTCAGCCAACGTCTGCGCCAAAGGCTGTTCTGGAACGGGTTTTGGTCCGCCATCTTGGCCGCCTGCGCCTTCAGTTGGGCGGGTGGGGCCTGGGCCCAGTCCCCCACGGCCTACCCCAGCCGAGCGGTCAAATGGATTGTGCCGTTTGCGGCCGGGGGCTCGGGCGACACCATTGCACGTTTGCTGGCAGAACGGATGGCCCATGCGCTGGGTCAACCGGTGCTGATCGACAACCGCGGCGGCAATGGCTCGGTGCTCGGCACCGAAATAGCGGCCAAGGCAGCCGCCGACGGTCACACCTGGGTGCTCAGCAACGGCGCGGCCATCACCACCGGGCCTTTGATGGGGCAAGCCACCAGCTACAAGCCCTTGGAAGATTTTGTTCACATCACGCTGATTGGCAGCTTCACCAATGCCTTGATCGTGCGCCAAGACCACCCAGCCAAAAACCTGCAAGATTTTTTGGCTTTGGCGCGCAGCCAGCCGGGTAAATTGAGTTATGGCTCAGCTGGGGTGGGGTCTGCGGGTTTTTTGACCGGTGAAATGCTCAAACAATTGGCCCAGGTCGACATGGTCCACATCCCCTACAAAGGTTCGGGCCCGGCACTCAATGATTTGCTGAGTGGGCAAACCGATGCCATGTTCAATGCCTTGATCACTTCGGCCCCGCACATCCGCAGTGGCCGGGTGCGGGCCTTGGCCATCACGGCGGCAGCCCGCGATGCCGAGTTCAGCCAAGTTCCCACCCTGTCAGAGGCGGTGCCCGGCGCAGTGGGTGACGCTTGGTTTGGCCTGTCGGTGCCGGCCAAGACACCCCCAGCGGTGGTGGAGCGATTGCAACTGGAAATGGACAAACTGCTCAAAAGCCCCGATGTCAAAGCCCGTCTGACCGAATTGGGCATGCTCACCCAAAACCTGGGGCCGCGTGGGTTTCAGGCGTTTTTACAAGCGGAAAACAAAAAATGGGGCCCCATCATCCGATCTGCCCACATCAAAATCGAATAGGGCCCGTCTACCCCTTTCCTGAGGCCACCGCAGCGAGCGCACGCTGACCACCCGCCTGGCTCAGGTGGTGGTCGGCTCAATCAATGGCAGCCGATTCGCGCAAACCCGTGATCATCGAGGTGTTGAGCAAATGCGCCTTGTGCAGCGCCGGGTCGTCTGCTTTGCGTTGCAACTCCACCAAGGCGGCGCGGCGCTTGTCCATGTCGCGCTCTTGCATGCGGGCGCGGTTGCGACCGGACTGCTCCAGCACATGGGCGATGGCAATCGGGCGGCGCTGGCGCTCATAACGCTGCAAGGCATCGATCGACCCACCTTGCCAGATGTCGCGCAGTTTTTCGCTCAGGTTGAAAGCATCGTGGATGCCGCCATTCATGCCCATGCCACCGCTGGGGCTGTTGAGGTGGGCGGCATCCCCCACCAACACCACCCGCCCCACCACGTATTTCTGGACCACCCGCTGGTGGATGCGGTACGGGCGCACCTCCAACACCGGGTGGTCCAGGGTGCCCGCGGCAATGCGCAGCAGTTTTTCGCGCACCGCTGGCATGCCCACCGCCTCTTCCATGCTTTGCCCTTCATCGGGGTACAGGCTGACGCGCCACAGGTGCTTGAGCCGCAGCAGGCTGAAGGTGCCCTGCTCGCTCCAGCAATAGTTGATATAGGCCAGATTGGGCAGGTGATCGTGAAACGGAAAGTGCGTGGTCGCCAAGATGGTGGTCTCGGGAAAGGTGTGGCCTTCAAAAGACAAATCCAGCTGTTTGCGCACCTGGCTGCGCCCGCCATCGGCACCCACCAAAAAAGCGCCACGCACAACCACCTGTTCGCCAGCCGGTGTGCGGTAAGTCACATCGACATGGCCTTGGGCTTGGCTGAACGACACCAGCGGGTGATTCATCAACACCTGCACATGGGGCAAGTCGCGCGCAATTTGCGCCATCAACAACTCTGACAAACGCCACTGTTCACACTGCAAGCGATAGGGGTGGGCTGTTTCGTCTTTGAGGACCGACACATCAAATTGGGCAAACTCGCCCGTGGCGTGCATGCGCACCTGCCAGGTCGGGGCCACCAGGCCTTGCTCGATCAAGCCGGGCGTGATGCCGTATTCGTCCAACATGTCCAAGGTGGGTGGGTGAAAGGTCGAAGCGCGCAAATCGCGGTTGATGTCGGCATCGGACTCGAGCACCACACACGGGATGCCCCAGTGGCCCAGGCGCAAAGCCAGCACCAAGCCCACAGGGCCTGCGCCCGCGATGATGATGGGTGGGGATGAAGCAGATGTCATAAAAAAACTTTGGTGTGTTGAACAGGATGACGCCAGACCAGGCCCCAACTCAGCCGGCTGGCAGCAAACCCATGGCCTGTGCGCGATGGGACCACCCATCACCACGCAGCCATGGGGCCAAGTTTTGATGCTGGGGCTGAACCAGGGATGTGGCGCGCCACATCAGCGCCAACATGCTCGACAACACCGGCGGCCCATCGCCCTGCCCCATCTCGATGATGGCCTGCAAGCTAGGCATGCCGGTGCCCAGCATCAACACCGCATCGGCCCCAGAGCCACGCAAAGCCTGAACGGTATGGGCCGCCGCATCGGTGCCGGTGGTGTAGATGGCGTGAAAGCCATGGGACGAAGTGGCCACGTTTTGCACCAGCTTCACCTCAAAACCATGCGACTGCCAGTAAGCGACGCTGGCCTGGGTCAGCGCACTGGGATAAGGAGAAGCCAGGGCCAAGCGCTGGGCACCCAGTTGTTGCAAGGCCTGCACCACCGCCATCCCGGCGGTCACCACCGGGATGCCCAAGCGTTGTGACCAATCTTCCACCCAAGCCTGTTCGGCGGGGCGCCCCATCAAATACGAAGATCCAGTGCAGGCCAGGGCCAACACCGACAACGGGGCATTGGCAAACTGTGTGAGGGTGGGCGCCAGATCGCCAAAGTAATCACGCAAGCGCTGCAACAAATCCAGATCGGCACTCACCAAGCGGCCATTGATCAGCGATATCCCCG